>OBJC01000021.1_pt1 | contig 32900 bp, 39 predicted proteins | sample 1481521 | NCBI WGS metagenome assembly OBJC01 (sample SAMEA2341961, study PRJEB22496) | metagenome | biome: marine; feature: hydrothermal vent; material: water | place: Pacific Ocean | collected 2011/2012 | reverse complement strand
AATTTTGTCGACTCATGCCCGAGCCACGATTACTTAAAAAGTAATGATCAGTTTGACCTGATTTAAGTAAGAAAGGGCGTGCCTTTTTCTCGTAAGTATCAAGGTAGTCTATTGCCACTTCGCCCATGGGTAAGAGACGTTCTTTGTTGCCCTTACCATGAATGCGGATATATTCTTCATTTAAATTAATGTTGTGATAATCCAAAGTAATCAGCTCTGAAACCCGTAATCCACAAGAATAAAGCAACTCTAGCATGGCGCGATCGCGTAGTCCAAAGATGGTGTTTTTATCTGGCGTATTTAACAGCCGATCCACCTCTTCAATATTTAGAAAAACGGGTAGTTTTTGCGTTTGCTTGGGGTGATGTAGTTTGGCAGTAGGGTTGTTTTTGATTAATTGCTGGGTGATTAGATATTGGTAAAAAATACGCAAACAAGTAAGAATGCGCGACTGTGTGGCAGCACTGAGTTGTCTGTGTTTGAAGTAATCATTAATGTGGTTGCTGTTAATATGAGCAAGATCACCATTTAGCCACTTTGAAAATAACTTAAGGTCTGATTGATAAGCGCTCAGTGTGTTTTGACTTGCGCCAGAGGACAGCCAATAATAATCTAAAAAATTTTCAATTAAAGTTGTGTTGTTCACGGTTTGAAATTATGGCATAAAAAATGCCGGTAAAGACCGGCATTTTTATTGGAAAAAACTAAAGCTTATCGCTTAGCCAATTTTTCTTTAATTCTTGCTTTTCTACCAGTTAACTCACGAAGGTAATATAGCTTCGCTTGACGAACTTTACCGCGACGCTTAACTTCTACTGAATCAATCATTTTTGAGTGTGTTTGGAAAACTCTTTCAACACCTTCACCATGAGAGATTTTTCTCACGGTAAATGCTGAACCGATACCACGGTTTTTCTTAGCGATAACAACGCCTTCGAATGCCTGCAGTCTTTCACGATCACCCTCACGTACTTTAACTTGTACAATAACGGTGTCACCTGATGAAAAATCAGGGATATCTGATCTTAGTTGTTCGTTCTCAATTTGATCAATTAAATTCATGAGAGTACTTCCTTTATGTTAGTTCTGTAAAAAGGGGCAATTATACAGTCATTCTGATTGCTAAACAAGGCAAATCTATGGCATAATTATGTGCTTTAGTTTTAAGTGTTTGAGAGTGATGGGAAAAGTAACTGGCTTCAAAGAATTTGATAGAAAGACTGAGGATTATCGCCCAGTTGAGCTACGCATCAAAGATTATGGTGAAATTTTTACAGGCACACATAACATTGCACAATTGCAAGAGCAGGGCGCAAGATGTATGGATTGTGGTGTGCCATTTTGCCAATCAGAAAACGGCTGTCCAGTTGATAACCTAATCCCTGAATGGAATGACTTGGTTTATAACGACAAGTGGCAAGAAGCATTAATTCGCCTACACAAGACTAATAATTTTCCAGAATTTACCGGTCGAGTTTGTCCGGCACCTTGTGAAGGCTCTTGTGTGCTTGGTATTAACAATCCTGCTGTCACCATTAAAAATATAGAACAAACAATTATCGATCGTGGTTTTGAAGAAGGCTGGATTCAACCACACATGGTGGAGTACCGCACTGGTAAGAAAATCGCCATTATTGGCTCTGGCCCTGCAGGTTTAGCGGCAGCAGACGAACTTAATAAAATTGGCCATAGTGTGACTGTATTTGAGCGTGATGATCGTATTGGTGGATTACTGATGTATGGTATTCCCAATATGAAACTCGGTAAAGATGTGGTTGATCGTCGTGTTAATTTACTTAAAGATTCTGGTGTTGAATTTATCACCAACGTTAATGTTGGTCAAGATACTACGACTGCCGATTTACAAAAAGAATTCGATGCTTTGGTGTTTACGACCGGTGCCACTCAAGCACGTGATTTACCAGTAGCCAACCGTGATGCCAACGGTGTACACATGGCAATGGAATATTTATCTAAAAATACCAAAAGTTTGTTAGACACGGGTCATGCTGACGATTCTGATCTATCTGCCAAAGGCAAGGATGTGATCGTTATTGGTGGCGGTGATACCGGTACAGACTGTATCGGTACAGCACTACGCCAAGGCGCTAAATCGATTGTGAATTTTGAATTGATGGGTAAGCCACCACAAGACCGTGCAGATAATAATCCTTGGCCGCTATGGCCACTGATTTATCGTGTTGATTACGGCCATGCAGAGGCGGCGCAGGTATTTGGCAACGACCCAAGGCAATATCATCTAATGACCAAATCTTTCATTAAGAATGATGAAGGTAAAGTTGCAGGTCTTAATACGGTGAATGTTGATTTTAAAGACGGCCAACTGATTGAAATTGAAGGCAGTGAAAAAACTTGGGACACGCAATTAGTGTTGTTATCTATGGGCTTTGTCTCACCAGAGCATTATTTGAGTGATGATGCTGATATTGAGCTTGATGCCCGTGGCAACTACCAAGCTGCTTATGGTGAATACACCACCTCTCAAAAGGGCGTATTTACTGCTGGAGATTGCCGTCGTGGCCAATCATTAGTAGTGTGGGCAATTCATGAAGGCCGTGGTGTTGCCGAGAAAGTCGATCAATATTTAACAAATCATTAGCTTATTAGACTTAGTTTTCTAATCTTATACCCCTATTTATATCCCCTAAGGGGTAGTCAAAAATACCACTAATAAAGGGTGGTATTTCTTACATTCCAAGTATAATTTGTCCCGTTCACATCTTCTTTTTTTAAGATCAGAAGATTTATTAAATATACTGGAGAGATAAAATGGCAAAAGAGCTATACAACACCCCCAACCTCGATGAGTTGGAAAATGGTCCATGGCCTTCGTTTGTAACCGGCCTTAAAAGATTAGCACAAGATGATCACGCAGGTGCTAGCATGGTGCGCGACGTTTTAGCAACATTAGAAACATCATACGTAACTAAAAAAGGTTACTGGAAAGGTGGCACCGTTGGTGTTATCGGTTATGGTGGTGGTGTAATTCCACGCTTCAATGAGCTTAAAGATGAAAACGGCGACTACAAATTTAAAGATGCAGCTGAGTTCCATACATTAAGAATTCAACCACCAGCAGGCATGCACTACACATCAGATCTTTTAAGAACTATGTGTGATACATTTGTTGATAACGGCGGCTCTGGCTTGATTGCATTTCATGGTCAGTCTGGCGACATTATGTTCCAAGGCGCAACTGAAGAAACAACACAAACTATTTTCAACGAGCTTAACGAGATCGGTTTTGATATGGGTGGTGCAGGTCCTGCAGTACGTACGGGCATGTCATGTGTTGGTGCAGCACGTTGTGAAATGTCAAACACTAACGAATCAGCAGCATTACGCACATTAGTAAACGCATTCCTAGATGATATGCACCGTCCAGCGTTACCATACAAAATGAAATTTAAGGTTTCAGGTTGTGCTAACGACTGTATGAACTCAATTGAGCGTTCAGACTTTGCAACGATTGGTACTTGGAGAGATGATATTAAAATCAACCAAGACTTATGGAAAGCAATGGTTGCAGACAAAGGTATGGATTACGTTGTTGACAACATTACTTCTCGTTGCCCTACGCAATGTATGAAAGTTGAAAGCGACACTTCATTAACAATCGATAACAAAAACTGTGTTAAATGTATGCATTGTTTAAATGTAACTTCACCATTGACACATAAGTACATCACAAAAGACATGCCTACTGAAGCTATCTTAGCGACTGGCGATGACAAAGGTGTAACGATTTGTATGGGCGGTAAGCGCACATTGAAGATCGGTGACTTATTCGGTACAGTTGTTGTTCCATTTATGAAGCTTGAGTCAGAAGACGACTACGAAGCAATTGAAGAATTAGCAGGCGAAGTGATTGACTTCTTTGCTGAGAACGCACTAGAGCATGAGCGTACAGGTGAAATGATCGAGCGTATCGGTATTGTGAACTTTATGGAAGGCATTGGCTTAGACGTTAATCCTAACATGGTTGATTCACCACGTTACATGTCATATGTACGTATGGACAAGTGGGACGAAGAAGCGGTTAAGTGGTTCGAAAACAAAGCCGAAGCAAACGCATAACACGCACTGAAATTTAAATAACAATTTTTAGGGCGAAGCTTCCTTCGCCCAATACTATATATTAGGAGAAATACTATGGCTGAAGCACCAAGAATGCCTATCGAATCTGGCTGTCCAGACCCTATCCAATACATGCACCCAACAATGCGTCGTAACTACGGCCAATGGGCTTATCATGATCGTCCACGTCCAGGTGTATTACACCACACTTCAAAGCATAATGAAGAAATTTGGACTGTTCGTGCTGGTACACAGAGACAAATGGATGTCTACACAATTAAAAAATTATGTGACATTTCTGATGAATTTGGCGACGGTTTCATGCGTTTTACTATTCGTTCAAACATTGAATTTATGGTTGATGCAGAATCTAAAGTTGAACCATTAATTAAAGCTTTACAAGACGCTGGTTTCCCAGTTGGCGGTACAGGCCCAACTGTGTCAATGATTTCACACACTCAAGGCTGGTTACATTGTGATATTCCAGGTACAGATGCATCCGGTGTTGTAAAAGCACTGATGGATGATATATACGAAGAATTCCAAAAATCAGAAATGCCTAACCGTGTACACATGACGACTTCATGTTGTCAGATTAACTGTGGTGGTCACGGTGATATCGCGATTAACATTCAGCATACTAAGCCACCTAAGATCAACCACGATCTAGTCGCTAACGTTTGTGAGCGTCCTACAGTTGTAGCGCGTTGTCCAGTAGCAGCGATTCGTCCTGCAATGGTTAACGGCAAGCCAACATTAGAAGTTGATGAGAAGAAATGTATCTGTTGTGGTGCATGTTTCCCACCATGTCCTCCAATGCAAATTAACGATCCTGAACATTCAAAGATCGCTATTTGGATCGGTGGTAAACACTCTAATGCACGTTCTAAGCCTTCATTCCAGAAGCTTGTAGCGGCAGGCCTGCCAAACAACCCGCCAAGATGGCCGGAAGTTGGTGCTGTTGTTAAGCAAATTTTAGCAGTGTACAAAGGTGATGCTCGCGACTGGGAAAGAGTAGGCGAGTGGGTTGAGCGTATTGGCTGGCCAGCATTCTTTGAAAAGACTGGACTACCGTTTACTAAGTTCCATGTTTCTGACTGGAAAGGCACACGTCACCAGTTGAATTCATCTGCTTACATTCGTTTCTAAAGGTTAGTTAAATGAAATTTTCTATTCAAATTAACGAGGGCCCGTATCAGCACCAAGCGTCTGATTCAGCGTACCAATTTGCCAAAGCGGCGATAGCAGCAGGCCATGAAATTTTTCGTGTGTTCTTCTATCATGATGGTGTTAATAACGCATCACGCTTTACCATGCCACCACAAGACGACCGTAACGTTGTAAATCAATGGGCTGAGTTAGACATTAAAAACGCCGATGGTGAGCCTGAGCTTGTCGTTTGTATTGCAGCAGCACTTCGACGCGGTATGCTTGATGAGTCTGAAGCAAAGAAGAATGGTATTGAAGGTAATAATATCCATCCAGCGTTCCGTATTTCGGGTTTAGGTCAATTGATCGAAGCCGGTATTCAGTCGGATCGTTTAGTGGTATTTGGAGACTAAGATGGCAATAAAGAAATTTATGTATTTAAATCGTAAGGCTTCTTACGGTACAGCATATGCAATCGAGTCATTGGAAGTGGTATTAATTGCCGCTGCTTTTGATCAAGATGTATCTTTAGCTTTTATCGATGATGGTGTTTACCAAATCGTTGAAGGCCAAAATACTGATGGTATTGGCATGAAAAACTTTTCTAAAACATTCCATGCTTTAGGTGATTACGATATTAACAAATTGTATGTCTCAGCTGAATCTTTAGAAGAGAGGGGCTTAACCGCTGACGATCTAATGCCTTTAGTGTATGAAGACGAAGATGATGATTGGGAAGAAAAACCAAGTGTCAAAATTGTTTCAAATGCTGAGCTTACTAAAATTATGTCTGATCAAGACGTATGTTTAAGTTTTTAAGGGAGGTTGACTATGTTACATACAGTAAATAAATCATCTTTCGAGCGTAATTCATTACAGTCTTGTTTAAATACAATTGATGACACGAGTGTTATTTTATTGATTGAAGACGGTGTAATTAGTGCTGCGAAAAACGCCAACTCACCAATGCTTGCAGATCTTGCCACTCAAGGCAGAGTCTACGCATTGCAAGGTGATGTTGATGCGAGAGGAATTTCAACAAAAGTTGCAGATAATATCAAATTAGTTGATTATGCAGGTTTTGTTGATTTAGTTGTTGAACATGGAACTGCGGTTTCTTGGGTTTAACGTAATTTATATATAGGAGTAGAACGATGGCTGATATTTTAGGCGCAGAAGTAGATGAAGAAGGTTTCTTATTAAACCTTAAAGATTGGACAAAAGAAATTGCTGTTGAAATGGCAAAAAGTGATGATATTGATTTAGCAGACGAAAATGCTGATCTTTATCATGAACGTTGGGATGTTCTTAATCTTTTGCGTGATTATTTTGAAGAATACCAAATTGCACCTGCAGTACGCGTATTGACAAAAGCAGTTGGTAAAAAACTTGGTAAAGATAAAGGCAGCTCTAAGTATCTTTATACTTTATTCCCTTATGGTCCTGGTAAGCAAGGTTGTAAGTTCGCCGGCCTTCCAAAGCCTACAGGTTGTATCTAAACAATACAAGCTCTAAAAGCACCTGCATTGTCGGGTGCTTTTTTACATTACATTATATTACATTTATTTTGAGAGGAATATGTCTGCAATAAGCATTATTTTTACGGCTTTATTTTATTTATCTTTAGCTGTCTTCCTAATTGGAATGGCGAGAAAAATTTACCAATATACGGTTACTCCCGCCCCTCTTAAAATTCCGACTGCACCAACTCCATTAACACAAACAGGTGTGGTTATGCGCATGGCACGCGAAGTTGTCTTATTTGAAAGTTTATTCAAAGCTAATAAGTGGACCTGGCTATTTGGCTGGTTGTTCCACGTTGGTCTATTACTAGTCCTGATTCGTCATGCACGCTATTTTTGGCCAGGTGATTTACCTGAAATATTTTTATTGGTTCAACCCTTTAAATACGCAGCCTTTGCGATGGTGATTGGCCTAATTGGTTTAATGGGCCGTCGTATTTTCGTTGAACGTATTCGTTACATCTCAGCACCTTCGGATTACTTGATGTTGATTATGTTGTTAATTATTGGTATTAGTGGTGCGGTCATGACCTTTACCAGTAACCACACTGATGTAATCATGGTGAAAGAGTTTGCTTCAGGTTTAATTACCTTTAGTTGGGCAGATTTACCGACTGAAGTTCATTTCCTAGTCCATCTTTTCTTAGTATTCGTATTAATGGCAATTTTCCCAATTTCAAAATTATTACACGTGCCAGGTATATTCTTTAGCCCGACACGAAACCAGGTAGATGATGCACGTAAGAAACGTCATATCTCACCTTGGGCGCTAAAGCAAGAGCAAGAGCACGTAGTAAAATTAGATGAAGCACTAGGCAAGGACGAATAACATGGCTGCTAAAGAATTTGATATCCCAGTTTTACCGACATATTTAGAAATTCCTGAAATTAAGGAAGGTGTTATGGAGGGTGATGGCCCGTTCAAGTCATCTGAACAATTTCAGAATCCACTCGGCTTCCCAGGCGAGAAAGTAGATAACTGGCAAGAAGTTGCGATTGAGAAAATGGGCGAGCTTAAATCTAAGTATCGTTCAGTGCAAGTCTTTTTAGATTCTTGTGTGAAGTGTGGCGCTTGTACTGATAAGTGCCATTACTTCTTAGGCTCATCTGATCCAAAAAACATGCCGGTTGCACGCCAAGATTTATTTAGAAGTGTGTATCGTCGTCATTTTACTTTTGCAGGTAAACATTTCCCTAAATTGGTTGGTGCTAAAGAACTTGACGATGAAATGCTGGATGATTGGTATAACTACTTCCATCAGTGTTCACAGTGTCGTCGTTGTTCGGTATTCTGCCCATACGGCATTGATACAGCAGAAATTTCAATGGCTGCTCGTGAAGTATTAGACGCGGTTGGTGTTGGACAAAAATATTGTAACCAGATTTTAGGCAAGGCGATTACCATTGGTAATAACCTTGGCTTACCTGAGCCAGCATTACGTGACACATTGCTCGACCTTGAAGAAGAGATTGAAGAAGAAACCGGTATTGCAGTTAAGTACCCACTCGATGTTAAGGGTGCAGAGATTTTACTCATTACCCCATCAGCAGACTTTTTTGCTGAGCCACATATTGACGGCCTAATCGGCTATGGTAAAGTTTTTCATGAAGACGGTGTTAGCTGGACCATGAGTTCATATGCCTCTGAAGGCGCAAACTTTGGTATGTTTATTGGCTCGTATGACATTATGCGTAAAGCAGCATTACGTATTCGTAAGGCAGCCTTGGATTTAGAAGTATCTCGTGTGATGGTCGGTGAGTGTGGTCATGCTTGGCGAGTGGCTTATAGTTTCTGGAACACTTTAACTGGTGTTGGTGCAGGTGCAACAGACGAATATGCCTTGAAATTACAAAACCAATTAGATTCTCGTTACCCACAACCACAGCACATTATTGAATACACACACGATTTAATCCAACGCGGTAAGTTGAAGTTTGATAAATCTGAAAACGATGATCGTAATGTGACTTTCCATGACTCTTGTAACGTTGCACGAGCCACGAATATGGGCGGCATTCCAAATGGTCAGTTTATCTTGCCACGTGAAGTTATCAAGGCGGTTTGTAACAACTATGTTGATATGGAACGCTCTACGATTAAAGAATCAACGTTTTGTTGTGGCGGCGGCGGCGGCTTGTTAACAGATGATTTAATGGAGATTCGTATTAAGGGCGCAATGCCAAGAATGCAAGCTTTAAAAGAAGTAGAAAAGACAGACGGTGTTAATACATTGGTTGCAATTTGTGCCATTTGTAAATCACAGTTTTCTAAAGTTTTACCAAAATTTGATTTTGATCCATACATGATTGTTAGTGCTCACCAATTGGTGAGTGAGGCAATTATTATGGAGAAACCACAAACAGACGATTCAGTAACGCAAGAAGCTGAAGAAGTAACAGAATAATAGTTAAGGAGAATTGATATGCAAAAGAATCCATACGGACAAAATTATAAAGGCGACAACCACACATTCAGAATGTTTAAAGATGAAGGTGATGAGATGGGCACAGTACCATGGAACCAAAAGATTTTCCAAAATGACACGACTTATAAGTGTCCAACTTACGTTGCACAAACACCACCTTGCCAGGGTTCATGCCCATCAGGCCACAATATTCGTGGTTGGTTAGATATTGTTCGTGGCATGGAAAAGCCACCCGGTGATATGTCATGGCAAGAGTACGCGTTTAAGCGTTCTACAGATGCAAACCCATTCCCATCAATCATGGGTCGTGTTTGTCCTGCACCTTGTGAAGATGGTTGTAACCGTAACGAAGTAGAAGATACCATTGGTATTAATGCGGTTGAGCAATTCATTGGTGATAACGCCAAGGAAGAAGGTTTCAAGTTTGATGTAAATGCTGAACCTACTGGTAAAAAAGTAGCGATTATTGGTGGTGGTTGTGGCGGATTAACTGCTGCATTGCAATTGCGTAAGCAAGGCCACGCAGTTACTGTATTTGAAAAATACGAAAAATTAGGCGGCATGATGATGTACGGTATTCCTGATTATCGTGTGCCACGCGACGTATTGCAGTACGAGATTGACCGTATTTTAGAAACGGGCGTTGAAACTAAAATGAACACCAAAGTAGGTGTTGATGTCACTATTGAAGAATTAGAAAAAGAATACGATGCGGTTTTATTTGCCTTAGGTGCAATGGCCGGTCGTTCATTACCAATTCCAGGTGGTGATGCAACAAACTGTGTATCAGGTGTTGCTTTCCTTGAAGCTTATAACCAAGGTCGTTTACAACATATTACTGGCAAAGTAATTTGTATTGGTGGTGGTGATACTTCTATTGACGTTGTATCCGTTGCTCGTCGTTTAGGTAATATTGATAACGTCCCTGATAAAGATCGCCCTGAGCATATCATCTTTAATGATACGGCGCATGACGTGGTTGATACTTCTAAGCGCCTAGGTGCCGATGTATTATTAACAACTCGCTCTACGATTGAGAACATGCCAGCAGCACAAGAAGAAATTGACGATGCAAATCGTGAAGGTGTTGAAATTGAAGGTCAATTAAGCCCAATCGAAGTTATTAAGGGTGAAGATGGTCGTGCAACTGCATTGCGTTTTGTACGCTTAGAAGATGACGGCTCTACAGTAATTGAAGGTTCTGAGTTTGATGTTGAATGTGAATTAATCGTTCCAGCGATTGGTCAAGGTGTTGATTCTGAAGGTATTGATGGCTCATTCTTTAATGAGCGTGGCTTTATTGATGCTGACAGAAACTACCAAGTGCCTAACAAGCCTGGCTTCTTTGTTTGTGGTGATGTGGTTCGTCCACACTTATTAACCACTGCGATTGGCCAAGCTGGTATTGTTGCAGAAAGTATTGGTGATTACCTTACTGGTAAAGATCAATCAGCACGTCCTAAGGTTGACGTACATTACTTCGACTTAATGGAAAAACTTAACGAGTGGGATCTTGCACCATCTGAAGATTACGATTCAACTGGTACACCAGGTGAGGCTACAGATACAGCTGATTACGCAGTTCATAACTATGAAGACCGTTCATTTGCTTCTATCATTCCTCATACTGAGTTATTCTTAGGTCATTTTGATGAAGAGGCTCGTAATGCTCGTAATCATAAATTGGTTGATGTTGATAACGTATTAGGTAACTTTGATGAGCGCTTAATTGGTTACACCGAAGAAGAAGCACAAAAAGAAGCAGGTCGTTGTATGTCTTGTGGCTTGTGTTTTGAGTGTGATAACTGTGTGATGTACTGCCCTCAAGATGCGGTATTCAAGGTTAAGAAAGATCAAGCAACGCTCGGTCGTTATGTTGATACTGACTACGATAAGTGTGTTGGTTGTCATATTTGTGCCGATGTTTGTCCGACGGGTTATATCCAAATGGGCTTAGGTAGCGATTAATTAGATTTAATTTACGAGAGAAAATATATGTATCGTTTAGTAGCTATATTGATGGTTTTATTGGTGGGCAATGTTTTTGCCGATGAACATGCAGACTATTCTAGTTTGGGTGAAGAGGCCAGTAGTATTAAGGCGTCAGGTAAGATTTTTCATACCGATGGTCTTGGTGTTATTCGTAGAATGCACCCTGAGTTTTTGAATCACAAACGTGATAAAACACTCAGAGAAGGTGTTCGCACTGAAGAAAGTTCACTTAAAGGTTGTGTTAATTGTCATGCGACTAAAGATAAAAAAACAAACCAATATCACCCAGTAAATGATCAGGATCAATTCTGCTCAACATGTCACCAAAAGGTGAGTGTGAGTGTTGATTGCTTTAGTTGTCATCGTACAACACCACGAAAAGGGACTAAATAATGAGCAAAACATTAAATCGTCGTGATTTTATTAAAACCAGTAGTGCGACTACTGTCGGTGTTGCTACGATTGCCAGTGGTATTACATTAACCAGTTTTGCAGCTAACGCAAATGAAAATCCGGTTACCAATGAAAAGCGTTGGGGAATGTTAGTTGACACCAACAAACTAACTGAAGTCGAAATTGATGGCATGGTAAGCGCTTGTCAGCAAGAAAATGGCTGGGGTAGTGAAGTACATTCAACCGGCGATCAAAAACCAACCTGGGTTAAGAAATTAAAAGTAAAAGACAAAGCTACCGGTAAAATCACCAGCTTACCACTAATGTGTCAGCACTGTGAAGAGCCACCATGTGTGGATGTTTGCCCAACCAACGCCTCAATGAAGCGTGAAGATGGTATTGTTTTGGTTGATAGACACCTTTGTATTGGTTGTCGTTATTGCATGATGGCTTGCCCATACGATGCACGTTCATTTGTACATGAAGAATTAACCGACCAACGAGAGCATATGCCACGTGGTAAAGGTACAGTAGAGTCTTGTACTTTATGTGTGCATAAAGTTGATAACGGCGGAACACCCGCTTGTGTTGCTAGCGTTAATAGTGATGCGGTGATCTTTGGTGATTTATATGACCCAAAGAGTAATATCAACCAAACGCTCAAAAAAGTTCAAAGTGCACAAATCAGAGCGGATTTAGATCTGAATACTGGTGTACGTTATAGCGGCATTTAACAGTAACAAAATTTAGGAATTTTATGAACATTCGTTACGAAGAAACTCAGGGAAGAAGTTTAGGTTTTTATGCATTGATTGCAGGCTTAGGTGTACTTATTTTAGCGGCATTAGGTGCTGTTTATTATATGGAACACCATGGTCATTATGTAACGGGCATGAGTAATCGTATTGTATGGGGTATGCCTCACGTATTCGCTTTGTTCTTGATCGTTGCTGCTTCAGGTGCACTCAATGTTGCCTCGATTGCCTCTGTTTTTCAAAAGAAATTGTACAAACCATTGTCGCGTTTATCTGGCCTAGTGGCATTAGCACTATTGGCAGGTGGTTTAATGGTGTTGGTGCTTGATTTAGGTCGCCCTGATCGTTTGATTGTAGCAATGACAGAGTACAACTTTAAATCAATTTTCGCTTGGAACATTATTTTATATAACGGCTTCTTTGTGATTGTTGCTGTGTATTTATGGATGATGTTTGAACGCCGTATGAATAAGTTTACTTCTAAGGCGGGCTTAGCTGCATTCTCATGGCGTTTAATCTTAACGACTGGTACTGGTTCTATTTTTGGTTTCTTGGTAGCTCGTCAAGCGTATGACGCTGTCATCATGGCACCGATGTTTATTATTATGTCATTTGCTTTTGGTTTGGCTTTCTTTATCTTAATTTTGATGGCTAGTTATAAATGGACTGAGCGCCCACTAGGTGATGCAGTGGTTAATCGTTTGGGTAGTCTTTTAGGTGTATTTGTCGCAGCAGTCATGTATTTTGTTGCAGTCAAGCATTTGGGTAATTTGTATTTAGCCGAGAACGCGGGCGTTGAAAACTTTATCCTGTTTGATGGTGGTATTTATACTCAGCTGTTTTGGTATGGGCAGATCATCTTAGGTGGTTTAATCCCAATGGCACTTATTTATCATCCAGCGCTTCGAGGTAATCGTTCAACCCTAGGTTTGGCTTCATTGCTCATCTTGATTGGTGGTGTTATCCAGCTCTATATTATTATTGTGGGTGGTCAAGCTTATCCAATGGAGCTATTCCCAGGTAAAGAGATTTTAGAAGGTTATGGCGGTATTGCTGCTTATACACCGTCATTGCCTGAAATAATGTTAGGCGTTGGTGGTATTGCAGTTGCACTGATTGCTGTGACGCTGTTAGTGAAGTTTTTACCTTTCTTGCCTGAGAGCTTGGCAGATGAAGTTGCTGACCCTCATCACAAGTCTTAGATTCTGACTTAGCAAACCTTACAAAATCATTCGCCACAATCTAAGATTAAAGATCTTAGAAAGTTGTTTGATATAATAGAAGCATGGCTTCATCCATCTACCTTTCCGCTGCACACAAATCCTCAGGCAAAACGGTTGTCAGCTTAGGGCTGTGCGCAGCATTTAAAGCAAAATCATTAAACGTTCAATCCTTTAAAAAAGGCCCTGATTATATCGATCCAATTTGGCTGTCTCAGGCCAGTGGCAATCCTTGTTACAATCTTGATTTTTACAACATGTCTGAGGATGAAATTACTCAGTTGTACGGTCAGTATGCGAGTAACAGCGATATCGCTATTATTGAGGGCAATAAGGGGCTATATGACGGCATGAACGTGACGGGTGGTGATGCGAATGCAGATCTTGCCAAGTTACTTAAGCTGCCCGTTATTTTAGTGGTCGATGCTACTGGAATCACACGTGGTGTTGCACCTTTGGTTAAAGGTTACCAAGTGTTTGATGCCGATGTCCATATTGCAGGGGTTGTGCTTAACAAAATAGCTGGCGATCGTCACGAATCAAAACTGATTCAAGCAATCGAACATTACACTGACATACCGGTATTAGGTGCTATTCGACGATCGACAGAACTCATTATTGATGAGCGTCATTTAGGCTTAATGCCAGCCAATGAAACCCCTGAATCACAAAAATTTATTGATACAGCAGCTAAGCACATTGCCGACCAAGTTGATTTAGATAGACTAATTGGCATTAATCAAAAAACAATTGAATCACCAACACCCGTTATTAACAATACAACGTCATCAATCACAGTAGCAGTGGCTAAAGATAGTGCATTTGGTTTTTATTACCAAGATGACCTTAATGCGTTCGAATCATTAGGTGTTGATTTGGTGTATTTCGATACTTTGACAGATGATAAACTGCCTGAGGCAGATGCCTTGTTTATTGGTGGTGGTTTTCCGGAAATGCAATTAGAGGCTTTGTCAGCCAACCAATCTTTATTAACCGATATTAAAACTAAAATCCAGTCGGGCTTGCCGACTTATGCTGAGTGTGGCGGCTTGATGTATTTGAGTCGACAAATTACGCATCAAGGTAAGTCACATAAACTGGTGGGGGTGATTGAAGCCGATACGTTAATGACGCCCAAGCCGATTGGCCGAGGTTATGTACAACTTGCGCCAACGGGTAATCACCCCTGGAGTGGAGTCTCTAAACAGATTTCTGCACATGAATTTCATTACTCCAAGTTAGAAAATATTGATCCAAAAACCCATTATGCCTATAAGGTTTTACGCGGTGTAGGTGTGGATAATAAGCGCGATGGGATACTAATCCACAATTTACTAGCCACTTATTCACATCTTAGAAATGTTGGTAGTAACCACTGGGTTGAACAATTTGTTAATTTTATTAAAGATATTAAAAAAACAACATGATTACAATTACTAAAAATGCGGCTGAAGAAATCGGTCTATCTACTCAAAATCCAGATGCTCAAGGTATGCTTATTCGTTTTGCAGTTGATCAAACCGATGAAGGTTATCAATACTTAATGGGCTTTGATGAGCGCTCAGATAGCGATATCCATTTAGAATCTAACGGTATTGAATATATATTGTCCTACTCACAAAAAGAACTGTTAGAAGGAATGATGGTTGATTTTGATGAAATCGATACTGAAAGTGGTTATGGTTTTATCTTTATGAATCCTAACGATCCAAGCTACGAGCCACCTGAAGAAAGTGAGGCGCCAAGTAAGTCTTAATTTTCACCTTGCTCTTTAACGCTTTAACGGTGTTGTTTATAAGAGTGTTAATTTGGACCTAAACAGGCCGATAGTTGTTTACCAACTTCGCTGTGAGTATAGATAGACAATTTTCTAATGTTATCTTCGCCGGCAATATGGATACTTAAATCAGCAGGTGCAATAATACCTTTTCCTAGTTCTGCCCATTCGATCAGTTGAATGTGGCCAGAATCTGAATACTCGCGAATGCCAATATATTCTAATTCTTCAGGGTCGCTTAAGCGATAGCAATCAAAATGGTGAATATTGATAATATCATTTTGATAGCTTTCTACCAAAGAGTAAGTGGGGCTTTTAACACGATCAAAACCAAAACTTTGAATAAAGCCTCGAGCAAGTGTGGTTTTCCCCGCGCCTAAATCACCTTCAAGATAAATCACAATAGCGTGATTTATATTTTGTGTACATTGCGCTAGTTGTTGTGAGAATTGTTGAGTTGCTTTCTCATTGTTCAGAGTTAAATTCAAAATAATATCCACATATAGGCGCTAAAGACACCCACTAAAACAACTCCTTCGAAGCGATTAATAATGTGTTTTTTGCCAAATTTATACGAAACGATGAACAGTAATACAGTCAGCAATAACATGACTGGGTAGTCTCTACTTAAGACGTCTTCTGGTACGTCAGAAGGATGAATCAAGCCTGGAATGGCTAATACAGCAATAGTGTTAAAGAGGTTAGAGCCAATAATATTACCCACCACCATATCAAATTGTTTTTTGAGTACACTGCTAATTGAAACTGCTAATTCTGGCAGGCTGGTGCCAAGCGCCACTACGGTTAAACCAATCACCAAGTCGGAAACTTCAAAAAACTTGGCAATCTCAACACCACCATATACGACTAATCTTGCGCTGGATATGAGTATTACTAAACTAATGAGTAGCATTACCCAAGTTTTACCGGTTTGACTTTTGTCTGTGACATGTTCAAGATCATCAAACTCGTGATGATTTTTATTTTTTGATTCTTTTAGTGTGTAGGCCAAAAATAAAATTAGCATCGACAATAGAATAAGTCCGTCAGTAAGATCAAGACGCCCATCGCTTAACAACAAGCCTGCGCAAAGCGTGGCAACCATTAAGAAAATCCATTCCTTTTTTAAGATATCTCCACGCACCTCAATCGGCACAATAATAGCACTAACACCTAGCACTAAAGCAATGTTAAAGATATTAGAGCCAATGGCATTACCAATACTCAAGCCAGTGTTGCCATCCCATGCAGCCAGTCCAGAGACTAGCATTTCTGGTGCGGAGGTGCCAAAACCAAAAATAACAAGACCAATAATCAAAGGAGATACTTTGAATATATTGGCAATTTTTGCGCCGTTTTCAGTGAATTCGTCGGCACTCCAAATTAAAAGTGCAAAACCTGATAAAAGAGCGATAATTGGTAGTAGAATGTCTGCCATGTTTTATACACTATGTAATTTTTTACCTATTATAAATGGATTAGACCTTAATGAGTGAAACAGAATTTTTAATTGGTCGTAGCGGTTTAAACCTGCAAGATGATTTTTACCCAGATGACATGCCTGAAGAATGGCGATTTGACTATTACTCTACTTTGTTTAAGACGCTCTCTCTATCAATTGATACTGATGAAGATTTAGATCAAATTTTTGAAGAGATAGAAGATACAGAAGAAGAATTTGAATTGGTTTTATCTATTGAGCAAGCACAGTTAACAGACACACAGCAACTGGCAACTTTACTTTCTGAGGTGGCTGACTATCAACAATATTTCACTTTATTTTGTGAACTTGACCAAGCGCCTAAGCCTGAGGTGATGGCCTTATTGAAGGGATACCGAATCTGTTTTCAATCAACCAAAGCACTGACGCTTGATTTAACAGCCGCTGTTGTGGTGGGTAAGCATTTATCATTCAATCAATATCCTGTTTTGTATTCATCCGAGGTGTGGGATGAAAAACAAATGCGTGCTTATCTTGAAGAGGCATCAAGTGTGAATACAAAAACTTTACTCATTTGCAAGTTTGCAGAGAGTGAGGCATTGAACAAGGTTCGTATTATTGCAGAGTTATTAGGATTTTGAATGTTTTACTAACACGGCCGTTTAGCCAGGTTAAGCCGTTAGAGGCTTTGGTCAATGAGCGCGGACATCAAGCACTTTTATTTCCAACTTTAAAAATTGAAGCTTTAAAAAGCTCACCTTTAAAAGAGCGCTACGATGCAGTTATTTTTATTAGCGCTAATGCGGTGGAATATGGCCTAGAGGCCTTAAGCTCTTTGGATCATCGCCATGATAAAATTTTTGCGGTGGGCTCAGCAACAGCAAAAAAACTAAATGATTATGGCTTTAAGGTAGATGCCTTTCCACAAGCCAAAGCCTCTAGTGAGTCGCTATTAGCAATGCCTGAGGTGGGTGAATTATCAGACAAAGACATCTTAATATTTCGAGGAAAAGGCGGCCGAGAAACTTTAAGAGAGGGTTTGGGTAAAAATAACATTGTTGAGTATATTGAAGTATATGAGCGTACTCAATGTAAGGTTGTACCCCTACATCAAACTTCATTAACCCAATTTTTACAAAGTGACCAAGGTGTTATCACGATTACCAGTGTAGAAAGTTTATCAACCTTGATATCAATGGTTGAGCAAATGGATATTAAAGTACTTCAGTCTATTAAGCAATATCCGTTAGTGGTATTGAGCGATCGAATCAAAACTTACGCACAGTCAGTTGGTTTTTATAAGGTTGAAGTTGCACCACAAACCAACGATGAAGGGCTTATGCAAGCCATTGAATTTATTTTATAAAACACTAATACACTTGACAAATGAGTAAAACCTAGTTATTTTGTCAACTATAGCTTATTTTTTGGGGAGAGAAGATGGTTAAGTTAAGCGTGTCAAAGGCGGCACGAATGTTGGGTATTAGTCGTTTTGATATTCAGATGCAAATCAATAGTGGTAAATTACAAACACACGAAGGCTATGTCACAACAGACAGTTTAAGATTGGCCTATCCCAATGCTAATTTAAATTCTGAACAAGATAAGCGCATTCAAAAAATGCAACAAATTAAAGATAATGCTATTTATAAATCAGGCTCTGTTGACACTGCGCATGCAGAAAATGAAAAAGCTTATATTAGCGCGATTGCTGCTTTAAAGTCTAGACTTTATAAAGAGGAAATTAAAAACCAGCATTACGAGCATGTTTTCGCAGAATTAAGCGAAAGACTGATTATTCTTGAGGAGCTTTGCCATTCTGAAAATAAAGAATATTTACACAAAATTCAAGAGTGGGTTGGCAAACAACACTAAAGTAGATTTTTGGCAATCGATAGCGATGGTTCAGTTCGATTCATTGAGTAAAAATGAAAGCTATCAACCCCTTGATCTTTAAGAGTTTGGCATAGGTTAGACACTACTTCTGTGCCGAACGCAGTCAGAGAGTCCAGATCATTTTCATAAAGTTTCAATCTTTCCAAGATCCACTTCGGGATCTCTGCACCACACATATTAGAAAATCTGACCAATTGCGTGTGGTTGGTGATTGGCATAATGCCCGGTGTAATCGGCACATCAATGCCGAGTTTTTGAGCGTCATCTCGAAATCTAAAATACGCATCCGCATTATAAAAGTACTGAGTAATGGCAGCATCTGCACCGGCTTTTATTTTATTGGCGAAGTGCTCAAGATCGGTTTGGATATTTTTGGCTTGTGGGTGCATTTCTGGGTAGGCAGCCACTTCAATGTGAAAATGGTTATTGTACTCAGACTTAATAAATTCAACCAATTCGTTGGCATAACGAAAATCACCAATATCGCGCACACCCGATGGGATGTCGCCTCGTAGAGTAACCAGTCGATTAATATCAGCAGCCTTGTACTGGTCAAGTAGCTCGATAATTTTGGCTTTTTCGGAGCCAATGCAAGATAAATGTGGCGCCGCTGAAACACCATCGTTTGCTTGAATGTCTAATACGGTTTCGAGTGTGGCGTCCTGAGTTGAGCCACCAGCACCAAAAGTTACTGAAAAATACTCCGGGTTAATTGCGCTTAATTCTTGTCGAACTTGCGCTAAAGTTTGTTTGCCTTTATCAGTTCTTGGTGGGAAAAATTCAAAACTTGTTTTCATCGTCCTTTAACGTTGGCTAAAAATAGGCTAATTATAGCTTATTTGAATAATACTGTAGCCTTTCCCTTTTTTTGTCTAAGGCTAGACAATCGGGTAAAATAATCCCATTTACCAAGTTGAGATAAAGACAAAACAATGTCAAAAAGTGATTATATTGAGTTAGAAGGTGTGGTTAAAGAAAAGCTACCGAATACAACATTTACCGTTGAGTTAGAAAATGGCCACAGTGTATTGGCGCATATTTCTGGAAAGATTCGTAAACACTATATTAAGATACTGCCGGGAGACAGAGTCACGGTAGAAATGACACCTTACGATTTAACCAAAGGAAGAATTACCTTTAGACATAAGTAAGATATTGCCGATGTGGTGGAATTGGTAGACACGCCGGATTCAAAATCCGGTTCTTCACGGAGTGACGGTTCGACCCCGTCCATCGGTACCAAATTAATACAATAAAAGAATAATATGGAACAACAAACAGATCTTATCGCAGAAGCAATCAATCTGACTATGTTTGGCATGGGTTTTGTATTCTTATTCTTGACTTTACTAGTGTTTGTAACCAAGTTAATGTCAATTGTTATCCAAAAAATGAACAAGCAGTCGCAAGATGATGATACGCATCATGATGACCATCATTTAAGCTTAAAAGACGAACTAGATGAAGAGACTAAGTTTGTGATTGAACAAGCGATTAAAATGCATAGGGGCGCATAAAGCAATGCTAAATTTTTTAAGAAATATAACAAAAAAACCAGGTAAGGCACAAGGCAAGAAAGTAGAAATTACTGAGCTTGTTTTTAGAGATGCGCATCAGTCATTATTCGCAACCCGTATGCGTATTGATGACATGTTGCCAATTGCAGATAAACTTGATAAGATTGGCTACTGGTCTATGGAGTCATGGGGTGGCGCAACGTTTGATTCTTGTATTCGTTATTTGGGCGAGGATCCTTGGGATAGGATTCGTGAAATTAAAGCAGTGATGCCAAACACGCCTCAGCAAATGTTGTTAAGAGGGCAAAATTTATTAGGTTATCGCCACTATAGTGATGATGTGGTGCGCAAATTTGTTGATCGTTGTGTTGACAACGGCGTGAATGTTTTCCGTATCTTTGATGCAATGAACGACATACGTAATCTAAAAACAGCCACTGATCAAACCATTAAATTAGGTCAGCATGCACAAGGCACAATTTCTTATACCGTGAGCCCTGTGCATAATATGCAAACTTGGATTGACATGGCTAAAGCCATCGAAGACATGGGTGCGCACTCGCTTTGTATTAAAGACATGGCGGGTTTGTTGCAGCCTTATGTTGCCTACGACTTGGTTAAAGAATTAAAAGCAGCGATTGATATTCCAATCCAACTACATGCACACGCTACTACCGGTCTTTCAACGGCTAGTATTATTAAAGCAGTTGAGGCGGGTATTGATCGAGTAGATACAGCGATTGGTTCTATGAGTATGACTTATGGTCATTCTGCGACCAACTCTGTGGTTTCTATCTTGGAAAATAGCCCAAGAAAAACCGGCTTAGATTTAGAAAAACTCGAAGAGATTGACGCTTACTTTAGGCCGATTCGCTGCAAGTATGCGAAATTTGAAGGTTCACTTAAGGGTGTAGATTCACGTATCTTGCTTTCACAAGTACCAGGTGGCATGTTGACCAATATGGAGAGTCAACTGCGCGAGCAAAATGCATCAGACAAGATTGATGAAGTCATGGCTGAGATCCCACGCGTACGTAAAGATTTAGGTTACATCCCATTGGTAACCCCAACCTCGCAAATTGTGGGTACTCAAGCAGTACTCAATGTATTAACGGGCGAACGTTACAAAACTATTACTAAAGAGTCAGCTGGTATCTTAAAAGGCGAATATGGTGCAGCACCAGCGCCCGTTGATCAAGCACTACAAGCCAAGGTATTAGAAGGTAGTGAGCCTATCACTTGTCGCCCAGCTGACAATATCGCGCCTGAGATGCATATTCTTGAGCAAGAATTTGACACTGTTGTGTCTGAAAAAGGCATTACTTTGTCTGACAATAAAATAGATGATTTATTGACTTACGCACTTTTCCCACAAGTGGGTATTTCATTTTTAGAAAATCGTAATAATCCTGATTTCTTTGAGCCAATACCACAAGTGAGCGATACTTGTGCGAAGCCAGACAATGAAGATGGGACTTACACTGTTTCATTCAAAGGCACTTCTTACACTGTTGATGTCTCTGCTGGCGGTAATGTTACCTCAATGAAAGCATCGTCTGACACTACACCAACACCAGCATCATCTACTGAAAAAGAGATTGTTGCAGAGGTACCAACTAGTAGCGGCGAACCAATTGGCGCCCCACTTTCTGGCACCATCTGGAAAGTCATGGTGTCGTTAAATCAAAAAGTGAATGAAGGCGATGTTTTGGTTATTTTAGAAGCCATGAAAATGGAAACCGAAATTAGAGCGGCCCGAGGCGGTGTGGTTACTGATATCAGCGTTAAAGAAGGTGATTCAGTAACGGTAGGGCAAACTTTATTAACACTCGCATAACTTAGCATGGAACATTTAAATTTACTTTGGAGTAATACTGGCTTAAACCAAATGGTGTGGGGTCAAGGCCTTATGCTATTGGTAGGTATGTTACTTTTATACTTAGCCATTGTTAAAAACTTTGAGCCGTTATTATTATTACCGATTGGTTTTGGTGCGATCCTAGCCAATATTCCTGGCGCTGGCATTGCTGAGGGTAGCGGTATCTTGCATGTGTTTTATGTGATTGGTATTGAGTCTGGCGCGTTTCCATTAATTATCTTTATGGGTGTGGGTGCATTGACTGATTTTGGCCCATTACTCGCTAACCCTAAGACATTACTGCTTGGTGCTGCTGCACAGTTTGGTATTTTTGCGACTTTACTCGGCGCGATCGGTCTCACGGCTGTCGGTGTTTTTGACTTTAGTTTAACTGATGCTGCGGCCATTGGTATTATTGGTGGTGCCGATGGCCCGACCAGTATTTACGTAGCTTCAAAACTTGCCCCTGATTTACTCGGTGCGATTGCGGTAGCTTCGTATTCTTATATGGCGTTAGTACCACTGATTCAGCCGCCGATCATGCGCGCACTGACAACAGAAAAAGAACGTCAAATTGAGATGGTGCAATTGCGCGAAGTCTCTCAAGCAGAGAAAATTATTTTTCCAATTATGTTATTAATGTTGGTGGCTTTATTATTGCCTGATGCAGCGCCACTACTAGGTATGTTTGCCTTTGGTAATCTAATGAAAGAATCTGGTGTGGTTGATCGCTTGAGCGACACCACTCAGAATGCCTTGATCAACATTGTAACCATCTTCCTAGGTTTGGCCGTTGGCTCAAAATTGATGGCGGATAAATTCTTACAACCTGAGACTTTAGGTATTTTGGTGTTAGGTATGGTGGCATTTGCAATTGGCACAGCCTGCGGTGTGATTATGGCAAAAACCATGAACCTCTTTAGTAAAAATAAAATCAACCCTTTGATTGGTTCTGCTGGTGTTTCCGCTGTACCGATGGCCGCCCGTGTTTCAAATAAGGTGGGCTTAGAGTCTAATCCACATAACTTCTTATTAATGCATGCGATGGGTCCTAATGTTGCGGGTGTGATAGGATCGGCAATTGCCGCCGGTATTATGATCCAATTTTTAGGATAACCTTTTACTTCGTCTTTTTACTTTCCACCCCTCAAGGGGGGCGCTAAAGTGAGTACGGTGTTAAATATTAAAGAATACTCAGTTACGTAGCTTTACTACACGCCTTTGTATTTTTTAATATTCGCCTTGTAGAAAATCAAAATACTCGAAAAATACTTATAAAATTCTTAACTTGATTTACTTTAAAATAGATACATTATGCAACGTACATTTCTAAAAGCTAAACTTCATCGAGTCACTACCACTGCTAGCGAGTTGGATTACGAAGGCTCGTGCGAGATTGACGGCGTATTGTTAGATGCTGCTGGTATTGGTTCTTTTGAACAAATCCAAATTTATAACATTAATAATGGCAATCGCTTTACCACCTATGCTATTCGTGGCAAGGACAACTCTGGTGTTATCTCTGTAAACGGTGCGGCTGCACACAAGGCTGATGTTGGTGATTTATTAATTATTGCTGCCTATGCGCAGTACGATGAACAAGAGCTTCAAAATTACGCACCAAGGTTGTGCTATGTGGATGACAGCAATACATTAGTTAGAACAGATTCTAAGATTCGCTAAGCTGTCCGTTTTCCAAGATTAAGATTCTCTGCATTTTTTGAGCAATCTTTTTATCGTGCGTCACCATAACCAATGCCGAGTTTTGCGCTTGATTGAGTTCAATCATGAGTCCAAGAACGTCGGCTGCATTTTTAGCGTCTAAATTACCCGTTGGTTCGTCAGCTAGCAAACAGCTTGGTTGAGTGATTAAAGCACGCGCAATGGCAACACGTTGGCGCTCACCCCCTGATAGTTCTGCAGGTCGATGGTCGAGCCTGTCTTGCAAGCCAACTTTTGAGAGCAACTCCCCAGCTGATGTCAAAGCAACTTGCTTATCATCACCACGAATCAACAACGGCATTGCTACATTATCTAGGGCGCTAAAGTCTTTTAATAAGTGATGAAATTGATAAACAAAACCTAAGTGTTGAGCGCGAAGCTCGGTAATTTTATCTTCACTTAATTGCCCGAGATTAGTACCATTTAAGTGCACCTTCCCCTTGCTAGGCTGACTCATTCCACCTAATAAATTGAGTAAGGTAGACTTGCCACAGCCTGATTGTCCTAGGATGGCAATTGACTCACCTGAACTGATGCTTAGATTGAGCGCTTCAAGTACAGGTGTTTTGATTTTTCCACTGTTGTAGTGGTAGCTTACTTGCTGGCATTCAATTAAATTATTCATGGTTTAACACCTTAGCAATTTCAACTTTTCCGGCACGCTTCGCTGGATAGATTGCAGCTAAAATAACCAAAACAAAGGCGCCAACTGCTACCGTAATCACATCACTTAAATGAATCTCAGAAGGGAAGCGGTTAATATAGAACACATCCTTAGGGAAAAATTGGAAACCCAGTATGGATTCGATGCCACTCACCACAGACTCAATATTGAGCGATAGTAAAACCCCTAAAATAACACCCAAGGTAATACCGACAATGCCAATGGTAATGCCTTGGTAAAAGAACAGTTTGACAATGCGTTTGGGTGTCATACCAATGGTTTTAAGGATGGCAATATCTGCTTTTTTATCGGTGACCACCATGACCATCATTGAGACAATGTTGAAAGCGGCAACCGCAATAATGAGTGATAAGACAATGCCAATCATTTGTTTTTCGAGATTCAGTGCTTTGATAAAATTGGCTTTTTTCTGTGTCCAATCTGTACCGTAATAACGATCATTACCCAGCTTTTTAACAACTTGATTGGTGATTCTTCTGGCCTCGAATAAGTCATCTACTTTGAGTCTAACGCCAGAAACCAAGCCTTTCATGTTGTATAGCTTCTGAGCTTGGTTAAGATGAATAAAGGCTAGATTGTTATCGTATTCATTAATGCCAGCATCAAAGATGCCACTCAAGGTAAAGCGTTTAAACCTAGGCTGTATACCAATAATGCTATTTGAAATCTCAGGCGTGAGCAACGTTATCTTATCGCCAACATTGACGCCGAGTTGTAGGGCTAAGCCAGAACCAATTAAGATATTAGCACCAGTCAAATCAGCATTACCACTTTTAATATTGTCGAGCAAGATTGAGGTGTTTTTTTCTAAACGGGGGTCGACACCTCGCACGCTAACACCTTGTGATCTGCCATTAATGCTCAGTAAGCCGTAGCGTTCAATATAAGGTGATGATTCAAGCACATGCGGATTTTGGTTGATAGACAGTCTAAGTGTTTGCCAATCAGTTAGCGTGCCGCTATATTCGCTAATGGTTGAGTGTGAAATGGCACTTAATACTCGGTCTCTAAGTTCCTTATGAAAGCCGTTCATGACTGATAACACAGTGATAAGTGTCGTCACACTTAAAATTAACCCAACCATAGAGACGCCAGAAATAAAAGAAACAAAGCCTTTTTTACGATTGGAACGCAAATATTGGTTAGAAATACTAAATTCAACACTCATAGTGCTGATATTTTGTCATAATTAGCGTTTTAAAGGTAGGAATAACTTTTAGTAATGAATCTAAATAATCGAGGGCTTGTTAATTATTTATTGTTGCCAGTCTCAGGTATTTTTTATCTTTTATCCCGTATTAGAAAATTCTTTTACCAAGCAAAATTATTAACCACTTACAATTTCAATGTAGACGTGGTTGTGGTTGGCAACATCACCGTTGGCGGTAGTGGAAAAACCCCTATCGTTATTGCATTGGTGAATCATTTTAAGCAGCAAGGGAAGCGAGTCGGCGTGGTTTCCCGTGGTTATGGCGGCACACATCAGCAAGGTAGTTTATTGGTTGACCAAAATACAGAAGCCAGTATTTCAGGTGATGAGCCGTCACTAATTGCTACACAAACCCAAGTACCGGTAATGGTGAACAAGGATCGTGTTCAAGCAGTTAAAGATTTAATTATTGATCATAATGTCGATCTTATTATTAGTGATGATGGTCTGCAACACTATGCCATGGGTAGGCAGATTGAGATTGCTGTAGTCGATGGTAAACGACGTTTTGGCAATGGTTTTTTCTTGCCAGCTGGCCCACTTAGAGAATCAGAATCAAGGTTGAAAACCGTTGATTTTATTATTAACAATGGTGCAGAGCATGTGGGCGAAATCACTTCAACATTAAAAGCCTTAATGTTCGTCAATGTAGCCACTAATGAAGAGCAACCACTAGACTTTTTTAATCAAAAGACTTGTCATGCAGTGGCAGGCATTGGCTATCCGCAACGATTTTTTGACACTTTGACGCAACTGGATATTAAGGTAGAGGTGCATGCCTTTGCTGATCATCATGCCTTTGCTCAGACAGATCTTGCTTTTGATGATGATTATCCTATTCTTATGACCGCCAAGGATTGTGTAAAATGTAGAGAATTCGCAACAGATCAAATGTGGTACTTGCATGTTGAAGCTGAATTAAGCGACGATTTTTTGACTGAATTAACAAATAAATTATGATTGATGAAGCCTTACTTAAATTGCTAGTTTGCCCACAAAGTAAAGCACCACTCAAACAAGTGGGCGATGAACTGGTTTGTGAAGCTAGCGGCTTAGCTTATCCTATTAATGATGGCATCCCTGTTTTACTGATTGAAGAGGCACGAAAAATAAGCTGATGGATTTTTCCGTTATCATTCCTGCACGCTACGCATCCACTCGCTTGAACGCAAAATTATTGCAAGATATTCACGGCAAGCCATTGATTCAACACACCTATGAAAATGCCATTAAGAGTGGCGCTTCAAGCGTGATTATTGCCACAGATGACACTCGTATTGAAACCATTGCGAATGATTTTGGCGCCACCACATGTATGACGGGCGATCACCATACGTCCGGCACTTCACGCATTGCAGAAGTGTTGGATAAAATGTCGATTAACGATGATGAAATTATTGTTAACGTTCAGGGTGATGAGCCGATGTTGGGTGCCAGTGTAATTGAACAAGTCGCTAATAATTTAGCCAAGAGCGAGATGAAAATGGCGACTTTGTGTGAAAACGTGATTGATAAAAATCAATATCTAGATCCAAACTGCGTCAAGGTCGTATTTGATAAATTTGGTAAAGCGCTGTATTTTTCACGTTCACCCATTCCTGCCTTTAGAGAAGAAGCTGATTTTGATAAATCAATATGCTTTAAACATATTGGTATTTACGCCTATCGATCAGGTTTTATCAAGCAGTATTTAACCATGGATAGTTCAGTCTACGAACAAGTGGAAAAATTAGAACAACTCACCGTACTTAATGAGGGTTTTGATATCCATGTAGCGCCAGCTTGTGAAGCAACAGGATTTGGTGTGGACACCATTGAAGATTTGGCTAAAGTAAGAGAGGCTTTACAGTGATTATTGACGGTAAAGAAATTGCAAAAAAATTAAGAAGTAGTATTGCCAAACAAGTGGCTAAGCTTGATCGCAAGCCTGGCTTAGCGGTTATCTTGGTAGGTGATGACCCAGCTTCAGCGGTGTATGTGCGTAATAAAGACAACGCCTGTAAAGAGGTTGGCTTCTATTCTGAGAAAATTAATAAACCGTTAGATATTACCCAAGCAGCATTATTGGCTGAAGTTGAACGTCTTAACAAGGATGACAAAATTGACGGTATTTTGGTGCAGTTGCCATTGCCGAGTCATTTAGACGCTAATCAAGTGATTGAGGCGATTAATCCTAACAAGGATGTTGACGGCTTCCACAGTGAGAATGTTGGCAAACTGATGCAAAATAAGCCGCATTTACGCCCCTGCACACCCAAAGGGGTAATGACAATGCTAGCAACCATAGGTGTTGATCTAGTGAGCAAGAATTGCGTGGTGGTAGGTGCATCAAATATTGTTGGCCGTCCAATGGCAATGGAGCTTTTAAATGCACGTGCAACCGTTACTATTTGTAACAGCAAAACCCAAGATTTATCCAGCAAGATTAAACAAGCTGATGTTGTGGTAGTGGCGGTTGGTAAATCAAAAATGATCAAAGGCGATTGGATTAAAGACGGTGCCATCGTGATTGATGTTGGCATTAACCGCCTAGACGATGGCAGTTTGTCTGGTGACGTAGATTTTGATTCAGTGCAAGATAAAGCCGCATGGATTACACCTGTACCGGGTGGTGTTGGGCCAATGACCATTGCCACTTTATTAGAAAATACATTAACCGCCTATACGGCAAGAGAGGAAAAATGAAAATCTTAATTAAAGGAATGAGAGAAGGCTTAGGTCGATTAATTGTATTAATTGATTGGGTTTTTTCTCCTAAAAAAATCAAGCGCAGCGAATCGGAACAAGCTGAAGTTAACAAGCAAGCTGAATCCTTGAAGCTGTATCAATTTTACGCTTGCCCATTCTGTATTAAAACACGCCGCACTATTAAGCGTCTTAACTTACCAATGGAAACGCGTAATGCTCAAGCCGGCCAGTTCCGTGCTGAACTATTAGCAGGTGGTGGCGAGGTTAAAGTACCTTGTTTGAGAGTCAAAGAGGGTGGTGATATTACTTGGATGTACGAATCATCGGATATTATGGCTTATTTGGATAAGCGTTTTGGCTAGTGATTTATATTGAAGGTGGTACAAAATCTCAACAACAATTAGCTAAAGATCTTTATTACTTCTGCTCTCAAGCACTTTCTATTAAAAAACCAGTCGATATAGACTTAAGAATTCAAGATGTGGATCATGCTGAGGCGTGGACAGACCATGAAGGTGAAGGTAAGTTTTATATTGATATCGAAAAAGATTTAACAACAAGCCAATTTATTACTGCTTTTTGCCACGAGATGGTTCATGTGATTCAACATTTGCGTGACAAATCCATTAGTGAAAAAGAGGCTTATAAATTAGAAGTCGGATTAGCAGAGCAGTTTAAATCACTTAACAAAAGTTAAGGTAGAAAGTCTTTTAGTTTTTCGATGCTGTTGGTCAACTCTGCTTGAGTGCTAGCCGTGATATTGATATGTCCTAACTTGCGATCGGCGCGTTCTGTTTTGTCGTACAAATGTAAGTGTGCATTTGGCATATTAAGCGCAATCTCAGTCGGTCCATTTTTCCCAATAATATTCACCATGGCGCTAAATGTATGTATTGGCGTGGTATCACCGAGTGGCATGCCGGTAATGGCACGCACATGATTTTCAAATTGAGAAGTGTTAGCACCTTCAATACTCCAATGGCCAGAGTTATGCACACGAGGTGCCATTTCATTCACCACTAAGCCGTCTTCAGTTTCAAACAATTCAATGGTTAACACACCCACATGATCCATCTCATCGAGTAAGGTTTGCATGTAATGTTCAGCCGTTTTTTGTACGGCTAGTTCAATAGCTTGAGCTGGTGCAATGGTGAGTCTTAATATTCCATCATGGTGAGTGTTCTCAACTAATGGATAGTATTTGTGGTCATTATCGATACCACGTACGGCAATTAAAGACAGCTCACGTTTGAAATTGACAAAACCTTCCAGAATTGATTCAACGCCATTCATACTTTGCCAAGCTTCAGTGATTTGGCTCTCGTCTCGCATTAAAAACTGACCTTTGCCATCATAACCTTCAGTTGCTGTTTTTAAAATAGCAGGCAGGCCAATTTGTTCTACGGCAGTTTTTAAGTCGGCTTCGGAGTCCACCATTTGATACGGTGCACAAGGAATGTTTAATTGATCAAATAAGGCTTTTTCACGGCCACGATGTTGTGTGGTGAAGAGTGATTTTTCGCCAGGGTAAACAGGAATATTGTTACTGATTTCTTTAACGATGGCCACATCAGTATTTTCACTTTCATAAGTAATCACATCTGCAAAAGCAACCAAAGATTCAATATTGTCTTTGTTGTCTTCAAGTGCAAACATGTGGCCTAAAAGCGCAGAAGGTTCGTCAGTAGAGTTACCTGAAAAACCAAATTGGTGATTCAAAGGATAGCCAGAAATTGCTAGCATTCTGCCCAGTTGGCCCGCGCCTAAAACACCTATTTTCATCGGTTAATCTTGTGGATTTGGATTATCAAGGACATCTTGGGTTTGCTTAGCTCTAAATGCCGCTACTTTTTCGCGAATAGTCTCGTCTTCATTGGCGACAATTTGCGCCGCCAAGATGCCTGCATTTTTAGCACCGGCATCACCAATAGCTAGTGTGCCAACAGGGATACCACCTGGCATTTGTGCAATAGAGAGTAAAGAATCTTGACCGCTAAGCGCCTTAGATTGAATAGGCACACCCAATACCGGCACAATGGTTTTAGCAGCAACCATGCCCGGTAAGTGCGCCGCACCACCAGCACCGGCAATAATCACTTTTAAGCCTCGAGTCTGTGCACTAGAGGCGTAGTCAAACATTTTGTCTGGTGTGCGATGTGCAGACACCACTTCGACTTCATGTGGCACACCAAATTCTTCAAGCATTTCTACTGCATGCTTCATGGTTGGCCAATCAGATTTTGACCCCATAATTACACCGACTAAAGTTGTCATTAGAACCCCTTACTAAAAGCTAATATGTTTGAATTATACTCAAATCATCATCATGTAAATAAAAAGAGGCGTACTATGGAAGTGAGGTAGTTGTATAAATAAATAAAAGGAGGTTGTTATGAGTCTAACATTAATGCGCCCATTTGCTGAAATGGATGAAATGTTTGAGCATTTTGACCACCCTTTAGGTGAGTTTGAAAAGGGTGATTGGATGCCTGCAGTTGATATTGAGGAGGATGATAAGTCTTACATGGTTAGGGCTGAGTTACCTGGTGTACATAAGGATGATGTACATGTCACCATTGAGAATAACGTATTAACCATTAAAGGTGAGAAAAAAGTTGAAATTGAAGACACAAAAAGACACCGTATGGAACGTTCATATGGTTCTTTCGTTAGAAGTTTTACTTTGCCTCAAACCGTTAAAACAACCAATATCAAAGCTGAGTTTGTTGACGGTGTTTTAAGCTTAACTATTACTAAAGTAGCCAAAGTTACACCTAAGCAAATCGAGGTTAAGATTAAATAAACTTATTGCTGTGTCTTAGGGATAAAAAAGAGTAAATATAACCAAGCCCCAAGACCGGCAATGAGCATATCTTTTTCGGCATCCCAGATGTCTCCTTGTGATCCAAGAAAGGAATCAGCTGTCTGAGGTGATTGTTGTTGTTCGTAGAAAATAGCGTAGAGCCATTCTATTATTTCATAAAAACTACCAATACCAAGAAACACCAGAACCAACAAAAAGACCATAGAGCGAAAACTAGAGAATTCGATGGTTCTAGTAATCACTTCTTTGAATGGTAATACCAATAAAAATCCAAAGGCAAAGTGCACGAGTCGATCATAATGATTACGTTCTATTTCCAGTAGGTCAGCAGCCCAAAAACCAATCGGGACTTCTGCGTAAGTGTAGTGTGCACCAATAGTTTGCAAAATACAAAATATAAAAATGAGCCAGTACGAGGTATTGCTAAAAGGTGTTGATTTATAAGTCGATACCATATAGCCAATGCAAATAATAAGGATTAAGTTTTCAGCAACCCATATATCTCGATAAAGTGGGTTGATAGCAAGCGCCACCCAAAAAATACCAAAGATACTTAGCAGTATGGGTGCGATAGATTTATTCATAGCGTGAAATCCTTATGTAAAAATGGCAAGTGACCCGTATTCAACACTTGCATTTTTATTTTAGACTTATCATACCAATTGCTGATTCGATAAGGGACTAATGTGTCATGATTACCTAAAATCACCTCTATTGGCATTTTTAATTGATTAAATTCATCTACTAAGTCAGTGGTTAAGAGAATCTCCAATCCTTGATTGAGTGCTTTTGTTGATGCAGGAAATTTATCGATCGATTGATTGAGTGCTTTTAATTGAGCTTTATCTTGAGTTTGTAAGCTAACAAAGCGTTTTAGTCCTTTAGATAAATTCAGCTGTAATGCATCAGAAAATTGACGAAAATTATTCTCATCAATACCATACGGCCAATCTTCTGATTGCACAAATTTAGGCGTGGAAGCCACCAAAATTAGTTTGGATATTTTAATTTTGGTAGCGATATTGATGGCTAATAATCCACCCAATGACCAACCTAGCAGTATTGGATTATCAGGTAAGTTTTTAATAATTTCATCACACCACTCATCAAGACCACCATTGACATCATCACTTCGACCATGACCTGGAAGGTCAATCATCGTGATGCGATATTGGTTTTTATATCGATCAATCAGATCATTGAATAATTCTGAATTAAACCCCCAGCCGTGCAGTAAAACTAAATCAGGACCAATACCAATTGTACTACTGTAAAGCATTTTTAATTTGAACTAACAGTTGCTCGATCTGACTTTGAGTGTGGTTAGCGCTAAGTGTGATTCTTAGGCGTTCAGTACCTTTGGGTACGGTTGGTGCCCGAATAGCACTAACATAAAAACCTTGATTAAATAGTTTTCGACTGATTTTTAATGCTTTTTCACTATCACCGATAATCAAAGGCTGAATCGCACTGTTTGATGGTGAAATTGGCAAACCAATGGCTTGAGAAAAATTTCGGAAAAAATCAATATTGGCGAGCAATTTAGCTTTTTGTTCGCCTTGTTTAATTAAATCTAAGCTTTTAAGTGTTGCCACACAAATTGCTGGCGCAATGGCTGTGGTGTAAATATAAGGGCGCGATTTTTGGATTAAAAATTCAATAAAATCGGATTTTCCGGCCACAAAAGCACCCATTGTGCCAGCTGCCTTGCCTAAGGTAGCCATGT
>OBJC01000020.1_pt1 | contig 33350 bp, 27 predicted proteins | sample 1481521 | NCBI WGS metagenome assembly OBJC01 (sample SAMEA2341961, study PRJEB22496) | metagenome | biome: marine; feature: hydrothermal vent; material: water | place: Pacific Ocean | collected 2011/2012 | reverse complement strand
TGGTCCCCCGCCGTGGAGTGGGCCCACGGGCCCTGGGTCGCCGCCTCCCCAGTGGTAGTCGTAGGCCATGATGAACAGACCATCAGATTCTGTGGCCAGGCGGTCGTAATCGTATGCACCCCGCCAATCGATGGCTGGGGTTGCCAAATAGACTTCGTCCACCGCCGCTTTGAGGGCGATGACAAATTCGACCAATTCATCCTTTTGCTCCCATGCCATGCCTTCAAAGTCGACATTCAGTCCATCTGCGCCGTAATCGTTGACCAAAGCTGCAAGTTGAGCGACCGCCCGGTTGCGGTGGGTGGGGTCGGAGAGCACTGCGGCCTGGGTGGGTTCGTCAAATAGGGCGACGCAAAGGTGAACCTTGGTACCGACGGCGTGGGCCGCTTCCACCAATTCGGCTGCGATGGCGTTCCAACTTCCGGTGTCGATGACCTCGCCCGAGCCATTCAGTGACACATTAAACCAGGCCACATGGCTCAAGGAGTCCAAGTCCACCATCATCGGGTTGGCGATCCAATCGGGCAGGTAGCCATAGGAAACCACACGGCTGGCCGGTGCAGTCAGGCCTTTGGGCGCTTTGATGAGGGTCTCCTCGCCAATACGCTGGGCAGCGTGGACGGCGTGAGTGGAAGGTGGCGTGTCAAAGGTTGAGCCCATGGCGAGATGGGAGAGCAACACATAGCTATTCATGAAAACCCCAGGTTCAAAGGCGTCAGCCTCACAGTTAGCCACCTGGATTACAGTTGCAATGGGGCCGACTCAGGTTTAGGGTCTGTTCGTTGGACACTGCAGCCGTCAGGTCCGGGAGCACACTATGGGTTTTTTTAGTCGAGTGGCCAATCTTTGGAGTGGGTTTTGGGGCCTGTTTATTTCCGACCTTGAAAGCAACAACGCAGAGGCTGTTTACGAAGCGGCCATCGAAGAGCGCATCAAAAAGCACCGAGAATTGAAAAAAGCGGTGAGCGGAATCGTTTATCTGCGAAACAAGCTCGCGACTGAGCTCGAAGAGAAGCAAGCTGCGCTCGCAGAGGTCACCCCTCAAATTCCAGTCGCAATCGAAGCGGATGAAGACGAGGCCGCATTGGTGCTCATTCAAAAAAAGGACGAACTTGGCGCTGCGATTGTGGGCATCAAAGCCGAACTTGACAAGGTGTCGACTCAGGCTGAAGAGGCCAAATCCGGCTTGGTTTCTTTTCAGGGCGAGATCGAAAAGCTCAAGCGAGAAAAGCACGAAATGATGGCCAAAAAAGCCAACGCCGAGGCACAGATTCAAATCCAGGAGAGCCTCGATGGCCTGAGCACAGACGCCGACATCCGGGCCTTAGATAATGTGCGCGAAGGCATCCATAAATTGCAGGCCGAGGCCGATGTGGGCTCAGAGATGGCAGGCGGTAGCCTCGATTCCAAGCTCGACGAAATCAAAGAAAAGACATCCACCGTCTCTGCGCGCAATCAACTCGATGAGATGAAAAAGCAGATGGCCGCCAAAAAGGCCGCTCAGGCCGGAAAGGTCGAGAAAACGATCTAAACCGGCGCTCGGTTTCAGCAGGTGTACACAATGGACACAAAGACCTCGCGGTTGATGCAGTGGTGGTTTTCCCTCGATGATCGGGGTCGTCAGGTTGCGTCAGCCTTGGTGCTGATCGGGCTGGTCTATACTGGTCACTATCTATTCTTTTGCTTTCCTCAGCCCTTTTATATCGAAGATGCTGGCATCTCTTTTGCCTATGCACGCAACCTGGTCCAAGGGGATGGCCTCGCTACTTATGTGGGAGGGCCGAGGGTCGAGGGCTTCTCGAACCCGTCATGGACCTTTTTGATTGCGGGGCTGTATGCCCTCGGCCTGCCACCGTTCACCACCGCCAAGGTGCTGGGCTGGATATTCGGAATCCTCACCTTGCCTTTGGCGTGGGGCTTGGTGCGGCGCGCCCTTGAGGACCGCCCGAAGGCCGCTTTTCACCGCGACTTTTTGGCGTTGATGGCACCCTTCGCTTTGGCGACCAGCGCCCAGTTCGTAATCTGGAACTCCAGCGGCTTGGAAAACAGTTTGTTTTGTCTGCTGTTGGCGCTGGGGCTGTGGCGTTGCGTGGTGGAGCTTGAGGATGGGGGGCGGCCCTGGTCGGCTTTGGTCTTCTTTTTGCTGTGCGCCTCGCGACCTGAGGGCATCATGTACACCGCGGTGGCCTTGGGCCTAAGGCTGTGGCATATGCTCTTCTCTGATGAGGCCAAGGGCTTAGCTTTTCGCAAACGCATCTCCGTTGTGACCCATTGGACCCTCTTGCTGGTCGTTCCATTGGTCGCCTTTCATGCCTGGCGCTACTGGTATTTTGCTTGGGAATTTCCCAACACTTATTACGCAAAACTGGGCACCGGTCGGGCATTTAGGCCCTTTTCATGGACCAAAAAAGGGTGGAAATACATCAACGCTTGGATGCTCCCTCACGGTGGAGTGGCCTTTATTCCGGTGCTGTTGATTGGCCTTGTTGGCTTTAAAAAGCGGCTGCGCTGGGCGACCGGATTTGCGCTTGTGGTTTTGGGTGTGCTGTTGCTGTGGGATGGTTCGGCGGGGCTGAACAATCCACCCAGTTGGTGGCTCTCCACCTCTGGGATGTGGGTCAAGCTGCGGGTGTGGGCCCTGGCGGCTTTGATCCCTGCTTTATGGTTCGCGAGTTTGGGGTCATCTGCATGGCGGGCACGGGGGCTTTTGTGGCTGTGCTCGGCGGCGGGCCTGTTTTTCGTGGTTTATGTCGGTGGCGATTGGATGAAGGCCCACCGGTGGTTCAACCTGTTTTCGGTGGCCTTGCTTGGTATCGTCACGGTGGGTGTCGCCGAGATCGCTTTGGCCATCGCAGGAGAGAATGCGCCTGGAACGAGTGTTGGTCGGCTGGGTGGGCGTCGCGGGTTGGCATGCTTATTTTTAGGTCTTGTCCTCGTCGGTTGGGGTGGAAACGAAGCCCGGTTGAGTGCGAAATTTTTAAGGAATCCAGAGACGTCGGTTCGCGATATTCATCGGCGAGTCAAATATATGCGCTGGGTCCAAAATCGTCTTGACGTCGACCACATCACCTTGCTCGATGTGGACATGGGCGCCCATATGTATTTCACAGACTGGGCCATTGTCGATGTCGCGGGCTTGGTGGATGTGCCGATGGCCCGTCACTCAGACTTCAATAAACGGTTCTTGCGGGAGTATCTTTTTGAGGAGCGGAAACCGGATTTTGCCCACATCCATGGCGGGTGGGCTCGGGCCTCTAAGATTCCTAAAATAGCGGCATTCAAGCGTGATTTTATTGAAATTCCTGGGTATCCAATTGGCACCCGAAAGCTGCATATTGGCAACCACATCAACAAGCGTTTATTTGTGCGTGAATCCGATTCCCGCCCGGTCGTGGCTCAGTTTAAGACCGATGTCTCCATGGTCGAATTTGATGTGCCTTCGCCAGCGGTTCAGCCCGGTGGGCAACTCTTCGTCGCCACCGCTTGGCGGGCGGCCTATCGCAAACAGGGCTTCAGGGTGTTGATGGCACTCAGTGCAAAAGATGGCACCCGCACCGTGAGTAGCTTTGCGCCTGGATATGATTGGTATCCGCCCAAGGAGTGGGGCAAGTCAGAGACGATCGAGGGCAAGTTCAAGGTGTCCGTGCCCAAGTCTTTTCCTCGGGGTTTGGCCACCCTGAGCGTGGTTTTGTTGGATGAGGGTACCGGCGAGGTATTGGGCGTTGACGGGGATCCAGACCACCCGTGGACGGTTGGTGCTTTGGATGCGACCGTCCAGATTGTGATCACCGACAGCGACGCGGTGGCGCTCGCCGCAGCCTTCGATCGCAAAGCGGCTTTGGCGGCCTCAAAAGCTGGCGCGTGTGAGACGGTGTGGCCCACCTGGAAAAATGCGATTCGTCACGGACCGTTTAGGGCCGCGTGGATAGCCCAACACGATGCTTCGCTTCGGACCGCCGTCGCATCTTGCTTTACTGCCCGCGCAGCGGCGACAGACGTGCTCCAAACCCAGGTGGATGCCCTGTTGTCCGCTTTGGTCTGGGACCATCAGTATCCGGCCTTGGTGGCCTTGGCGCGGCCATTGGCCGAGCGTCTAGAGGCCGATGGTGATGCCCTGTGGCTCGAAGCCGATTTGGATGGCGCGTACTCAGCCTTCAATCAAAGTGTGGCCTTGGACCCTCGCCGTTCTTGGGCCCGTCGAAAGGCCGAAGATGTGCGTGACCTTCGCCTGAAGATCATTCGCCCGAGTCGCAAAAAGAAACGCGCGAAAAAACGGGGTTAGCCCAAGGGTTGCGCCCGATGGTCGTGGCCTGCGACCTGAACAAAGTCGGAGAGCTGTAAAAAGCGTGAATAGACCCGTTCGCCTACCCGGTCACCCAATGTTTGGGTCGGGACTGTATGGGTCGCGAGGTTTGGTGGGCTGGCCCCAGAGGGGTCGCCTGGCGCATAGTTGCTGGTACCCAGGGTACAGCCCATACCGTTGTACCGGCGGCTAACGACCTCATCGATGATCGTGAGTTCCCAGTCTGACAAGCGTCCCTTGCCCAGCTCGTCGATGGCCAACACCGGGACTTCCGAGAGTTCGCTGAGCAGGGGTGCATCTGAACGGCCCTCGCTGTAGCCGGCTTTGAGCAAGGAGAGGAGCCGAGAAAATTCCATAAAACGAACCGGGACCCCGTGGCGAAAGATGAGCTCGCGAATGGTGGCGATCAGCAGGTGAGTTTTACCTCGGCCCACATCGCCATACAGGATCATGCCCCGATTGAGTTGACCGGTTTTAAAGCCGTCCACGAATTGAGAGCACAGGCCCAGGGCGCGGATGGCGCTGGGGTCGAGTGCCTTGAGCAGTCCATTTTTATCTTGGGCAAAGCTGATGAATGTGGCGTGGGCGTATCGTGCGGGTATGCCTGCCTGATTGAACAGGTGCACCCGGTCTGGCAGCATTTGGCATCGGCAGCGACCGACGGTCACGATGCCGTCTCGCTCAGACCGCGCTTGGCCGGTTCCGTTGCAGGCAGGACATATCGGGCGGGAGAGCGCTTCGGCCACCGCACGTTCGCCTTTGGCCACAACGCGGTAGGCATCCAAGGAGAGGGCTGGGTGTTCTTGAGGGATAGGGATCATACGGTGGCTAGCCTATCCCAAATCTCCTTGGCCGACACCAGAGGGTTCCGTTGGCGAAGCAGGTCTCTGGATACCTCGTCGACTGCGGCCTCGAAGGCGGCTGGGGACAGGATGGACTTGAGGGCTGTTAATTCCAGATGGGCTTGGTTCCTCAAGGCCTCGTATTGGTCGTTCGAGGCTTGCCAGGTCGCCTCATGGAATGCCACGATCGCCCGGATGGCCTCGGAGGCAAGGGTTTCAATATCGTCGATTTGGCTCAAATCTCGGATGCGGCGAACCAAATTTTGTCGGATAACCAGCAGATTTGGTGCGATCGCCATGGTCTCTAGGTCTGCGGCATAGGCGTCTAGAGGTGAATGAAGTGGCGTGACTGGCGGAAAATTTATGCTCTTTGACTGTTTTTTACCTTCGACCACCCGCCGACAAGCGCTCAGACTCAACCGCCCCCGGGTGCGTTTTTTTCGTCGTTTTTCGGCCACTTGATCGACCGCGGCGAGAATGCGTGCCACGGTAATTCCATCCTCTAACCACATGACTAAGAGCCTACCGTCTGCAGCGGAGAGGAAGGGGGCTCCCCCGCGGACGCTCACGACATAGGTGCGGACTTCCTCTGCTTGAGCAGCGAGTTTTTCGTGGGAATTCATCATTTGAGGGACTTGGGATCAGGGGTTGCGGGGTATTGGGCTGAGGCCTTAATATCACCGAGTCAGACTTTGGAGTCATCCATGTACTTTGCTCGCTTCTTTCTTTTGTTGTTTGGCCTCAGTTGGGTCCTCACACCCTTGGCTCAGGCCGATGATGATTTCTTATTTGGCGATGACGCCGAAGAAGAGGAAGATGTCGAGATCGCCCCCATTCGGATCGATGAGGCTGATGGTGAAGACGACGATGACGATCTTGAGGCAGAAGAGGATGAACTCGATGCGTTGATGGGCAGCGGCGAGGCCGATGGGCCGATTCAGATCGACATTGGTTTCGACGATGAGGAAGACGAAGAAGGTGACGCGGATAATCTCGCTCCCGGTGCCGACACCGCTGCGCTGTACCGGGCTCAGCTTGAAGCCGTCATCGGTATGGCCCCCGATGAAGAGGCGATGGTTTGGGAGGCCTACCTTCAGACCTATCCAAACTCCTCATTCAAGCGGGGGATCGACGAGCGCGTTGGTGAACTAAGCCAAGCGATGTTTCAAGGCCCTCGCGCATGGACGACCTCTGAATCTGGCGGCGGTCGGGCCGTGGATAATGCCAACCAGGAGCTTGAGTTCTCCGCGGGCATGCTGCTTCAACCCATCGACCCCCGAAGTCGGCTTAGGGCCGGTTTTGAGTGGGGCTATCCAAGCTGGATCAACCTGATCGCAGACTATGAGCATCAAATCCAACGGGACCTCAGCGTCCACGGCGGCATCTCAAATCGTTTCACAGGCTGGAGCCTCGAGGGCGGGGCACGCTACGCCATTATTAAGTCAGTCCGCACCAACTTTATCGTGACGGCCATGGGCGATATTCGCCTCAACGTTACCCCCGTGGCACCGGGTTTTCGGCCCATGATCGCCGCGGGTAAGCGCTTTGAGCTTTCCGGTGAGTCCTACGTCGATGTGCAAGCTCAGGTTGGGACGGATCTCTTGTTTTTTCCAGGGGTCTTCTCGCCGCGATTGCTGTCGGGCATGAACGTCACTGTCGCCCCGTCAAAGCGGGTCCATATGTTCCTCGAGTTCACCTCGGCGGTCAAGCCTACCGGTGATTGGGACGATGCGGACGGGAACTTTCGCTTTAATCAAGTGGCCTTTGGTCTACGCTTCCAGGGTGAGAACAACTCAACGGTCGGGACGGGCGCTGCTGTGCCCATCGACAACAACTACTGGCGATATCACTACGGCGCCATCATGGCTGACTACCAATATTATATGTAGGCCATCGGCCGCTCGATGCGGCTGTGAGCGCAAGGGGGCAGGATGAGTGACACGATGTGGGCATTGACCTTCGATAAAGCCCGAGAAGACTGGGCAAGCTCGACGGGCTTGGTCAAAGAGCAGATTGAAAAGCCAGTGTTGGCAGACCCAGAACATGCTGATGGAACCTTTGTCATCATCAAGGTTAAATACGCTGGGTTTTGCGGCTCTGACCGCGGAATTTGGTGGCGAAAAGCCTTTGGTGACATGATTTTGGACTCTTTGGCGTCCGAGGGTAAAACCCGTCGGGTGGTCGGTCATGAGTTGCTTGGCGAAATCGTCGAGGTCGGCGTTCGGGTCGGGAGCAAATATGGCTATAAAGTAGGCGACATCGTCTCTACCGAGAGCCACATCGTTTGTGGCACCTGTCATCAATGCCGTTTGGGTGCCTCACATGTGTGTGCACGCGACAAGATTATCGGCATCTCCACAGATGGCTGTTTCTCTGGCTTTGCCAAGTTGCCGGCAAAAGCGCTATGGCCCACCAATCTCGATTTGATTCGCCCAGAGGTTGCGGCTGTTCAAGAGCCCTTCGGGAATGCGGTCCACGCCTGCCAGGTGCGCGATTTAAGGGGTAAAACCGTTGCGATTTTGGGCTGTGGAACCATCGGGTTGTTCGCCATATTGATCGCCAGGGGTATGGGTGCGAGCAAGATTATCGGTGTCGAGCCCGACCCGCATCACGCGGAGATGGCCAGGCGTTTGGGCTGCGACTTGGTGCTGACACCCGCCCCACCACCCGCTGATGCGCCCCACCGCTCAGATCCAGCCCTTCGGCAGGCTGTGTTGGACTATACCGACGGTATAGGTGTCGATGTGGCCATGGAGATGGCCGGCTTTAACTCCAGTCTCAACAACGCCATCAAGCTCACCCGGCGGGGCGGTGATGTGGTCTTGTTTGGGGTGAAAAATGGCGACGCGATTTTAGAGGACTCTCATCGTATTGTGATGGACGGTTTGCAACTTCACGGGGTTGTCGGTCGCCAAATTTTCGCAACGTGGGAGATCACCCGAAACCTCCTTGAAAGCAAAACAAATGGCATTCAAGAGGCCATTTGGGATGTGATTTTAAACCGTGGTGAAGGGACCCTCATCGATATTGATGACTGGGAACCTGCATCGTTTGAAGTCGCCATTTCTCGTCATCCAAAAGTAGTCATCCGCTTCGCGGGTTGATCAGGAGCCAGCATGTTCGACAATATTAGGTCCACTCTCGTCGCAGAATTGGATGCCATTAGGGCTGCGGGTTTGTACAAGGGCGAGCGCATTATCATTTCAGACCAGGCTGCGAGCATCACGGTAGAGTCCGGTGCCAGCGTGCTCAATTTTTGCGCCAATAATTATCTTGGGTTGTCCAATAATCCAGACTTGATCGCCGCAGCCAAAGCTGCGATGGATCGCTACGGATTTGGGCTGTCGTCGGTGCGCTTTATCTGTGGCACCCAAGATCAGCACAAATCCCTCGAGGACGCCGTCTCCCGCTTTTTGGAGACCGAGGACACCATTCTTTACACCAGCTGTTTTGATGCGAACGCGGGGCTGTTTGAGACGATTCTGGGCCCTGATGATGCCATCATCTCTGATGCCTTGAATCATGCATCCATCATCGACGGCATTCGCTTGTGTAAGGCCAAGCGTTTCCGCTTTTTACATATGGATATGGCGGACCTAGAAGACAAACTCAAGGAAGCCAAGGGTGCTGGGTGTCCCAAAATTATGATCGCGACCGACGGCGTGTTTTCGATGGATGGCGATATCGCGCCCTTAAAGGCCATCTGTGACCTCGCGGACCAATACGGAGCGATGGTCATGGTGGACGACTCTCATGCCACGGGTTTTACCGGTGAGCAGGGTCGGGGCAGCATCGACCATTGCGGCGTGATGGGCCGGGTCGATGTGGTGACCTCCACCTTGGGTAAAGCGTTGGGCGGCGCTTCAGGAGGCTTTACTTCAGGGAGACGGGAGATCATCGAGATGCTTCGGCAACGCTCGCGGCCCTACCTATTTTCAAACACGGTCGCGCCGGCGATTGTGGGCGCAGCCATCAAGGCTTTTGAGATGCTTTCGGCCACGACAGAGCGTCGGGATCGGCTGGCAGCGAACACGCTTTACTTTCGCGATGCGATGAGGGCGGCGGGTTTCCAAATTCGCCCAGGGGTTCATCCAATCGTGCCCATTATGTTGGGCGAGGCCAAGTTGGCAGGGACTATGGCAGATGCATTGTTGGCCAAGGGCATCTATGTGATTGGCTTTAGCTTTCCTGTGGTTCCAAAAGGCCAGGCCCGCATTCGTGTTCAACTCTCCGCTGCCCATACCACCGCCCACATCGATGCCGCGGTAGCAGCCTTCACCGAGGTGGGACGAGACTTGGGGGTGATTTGAGGCGGTAGGCCGCCAAAACAAAAGAACCCCGCTGAGGTTATCAGCGGGGTCAAATGGCGCACCCTGAGGGATTCGAACCCCCGGCCTTCTGGTCCGTAGCCAGACGCTCTATCCAGCTGAGCTAAGGGTGCACATTGATGGCGGAGACGGAGGGATTCGAACCCTCGGTGGAATTTTCACCCCACACTTGATTAGCAATCAAGCACCTTCGGCCACTCGGTCACGTCTCCATAACGGGTTGTAAAGAACAATGCGCGGAGGCGGAGGGATTCGAACCCCCGGACCCTCTCGAGTCTTCGGTTTTCAAAACCGACGCCTTCGACCACTCGGCCACGCCTCCGACAAGCGCTGGCAAACTATTCGGCGGCGGTGATCCGGTCAAGTCCGCCCATGTAAGGTCGGAGCACTTCTGGTACAATTATCGACCCATCCTTGGTCTGATAGTTTTCCAAAATCGCGACCAATGTTCGGCCGACCGCCAATCCAGAACCATTGATGGTATGGGCCAAGATGGGCTTTCCACCTCCATCAGGGCGATATCGAATCTTGGCACGGCGGCTTTGGAAGTCCCCAAAATGCGAGCAACTCGAGATTTCTCGGAACGCATTTTGGCCGGGTAGCCAAACCTCAATGTCGTAGCAAATCTTTGCTGTAAAACCCACATCACCACCACAAAGGATCACCGTTCGGAAGGATAACCCCAAGTCCTTGAGCAATTGTTCCGCGTTGGCGGTGAGTGCCTCATGCTCGGCAAGGGCCTTTTCTGGTGTCGAAAATGTCACCATCTCGACTTTATGAAACTGGTGTTGGCGAATCAACCCGCGGGTGTCTCTGCCGTAGCTTCCGGCTTCAGCGCGGAAACACGGGGTAAAACACACATATTTGATGGGTAAATCGGATTCGGCGAGGATCTCGTCTCGATGCAGGTTGGTGACCGGGATTTCGGCAGTTGAGACCAAAAATGCATCTTCACCGGCGACTTTGTGATTGACCTTGAATGCATCATCTTCAAATTTAGGGAGTTGGCCGGTGCCGGTCATCGCCGTGCGGCTCACAATGTAGGGCACCATGACTTCTTGGTAGCCATTCGCCACGCCTTGATCGACGAACCAGTTGATCAGCGCACGCTCGAGTCGGGCGCCCGCACCTCTGAGTACAGAAAAGCGCGCACCCGATATTTTCGCGGCCGATGGAAAGTCTAGGATGCCCAAGTCTGTGCCGAGGTCATGGTGATCTTTGGGCTCAAAATCCATTTTTGGCGCTTGGCCGACGGTGCGCACGACGGTGTTGTCCGCCTCGGTTTTCCCGATGGGAACGCGGTCATCCAAAAGATTTGGCAAGGTCATCATGAGCTGGTTTTGCTCTGTTTCCAGCTGATTTAGTTCCTCTTCAAGGGCGCTAAGGCGCTCACCCGAAGCCTTGACTTCAGCTTTTAGGGGTTCGGCCTCTTCGAGCCGCCCCTCGCGCATCAACGGGCCAATTTTCTTTGAATTGGTATTGCGCAGGGCGCGGAGGCTGTCCGCCTCAGTCGTGACGGCTTTCCGTCGGGTGTCCATGGACACGATGCGTTCGACGGACTCGAATGCGCTCGCATCTGCGTGGCGTTTTTTGAGTGTGGCGAGGACGGTTTCGGTATGGTCTGTAATGAGCCTGCGTTCAAGCATGAGGCCTCCGTTTCGGTGGCCTATCCCGGTGCTGCGGTCCAGTCTTCCCACCATCGCTCTAGCTCTTGTACGATGAGGGCGGTCATGGCTTTTCGGCTGGGCGGTGTTTGGGTGTGATCGACCAGTCGAGTCACGGTATCGCTTCCCATTCCGCAAGGGTTGATGCGCTGAAAATAGGCAAGATCGGTGTCGAGATTGAGGGCAAACCCATGCCAAATCACCCAGCGCCTTGCGCTGATGCCGATGGCCATCACTTTCGCCCCTTCAATCCATACACCCGTGTTGCGGGCGTCTCTTTGCGCACTCACGCCCAGGTGGCTCAGGGTGCGGATCATCATCTCCTCTAAGCCGCGCATAAAGCCGTGAAGGTCATGGCGGTTGTCGGGGAGTTGAAAGATCGGGTAGCCGACGATTTGGCCCGGCCCATGAAAGGTGACATCCCCCCCACGTGCGACTTCCACGATCGGTACATTATGAGGATTGATAATGTTTTTTGCTGCGTCTCTGGTCCGCCCCACGGTGTAAACGGGCGGGTGCTCGCAGAGCAATAAGGTGTCCTCTATCTCACCATTGATACGGGCCGAAAGCACGGTCTTCATTTGAGCGAGCGCATCGCGATAGTCGATAAGGCCGAGATCGATGACCCTCAAAAGAGGTCTTCGAGGGTGGCGGCGACGGCAGCGATCACCAAAGCGTGGACCTCTTCGATGCTCCCCTCCGCGGGAATTCGCACAATATGCTCTCCCTGGGCACGGCAATGAACCAGGACTGAATAATAGGATTCGTGGATTTGCCTCAGGCGGTCGAGGGCCTCAAAGCGTTCGAGTGCTTCGCCGCGCGCTTCAATTCGAGCAATGCTCGTCTCGGGGGCCAAGTCCAAAAATAGAGTGATATCGGGTGCCCGAAAGCGTTCGTTGAGGTTGGCCACCATGGGTAAACCGACGGATAAGGCTTGATAGGCTAAGCTCGAATGGTAATACCGGTCTGTGATGACGGCTGCACCCCGCTGGAGCGCTGGGATGATTTTTCGGTCTAGGTGGTCTCGGCGGTCGGCGGCGAACAAAAACGGGAGCACCGAATCACCGATGACGCTGGCTTCGTGTTTGGGGTTGAGCGCATCGCGGATAAAGCGTCCCACCGGAGCGGTGCTGGGCTCACCGGTGACGATCACCTCGGTGTGGCCGTTCGCCAAAAGCCAATCGGCGAGCAGAGCGGTTTGGGTGCTTCCACCCGAGCCATCCAGGCCTTCCATCGCGATAAATACTGCACTCATGCCATTGGCCTAACCGGGTGGTGAGCAGGTTTTAGAAACGATTGACATCATGCTGACTTGTCCCCCGTTTGCATTGGGCACCATTGGGGTACTTCGCAGACATACGGGGGCTTGGATGACATTGTTTTGGTTGGCACTTAGCGCACAAGTTTCTTTTGGTGCAGATGCTCAAGTTACCGGCAGCGCGCCGGGCGTTCTTCAGAAATATCACGCCCATATTGAAGGTCTTCATGACCACCAACCCGGCGAGCGCGGTGTGTGCTTGACCAGCTTGATTCAAGAATTGAGACGCGAATGGGCCAGCATTGGGAGCGAGGACCGGGCGGAAATCACAGAAAATCTCGCCCCGTTTAAGCGAGATTTATTTGAGCCCCTGGTGCCCCGATTTGATCACACACCGCCACCCAACGCTGCATCTGAGTCGTGTTGGGGAGAGCAAAAAGACCGGGTCATCAACTCTGAGCATTTCAGTGTGCAGTGGGATGAAGGTGTCATCTCAGAGGCGCAGGCTGCCGCTTTTTCGAACTCCCTTGAGGAGAGTTGGGAGGTAGAGGTCAACGAGCTTGGTTGGCGAAAACCTGACGGCAGTAATTTGTATCTGATGTTGGTGTTGGTCGAGGACTTGGGCGGCACGGGAGCCGGGGCCTACACCACCGTAGATAGCTGCGGGATGGGCTATTTACCTTATGTTGTCGCCAGCCCGGGCTCATTTAGTATGGGCGAATGGTACAAAACCATGGCTTGTCACGAATTGCATCACGCGATTCAATACAGCTACGGTTTTGCCCATGAATTTTGGTGGTGGGAGGCCACGGCGACTTGGGTAGAGGATTTGGTTTACCCTCACGCTAACGATTGGGCGAATGCGCTTTATATGTTCGCTCAAACACCGCATTTGGGCATGAATGCGTCGGCGGGCGGCTCCAATGATCAGCAGCTTTTTTGGCACACCTATGGCATGGGCGTTTGGGGCATGTTCCTGGACCAACATGTGGGTGGAAACGCATTGGTTCGGGCAACCTGGGAGGCGGTGGCGGATGAGTCGTGTCAGTACTGCGCTTGGATGCCCGATGTGATGGAGGATGTGGGGGAGGACTTCGATGCGCTGATGGCTGAGTTCATGGCCCACACCTCGGTGATGAACTACCGGGACAGGAATATGCTCACCGACGTCAAGCGCTCGGATGAGGTTCGAAATCTCCCGGCCGAGGATTATGCTGGCGGGGATAAGCCTCAAAGTCTCGGGCTCAACATCATAGAGTTCGACCGACGTTCCGGGGAATCAGGGAAAATGCTCGAGGTCACGTTTGATGGCTCAAACGATGCCGACCGTTGGAACGCAGTGTTGGCGCTCGGTGAGAGCACCCTTGATGCCTATGTTGTGTTTGAGCTCGATGAAAGCGGCCAGGGCGTTGCGACGATTCCCTTTGATGGCAGCACAACGGTTCAACTCATCGTGTCACCGGTGGACTCCGGGGCCAAGGGCTACAGCTATAACTGGCGCTCTGCTGATGATTTTGGCTATGTTTGGAGCGCTCAACTCGTCGATGAATCCGCCAGTGAAGGTGAAGGTGACGGGGACGGCGTTGTTGGAGCGGGTGGGGAGGAAGATGAACCCTATGATGTGCCGCTTCTTCCACCAAGACTTGAGGATGAAAAAGGGCTTTTCGGATGTACGACCATGCCCTCAACACCGCAGCCTTGGCTCGTGTTCGTCTTGTTTGGGCTCATCGGCGCGCGACGCCAACGACAATAACGGCGCCCGCTTTAGCGGTTGACCAAGTGAATGGCTTGGCCCAATGCGGCCTTGGCAGCCTCCATGACCCCTTCTCCCAAAGTTGGGTGGGGGTGAATGGTCAGGCCAATATCGAGGGCCTCAGCGTCCATTTCAACGGCGAGGGCACATTCAGAGATGAGATCTGAGGCGTGGGGGCCGCAAATGGTCACACCCAGTACACGGTCGTCTTCGTCGTCGAGGATGACCTTGATAAAGCCGTCTGTTTCGTTGGTGGTGAGCGCGCGGCCCAACGCCGCGAATGGCATTTTACCGATTTTCAGGGTGTAGCCTTCGGCTTTCGCCTCATGCTCCATCATGCCTGCGGTGGCGATTTCGGGGTCGGTAAAGACCACTGCCGGCACCGTCTTGGCGTCGTTATGGGCGTTGTGGCCAGCGATGACCTCAGCCGCGATCTCTCCGTCATGGGAGGCCTTATGGGCGAGCATTAGCCCTTCTGCGGCATCTCCGATGGCGTATACCCCAGGCACATTGGTCTTAAGCTGTGAGTCCACTACGATTTGGCCATTGTCTGCAATGGTCACGCCGGTGGACTCGAGCCCCTCGGTATTCGGGCGTCGGCCCACGGTGACCAAAATGATGTCAGCCGGAATCTCGGTTGCACCTTTGGGGCCCTCGACCTTTACGATGGCGCCATCGTCGGTCTCTTCCCAGCCCTTGGCGGCGGTGTTGAGGTGGACCTTGATGCCGCTCTTTTTGAGCTTGCGGGCGAGCAGCTTAACGACGTCTTTATCGAAGCCAGGCATGATGGTGTCCGCCATCTCGACCACGGTCACGGTGGAGCCGACTTTGGCCAGCATTTGCCCAAGCTCGAGGCCAATATAGCCACCGCCGATAACGACCACTCGCCCAGGGACCTCACTCAACGCCAGGGCCTTGGTGGAGTCGCAAATCCGGGAATCAGCATAAGAAAATCCGGGGATTTCGATGGGCCGCGAACCCGTGGCGATGACCAAGTTTTCGCACTCGACACGGACCACGCCATCGGCGGTTTGAACCGCTAGGGTTTTGGGTCCGACAAAGCTTGCGTTCCCTTTGAGGGTGTCGACTTTGTTGGCTTTTAGCAAGTGAGAGACGCCGCCGGTCAGCTTGTCAACGATGCCCTGTTTCCAGGCTTGGAGTTTCTTCATGTCGATGCTGGGTTCGCCGACGGTGATGCCCATGACGTCCGCTTTACGAATCTCATCCATGCGCTTGCCTGCTGTGATGAGGGCTTTGGACGGGATGCAACCCACGTTTAAGCAAACCCCACCCCAGTTTTCTTTCTCTATACAGAGGGTATCTACGCCAAGTTGGCCAAGACGAATGGCACAAGGGTATCCACCAGGGCCGGCGCCCACGACGACAGTATTTTTCTTCAGGGTTTTCATTTTCAGAGCTCCAGCTGGACTTGAATCAAGGTTGGAATGGCGGCCTTTCGTGCTTTGCTTACCGCGGCTTTGATATCCTTGGCCTGAGCAGGCACGTTGTTCGCTGAGATGCCGTGGGTTTTTGCGAGGGCGATGGGGTCGGCGGCGAGCTGTTTCGACACGGGCGCCTCATCGGTGATTGGGGTCACTGCCACAAGGAAAATCACCGGCGCTTGGGTGAGGGCCGCGGTGTTGAGCGCTTCGTGGAAGGCGCCTGTGGCCATGGAGGCCGAGCCCAAAAAACACAATACCGGCTTGCTTGAGCCGAGGGCCAGCCCCACTGCGTGCAGCGCACGATTCCCGGGGGCGACGGTTGATGGGGCGAGTTTATAAGGTCTCGCGCCGGCGTGTGCGTTGACAAGACGGGAGACTGTAGCGCCGCGCAAAACTGCGCCGATGCGTTCCCGTGGACCGGTCACGATCCAGTCGCTCTTTTTCATGCCGCCAAAACCGCCCTCTACCACAGGCGCCAGCGGCCCGAGTGGAATGGCGAGTGCTGGGGGGCAAATCCCAGCGAGTTCGGCCTGAGCGGCCTTGAGGGTGTCGTTCACAGCCCCTCCACCAATAGAATCTCTGGGTTCTCCAGAATCGCCTTAAGTGCGGCGACAAAGCGTGCGGCGACCGCACCGTCGATCACGCGGTGGTCGAAGGAGGGCGACAGGTACATCATCTTTCGTGCGACGATTTCGCCGTTGATCACCATGGGGCGGTCGTGAATCTGGTTCACGCCCAAGATGGCGACCTCGGGATGGTTGATGATCGGTGTGGCAAAGCGTCCACCGATATTGCCGACAGAGGTGACCGTGAAGGTTCCGCCGCGGAAGTCGTCGATTTTTGCGGTGCCAGCGCGGGTTCGCTCAGAGATGTCGGCCATCTCGTGTGCGAGTTGCAACAGGCTTTTGGATTCTACATTTTTGATGACCGGAACATAGAGACCTTGTGGGGTGTCGACTGCGATTCCGATGTTGACTTCACCACGAACATTCAAGGCAAAGGCCTTTTCGTCCATATTGGCGTTCACAGTTGGGAAATCTTTAAAGACCCGGACCAAGGCCTTCATGATGAATGGCAGAAAAGAGAGGTTGATGCCTTTTTCTGCGGCTGCACCCTTGAGCGCCGACCGGAGGGAGACCAGTCGGGTGGCATCGAATTCTTCGACATAGGTGAAGTGGGGAATGGTCCGATAAGATTCGACCATCTTTTCGGCGATTTTTCTGCGTAAACCGATGATTTTGACGGTCTCATCGGCCCTTGGGTAGCCAGGCGAGGCGACGGCGTTGAAGGCGACCGCTGCGGGTGCTCGGATGGCGCCTTGAAGGTGATTGTCAATGTCAGCCTTGGAGACCCTTCCATCTTTTCCAGAGCCAGCGACCGCACCGATAGTGACATTGTGGTCTCGGGCATAGGCGCGCACGGCAGGGGTGGCGAGGGTTTTCGAACTGGTCGTTGGGGCTGCAGCTTGTGGCGGTGCGGCCTTGGGGATGGCCGGTGCACTGGGTGCTGTCGGTGGGGCCTTGGACTCCGCTTTCGGTGCCGGTTTGGGTGCGGCTTTGGGTGCTGCTTTTGCTTGGGCGGGACCGGCGTCTGTGTCGATGTCTACCAAGGGGGTGTGCACCGCGACGATATCGCCGGGGTCGCCGTGGAGTGCTTTGACGATACCCGCTCTGGGCGAGCTGATCTCAACGTTCGCCTTGTCGGTCATGACCTCGCATAAGGGCTGGTCAACGTCTACAAATTCGCCGACGCCAGCGAGCCATTGGACGATTTCGCCCTCGACTACGCCTTCACCGATCTCTGGAAGTTCAAATACGTACATTTGGTTGTACCTCTCTCAGTATTGGATGGCCAAACGGGCCTTGGACACGATGGCCTTGGGCTCTGCCAAATATGGCGGACTCTCAAGGCGTAAAAAACAGCTTTCTGTGGCGACACGCAACATCTTGGCGCCGCCTTCTACCAAAATTAGACGTCCGGTCTTGTGAACGGATGCGCTCAGGGTTTTGGTGTCTAAGGGCATCAGGGTTCGAAGGTCGACGACCTCGGCAGAGATTCCTTCTGTGCTGAGGGTCCGTGCGGCCTTTATGGCGGCTGCGACCCCGCCACCCCAAGCAGCGATGGTGATCTGGTCGCCGGCCTCGATAACTTGAGCATGGCCCAAGCGGGGCTGTGCGGCGCTGCCTCCGGACTGGTTCAGCACGCTGATTGGCTCGAGTAATAAAGTGACACCCCGATGGCTCAGCGCTGCGGTCATTAAAGCGCCGGCGTCTGCTGGGTTTGCGGGACTCGCTACGGTCAAGTGGTCGATGCCCTCGAGCATGGGGAGTGCGTCGTTATTTTCGAGGCCGATCGGCACCCGAATGACCAGGGTCCCTTGAAACTCTCCTGTGAGGCTCGCGGCCTCCTGGCCGATCTGTGCCATCGCACCCCAAAGCGCTTGTGCTCCACTCAACTCGACCACGGCTGTGCGCCCCGCCATGACCAAGCCGATGGCCACACCGATCAACGACGCATCGGCCGCTGGAAGCAAGTGACACCGAGCGGGATGGCTGGCCAGCAGTGCGGATGCTGCGCCGCTCAATGGCAGTGCCTCACCCAACAGGTGAATCGTGTCGTTTTCTGCCATGTGCGTGGCTAAAACCTTGGCGATGATTTGATGTCCGGTCATGCTGGTTCCTTTATCGCCTGGGCTTTAATGTGCTGGCGGATAAAGAACTCGCCAGCTTTGTACGAGCTGCGCACCAAAGGCCCAGACGCGATGTAGCGGAATCCAAGACCTTCGCCCAACTCCCGATAGTGATCAAATTTTTCCGGGGGAATAAATGCTTCGACCTTCAGGTGTTTGGTGCTGGGTTGAAGGTACTGGCCAAGGGTCAGAAAGTCCGTACCGACCGCCCGAAGGTCAGCCATGGTGGCGATCACCTCGTGTTCGTTTTCACCCAAGCCAAGCATGATGCTCGACTTGGTATACCCTTTTGGAGAGGCGGTCTTGATGGCTTGAAGGACACCTAAACTTTGGGCATAGCTGGCCCTGGGGTCGCGAACCGAGGGCGTGAGCCGTTCGACCGTCTCGATATTATGAGCGATCACTTTTGGGGCGGCGTCGATCACATTTTGAATAAGGTCAGTGCGTCCTTGGAAGTCTGGAATCAGCACCTCGATCATGGTGTCTGGGCTGGCGGTCTTTATCGATTGGATGCACCTGGCAAAATGAATCGAACCTTGGTCGTCGAGGTCATCTCGGTTGACCGATGTGACCACCACATAGTCCAAGCCCATCGCGGCGATCGTCGCCCCAAGTTTTGTGGGCTCGTTTACATCCAAAGCGGGGCCAATCCGCTTGGTGTTAACCGCACAAAAGCGGCAACCTCGGGTGCAGATATCGCTCATCACCATGAAGGTGGCCGTACCCGCGCTCCAGCATTCACCGATATTGGGGCAGTGCGCCTCTTCGCAGACGGTGTGGAGGCCCATGGCGCGGGCTTGTTTTTTGATGGCTGTATAGCGTTCGCCCCCTGGCGCTCGCACTTTCAACCATGGTGGTTTGCTGGTGTGCATTCAACCCTTCCGACTGGCGGTCTTAACTAACCCGGCACATGTCATCGGTTCGAGCTTTTTTAGCCAGCACTACGCGGAGCACGGTCGAGGGCGCGGTTGGCTGGGGCGGAGCTGAGCTTACAGTCACTCGCCTGGGCGAGCAGCCAGTCTTTGCGTTCATCTTTTGCGTAGCCCGCCATCCATTCACACAGGCTGGAGGCCGGTGTCCAATCCACAAAGTCCGCTGCGTGCGCGATGAACAGCCGGTTGACCGCCCAGCCGTCATCGGTGCGGGACATGCCGCGATCGGAGTTGATGAATCGGCGTGCGGCGCGCTCAAGTTGGGGTTGAAGCTTGCCAGTTCGCCACCATCGCAAGGGTGGAGCGCTGCGGGTACCGTCATAAAGCCCGATCCAGAGCAAAGGTTCCATGTACCGATTCACTGTGTCGTGTGAGGCCATATGGGCCAAAGAGGTCCATTCGTTGTCGACCAAATACCGTGTACCCCAACGCATGCCCGCCCCTTCCCAAAGATATAGTCCGACCTGGACATCGTCAGGGCGCTCAGGAAAGTCATGGCGTAAAAGGCTGTGAAGGACCGCCGCATTATGGACATTAAGCAAATAGCTTAAGCGTTTATCCTCTTTGGATTCGCCCCAGCCTTGGGTGTGTTGACCATGTGTGCTTGCCCAGCCGAGGTATGCCTCTAAGGCTGCTTGGTTTTGTTTTAGCTTTGCGGGCTGAAAACCAGAGGGGTTAGCGATGTCCCCCAGGGCAGAAGCCCAGGCCCTGTCGCTTTTTTTGGCCACCGATTCGATGGCGACATCGTCAGTACAGGCGCTCAAGGTGAGGGCGGTCAAGGTGATGAGCATGTGGGACATATAAGCCCATATCCCGACCCATTGCCCCACTAGGGCTGCGGGATAGAAAAAGTCCCCCCAATCCGATTCCTCACCGCAAAAAATGGAGGAGACGCTAAGACATTACGAGTGTGGTCTCGGCGGGGGGACAGTCTTTCCCAGAGGCATTGTAGGTGCCTCCACAATTAAAATAGGGCAAAGTCAGGCGCTTGGCAAAAGAATTTTGTCAAGGAATCATCTCGAGCGGATCATCGAGGTCATTCGACCAGTCCAACACTCTTGACCTGTCAAGAAGTTCAAGGACCGCTGAATTGAGGTAGGCGGTGGGGTATAGGTCGCCCGACTCTTCTGGCTCAGCGCTGAGGGAAGGATCGTTGAGGTTGGTGTCGTCGTTGGCGCCATTGTCTTCCCAAATAGCAACATCACCTTGGAGCATCTGCATATAGGCGGCGTCAGGGTGGAGCCTCACCCAGGCCACCCCAGCCTGTTGAAGCGCCATGGCGAAGGTCGTCAGGTGAATCGGGCGTTTCAGGGCGGTCAGTGCGTGGTCCTTTTCGGTCCCTGTGACGATCGCTGCCAGGCCTGGAAAGCGCTCTGCGGCCCATTTTAGGACATCGGGCCCCATGCGCTGAGCCCAGAAATCGGCGGTCTGGGCGTTGCTCATAAAATCTTGTGGCAGCACGCGGGCAATGTGTGCGGCCGCCGCGACTTGTATCGAAGGGACTTGGAGGCCTGAGCTTGGGTCGAGGATCGTATGCAGCGCAAACTCCTCCTGTTGCAAAATACCGTCGTTATTGCCATCGATCCCGAGGCATGTTTCGGTTTGGGTGCATCGTGAGCCGTCGGCGGCGATAATGGGCGTGTAGTCCATGGCGCATACGATTTCTGCACTGGTGACGGTGCAGCGCTCATCGTGAAAGCGGTCATTTTGTTGAGCGCGAGTGCCCATGTCTAGGGTCGCGAACTGGGATGATGGTGGTGTTTCGAAGGTGGCGATTCCGGCGATAGGGGGAAGGAGAAGTGCAGGGTCAGCCAGAGTGCTCCACGCGAGATTCCCGCCATTGGAGTAGGCGGCGATCACAATGGGTTGTGCCTCGGTCTCGTCGTCCTGACAGGCATCTCCGCCCTCGTCGAGCATGCCTGCTGCGTAAAGAAGTGCGGTGGCCAGCGCTGCACGCGATTGAGCACCTCTCGCATCGTTAGGGAGTTGTAGGTACAGGGCGTGAAAGCCAAGATCTGGGTTTAGGCGGGGGTGGGTTGGGCTGAAGGGCAGGGCTTTAAACTTCCATCCTCCTTGGACGAAGACCACGGTGGGGCTTGGGCCAGAAACAGGCGGCTGTGTTGCGGGATCAAACTGCAGGAGAATCTGGGCGCCGTCGGGGCTCGTTACGCTAAAAATGCTGTCGTCTAAATCTGCACTTGGGTCTGGTGGCGAGCATGGCTGGGATTTGGGACCGCAGCCAAGGCCGAACACGATCAAAAAGAGTGCACGCATAAGCTGAGTTTGGCACATCTATACGATTTCCGTAAGGGCGCGCTCCCGTCGGCGACCGACCAGGAGTGCCCATAAAGAGAGGGCGGAACACAGATAAGGGAACAGCCAGCCCCCCTGTCTGTAAAGGGTATTGATGCTGTGCAGGCGGATGGGCTTAACGATGGCCACTTCGCTGAATAGATCTGTTTCGTAAAGGATGTCGCCATGGGGTTCGACCACCCAAGAGATGCCGGTGTAGGCTATGCGCAACAGCGGTCTACCCCATTGGACGGCCTGTCCTGCAGTGAGCATGGCGTGTTGATGGGGGCAGCCAGAATCGCCAAACCAGGCATCATTGGTGATGTTGATGAACAGGTCAACATCGGCCAAGTTGGCCATGGCGGAGCTGAGGATGCCTTCATAGCAGATGGGCACGGAGTAGGTATATGTGTCGCCGGCTGAGTCTGTGGCCTCGAAGGCGGTGGGCGTCTTTCCTTTCCTGAAGTCTCCCGGCCCCTGAACTATGCCGCGGAGCCAAGGGAAGGTGTCTGAAAGCGGGATGTATTCTCCGAAGGGGAGGGGCACCATTTTGTCGTACCGGGCACCGAGTTCTCCGGTTCTGAGGAAGCTATACGCTGAGTTGTAGGACTTTCTCCATCGCTTTCCGTCGGTGCCTCGGCCACGCTCTTGGGTGCCGCCACCCAGGAGAAGGTGGAAGTTTCCTTCACCCGCGATATTTTCCAGGTATTCCTTCGGTGAGCGGTCGCCGAGCTTTCGGTATGCCCGCTCTGAGGCGGGGTTGAAATGCATGGAGCCTTCGGGCCAAACCACCAGGTCTGGTTTTAGGTCCACGATGCTTTGGGTGCGGCTGACCCACGAATCCAACTCGTCGTACGCATCCTCTTTCATCCGCGCTTCCATCGTGGTGTTTTGCTGGAGGATTGCGGTTTGAATGGTCTGGGCGTTGTTCAGTTGGGCTTCGACGGCCTGGTGGCGAAGGGTGCCGAAGCCAAGGTTGGCGCTGATCACTGCGATCACCGTGCCGTAGAGTTTGAGGGGTTGTCGTCGTCCTTCCATCCGTCGAAATAGACCTTCAGCGGTGACGCAGTTGACCCAAAAAAGCAGGTAGGTCAACCCCATAGAACCCGTGACGCTCGCCAACTGGAACATTGCTGGCACGCGGTATTGGGTCACACCTTCGTAATATGGAAAAAGGGCTGGGCTGAGGTTTTCCATGGCCACGTGGACCGCGGGGGTCAAGAAGACCCATTTGTATCCAAAATGCTTTCGGAGCCACATCGCTGTGCCCCATGTGACGGCGTAATACAGCCCAAATGCGCTCGAGAAAAGGGCGAGGATTAGATAAGAAAGTGGGAGGTTGAGGCTCGAAAAGCGTTGAACAGTCTCGACAATCCAAAAAAAGATGCAACACATTCCGAACCAGCCGGCAAGATAGCCGAGCTTGAAGTTGCTTTTGACCCCGCCAGGGTACAGCGCCCACAACAATGGAACCCAACTGAACCAGTGGAGCCACCACAGGTTGGCCGGTGGGGCGACGACCATTAGGCATCCGCCGCTCAACATCGCGGCGATGATGCGGGCCAAAAGGTTGTTGGGGGGGGGGATGTTCACAGCGGCCTCCGCCTTGGGGCTTAACCGGGCCGGCGAGGCTGGGTTGGGGGACCAAAATGCAACAGCGCCCGCCCCGAAAACTCGGGACGGGCGCTGTAAGTTAAAACGCTGGGTGCGTTGGCTACATTCCCATGCCGCCCATGCCGCCCATGCCGCCCATGCCGCCCATGCCGCCCATGCCGCCGCCGCCGCCCATACCGCCACCAGCAGGTGCGGCCTTTTCGGGTTTGTTGGCGATGATCGCCTCGGTGGTGAGGAGCAAGCTGGCCACAGAGGCTGCATTGCGGAGTGCGGTACGCACAACCTTGGTGGGGTCGATGACGCCCATCTCAAACATATCGCCATAGGTCTCGGTGGCTGCGTTGAAGCCGAAGGCTCCCTCACCATTCTTGACCTTGTCGACGACCAATGTGCCGTCGATGCCTGCGTTGTTGGCGATGGCCATCAGTGGTGCTTGAATGGCATCCCGAACGATTTTGATGCCAAAGGCCTCATCACCGTTGAGCTCGAGGGTATCGAGAACACTCATGGCACGGATGAGGGCCACACCACCACCAGGAACCACGCCTTCCTCTACGGCTGCGCGGGTGGCGTTGAGGGCGTCTTCTACCCGTGCCTTCTTTTCTTTCATTTCGATCTCGGTGGCCGCTCCCACATGGATGATGGCCACACCGCCGATCAACTTGGCGAGACGCTCTTGAAGCTTCTCGCGATCGTAATCGGAGGTGGTGTTGGCGATTTGGCTACGGATTTGACCCACCCGTGCCCGAACATCGTCTGTCGCGCCATTGCCATCGACCATGGTGGTGTTGTCTTTGGTCACCACGATGCGCCGTGCCTTGCCAAGGTCATCGAGGGTCAATGAATCGAGCTTGATGCCCAAGTCACCCATGATGGCCTTGCCGCCCGTAAGGATTGCGATGTCTTCGAGCATGGCCTTGCGACGGTCGCCGAAGCCGGGAGCCTTGACGGCCACCACGTTCATGTTGCCACGAAGCTTGTTGACGACCAAGGTCGCCAAGGCGTCACCATCGATGTCCTCAGCCAAGATGAGCAGTGGCTTGGTAGCCTGGTGCACCATGTCGAGGATTGGAAGGAGATCCTTCATGTTGGAGATCTTCTTTTCGTGAACGAGAACGTAAGCGTCTTCAAGCACCGCTTCCATCCGGTCTGCGTCCGAGATGAAGTAGGGGCTCAGGTAGCCGCGGTCGAACTGCATGCCTTCGACGATTTCAAGCTCGGTTTTAAGGCCATTGGCCTCTTCGACCGTGATGACGCCGTCCATGCCGATTTTGCCCATCGCCTCGGAGAGAATTGCTCCGATCTCTTCGTCGCCATTGGCGCTGATCGTACCGACGGTTGCGATTTCCGCAGCGTCTTTGGTGTCGCGGGACAACTCGGAAAGGGCATCAAGCATGGCGGCGACGCTTGCGTCGATACCCCGCTTGAGGTCCATTGGGTTGGCGCCGGCAGCGACCATCTTGGAGCCATGGCTGTAAATAGCCTCGGCGAGCACAGTGGCGGTGGTTGTCCCGTCGCCGGCCACATCAGAAGTCTTGGATGCGACCTCTTTGACCATCTGAGCGCCAATGTTTTGGAACTTGTTGGGGAGCTCGATTTCTTTGGCGACGGTGACGCCGTCTTTGGTCACAACAGGTGCGCCGAAGCTCTTTTGAAGGACCACGTTGCGACCTTTGGGGCCGAGGGTCACCTTAACGGTGGTGGCGAGGATGTTGACACCTTTGAGCATTTCGGCCCATGCGTCTTCACGAAAGTTGATTTCTTTAGCGGCCATGATTTCTCCTGGGTAGCGCGTTGATTCAAGAATAAGGTTTAGGGGTTTAGGCTTCGACGACGGCTAAGATGTCTTCTTCGCGGAGAATGGTGTGCTCCACGCCGTCCAATTTGATCTCGTCACCGGTGAATTTTCCAAACAAAATCACATCGCCCACATTGACCGATACTGCCCGAGTCGAACCGTCAGCATTTGAGCGACCACTGCCGACAGCGATGACCTTGGCTTCGCGAGGCTTCTCTTTGGCGGAGTCGGGGACGATGAGTCCGCCTGGGGTTTTTGATTCGGCTTCGACGCGCTTTACAAGCACACGATCGTACAGAGGGCGAAAGTTCATGGTGGTCTCGTTTGGTTAAAAGGTGGAATCGGGATGAAGTGTGGGGCTCAGACACGCGGCGCGAGTCTTTGATTCCTGAATAATAGAGCGCCCCCCACGGACGACTTCGGCCACGGAATACCTTGGTTTACAGGTCTGTCAAGCAGCAGCCATAAACAAACACCGCCCAGGGTGGAAATCCTGAGCGGTGAATTTTTAGCGGGATTGGGAGGAAATCTCTCAATCTTCGCCGACATTTCTTTCTGCCTCTTTTGGTCGGGCACGGACGTCAAGGGTTTAAAAACAGGAATTGATGTCTACCAGCAGGGAATGCAATGACCATGCCAAGTGTCGTAGTGACGCAATTCTAGGTGCTTAGCTGTGCCTAGGGTTGCACGTATCGCTCAGAACGCGACATCTCTGTCACGGTCGGCACACTGTTTGATTCTCTGTTGGTCAAATTGAAGTGCAAGCCCCGGGTTGCCGCATTTATCTGAGGGATTAGTTTGCCGGGAGTTTGAGGGCCTGCTTGGGGCAGGTTTTACGAATATGCCAGGTTTAAACGGAATAATACGCGACCCGACTGGGTTGTTGGAGAATGTTATGGGTAAAATCATTGGAATCGACCTCGGTACAACCAACTCGGTTGTTGCCATCATGGAGGGCGACAAGCCCACCGTCATCGTCAACGAAGAAGGGAACCGGACCACGCCTTCTGTGGTGGGCTTCGGAAAGGATGGAGAGCGCCTTGTGGGTGCAGTCGCCAAACGCCAAGCGATCACCAACCCTGAAAAGACCGTTTCGTCCATCAAACGCTACATGGGTCAAAAGTTCGATGAGTGCGCAGCCGAATCCAAGCACACCACCTACGAGGTTGTGCGTGGCGATAATGGCCAGCCGCGCGTCAAGATTGACGACAAACTGTATAGTGCCCCCGAGATATCCGCGATGGTGCTCCAGAAGCTTAAACGCGAGGCCGAGCGCTACTTGGGTCAAGAGGTCACTGAGGCGGTCATTACCGTCCCTGCCTACTTCAACGACGCCCAACGCCAGGCCACCAAAGATGCGGGAAAGATTGCTGGCCTTGAGGTGAAGCGGATCATCAACGAGCCCACCGCCGCAGCCCTGGCTTATGGCCTGGACAAGACCGAGGACCAAATCATCGCTGTGTTCGACTTTGGTGGCGGTACATTCGATATTTCCATTCTTGAAGTGGGCGACTCTGTGGTCGAGGTCAAGTCCACCAACGGTGACACTCACCTTGGCGGTGATGATGTAGATCACGTGTTGATCGACTGGATGATCGACACGTTCAAAAAGGACAGCGGCATCGACGTCGGTGGGCAACCGATGGTGCTTCAACGGCTCAAAGATGCCGCTGAAAAAGCCAAAATCGAGCTTTCGACCAAACAGCAGACCGAGATCAATCTGCCATTTTTGACAGCAGACGCCTCGGGGCCGAAGCACTTTGTGCAGACCCTCTCTCGCAGTCAGTTTGAGCGCATGATCGATAGTGTGGTCGAGCGCACCCTTGAGCCTTGTCGCCGGGCCATCAAAGATGCTGGGGTCAAGGCCTCAGAGATCGATGAGATCATCTTGGTGGGCGGCTCTACTCGGATTCCTCTGGTTCAAGAAAAGGTAGAGAAGCTTTTTGGCCGCCCTGCAAACCACTCGGTGAACCCGGATGAAGTGGTTGCTGTGGGTGCAGCGATTCAAGGTGGCGTGCTTTCAGGCGATGTGCAGGACCTGCTCTTGCTGGACGTGACACCCTTGTCTTTGGGCCTCGAGACCCTTGGTGGTGTCAACACCGTGCTCATCCCACGCAACACCACTATCCCCACCAAAAAGTCTGAGACTTTCTCAACTGCGGCGGACAATCAGACCGCTGTCGACGTTCATGTCTACCAAGGCGAGCGTCCCATGGCCAAAGACAACCGGATGCTCGGAACATTCCGTCTCGACGGTTTGCCAGCGGCTCCGCGTGGCGTGCCACAGGTTGAGGTGTCCTTCGACATCGACGCCAATGGTATTTTGAACGTGACGGCCAAAGATAAGGCCACCGGGCGTGAGCAGAAGATCGTTATCACCAGCTCCTCAGGACTCTCCGATGAAGATGTCGAGAACCTGGTTCAAGAGGCTGCTGCGAACGAGGAAGACGACAAGATTCGTCGCGAGGTTATCGAGTCGCGCAATCAACTCGACAACTTGGTGTACCAAACCGAAAAGCTGCTTTCCGAAAATAAGGACAAGCTGCCCGAAGAGGAGGTTTCCAACGTTGAGACTGCGCTGGCCAGTGCCAAAGAGGCGCTCGACACTGATGATCTAGACGGCCTTAAAGCCGCCTTTGAGGCCTTGACCGGTGCGAGCCACAAGCTTGCTGAGGTTGCGTATCAAAGTGAGGACGGCGCTGCGGATGGTGGTGCTCCACCCGCCGAAGAAGCTGACGATGGCGGTGATGATGTCATCGACGCTGAATACGAAGAAGCCTAAACTCGCGCTTAAGCCAAGCGGATCGAGAGACGCCAGATGAGCAATCAACGGGATTATTACGAAGTCCTTGGCGTGGACCGATCCGCCGGCGATGCCGACGTCAAAAAGGCCTATCGTAAATTGGCCATGAAGAATCACCCGGATCGAAACCCGGATGATCCTTCGGCCGAGGCTCGATTCAAGGAGGCATCAGAGGCTTACTCTGTGCTCTCCGACGCCGCCAAGCGGCAGACCTATGACCGGTATGGCCATGCAGGTTTACAAGGCGCTGCTGGCGGGGGCGGGCCTGGCTTCAACAGTTCCGAAGAGATTTTCAGCCATTTTGGCGATCTGTTCGGCGATCTGTTCGGTGGTGGCGGTCGCGGTGGTGGGCGGCAATCACGACGCGGGGCAGACCTGACTGTCCGCATCATGGTCGGGTTTTTGGATGCTGTCCATGGCTGTGAAGAGGAGATTGAGGTCAGTCGGGCCGAGGCCTGCGACCCTTGTAGCGGCTCTGGTGTAGAGCCAGGGCATGAACCTGAGCAATGCACCACATGCGGTGGGGCCGGTGAGGTCATTCAATCCCAAATGTTTCTGCGAATCCGCACCGTGTGTCCAGCGTGTCAGGGGCGTGGTCAGGTGGTTCGACACCCGTGTACCGGATGCTCCGGGCGTGGCACCCAGGCCGTCAGCAACACGTTGACCGTCAAAGTGCCCGCAGGCATCGAGGGCGGACAAGTGCTTCGCCTGAGCGGAAAGGGCAACTCAGGCGCAGAGGGTGCACCAGCAGGAGACCTGTATGTAGAGGTGCAAACCGAGGCTCACGAGTTTTTCGAGCGGCGGGGTGCAGATGTGTTTTGCGAGGTGCCCGTGAGCTATGCCCAGGCCTGCCTCGGCGCTGAGATCACAGTACCGACAGTTCACGGGGACAGCCTTTTGTCCATTCCGAATGGCACCCCCTCAGGCAAGGTCTTTCAGATCAACAATGAGGGCGCACCTCGGCTCAATGGCAGGGGCCGTGGAAGTCTATTCATTCAGATGTTGGTCGCTGTGCCAACCAGCCTCACCCTGGTCGAAAAAGAGCTGCTTCGGAAGCTTGCTGAGATCCAAGACGAGAAAGTTGTGGAGCGGGGCTTTTTAAGAGAGTTCTGGGACCGGCTGACCGGATAGCGTTTGGCAAATATTGCCGATGGAGACCCCATGAATGGTGTTGAAACTATTTCTGATATCGAAGCGGAGATCGCCAGGGTAAAGCCGGTTATCGACGCCGTCCGCGCCCAAATCGCCTCGGTCATTGTGGGCCAGAAGGCCATGGTGGACCGCCTGCTGATCGGGGTGTTGTCCAATGGGCACATTCTGCTCGAAGGGGTGCCGGGGCTGGCCAAGACCACGGCGGTGCAAGCCCTTGCGGACGCCCTGAGCTTGGACTTTAAACGCATTCAATTTACGCCAGATTTACTGCCATCAGACTTGATAGGCACCCAGATTTACAACCCAAAAGACGGCAGTTTTTCCACCCATAAAGGGCCTGTGTTTGCCGATATCGTGCTCGCTGACGAGATAAATCGTGCGCCGGCAAAGGTGCAGTCCGCCCTGCTTGAGGCCATGCAAGAGCGCCAAGTGACCATGGACGGGCACACCCACCGTTTACCCGACTCGTTTATGGTGTTGGCCACACAAAACCCCTTGGAGCAAGAGGGCACCTACCCCTTGCCAGAAGCCCAAGCCGACCGCTTTTTGATGAAGGTGCGCATCGACTATCCGGACGCCGCGGAAGAACTCGACATTCTTCGTCGATGTGCTGGACCCTCAGTGCAGGTTCAGGCTGTGGCCTCCGAGGCCGACCTTGCGGCAGCCCGGTTGGCGGTGGCTCGGGTTCGGATGGAGGGCGTTATCGAGGAATACATCGTGGCGTTGGTCCAAGCCAGCCGCCCAGGTGGCGTGAATGCCAGCGGCGTTGCCAAACAGTTTATCGATGTCGGGGCAAGCCCCCGTGCCACCTTGGCCCTCGGGATTGCTGCTCGCGCCCACGCATTTTTGGTGGGTGGTCGCGGTTATGCCACCCCAGACGACGTAAAGTCGGTCGCCCGAGATGTTCTGCGCCATCGAATCATTGTAAACTACGAGGCTGAGGCCGATGGTGTTGGCCCAGATGAGGTCATCGCCCGTTTGCTCGAGTCGGTGCGAACCCCCTGAGACCATGCTGACCCCAGAGGAACTCAAACAGCTCAAGCGGCTGCATATTCAGGCGGGCCGGCGGGTGGATTCACCTTTTGCCGGAGGCTATCGCAGTGCTTTTCGGGGTCGGGGCATGGAGTTTGAAGAGGTGCGACCCTATGTGCCCGGGGACGATGTTCGTCATATCGATTGGAATGTTACCGCTCGGGTCGGGCTGCCCCATGTGAAGGAGTTTCGGGAGGAGCGAGAACTGTGTTTGCAGTTGGTGCTCGATGTGTCGGGTTCAGTCGGGTTTGGTTCTGGCGGAACCGATGGGCGTACGGATAAACGTCTTCAGATCGCTCGGTTGGCGGGTGCTTTGGCCTATGCGGCCATTCGAAATGGAGACCAAGTTGGTCTGATGACATTCACCGATAAGGTCGAGCGATTTTTGCCGCCCCGAAAGTCTCGGGGGCACGCCTGGGCTGTCATGCGGTCTGCCTTTGAGCGGTCCGCCACGGGCAAAGCCACAGATCTGGCGGGTGCGCTGTCAGAGGTTGGCCGTCATTTGAGGCGCCGGGCGGTTGTTTGTGTGCTCTCTGATTTTGTGTCGGACAGTGATTACAGCCGCGAGTTGGCCATCTTGGCGCGGCGTCATCGGGTCAACTGCTTTTTGGTCCACGACCCACTCGAGGCCCAGATGCCAGACATCGGCCTTGTCGATGTGGAGGATGCCGAGACTGGGCGTCGGGTGTTGGTGGATACCGCACAATGGCGTGGAGTCCACAGCGTCGACGCCCGCATCCGAGAGATCCGGCGCCTCGGGGTACATCCGAGTGCGGTTGGCACCAACGACGACCCTTTTGCTCACTTGATGCGGCACTTTAGGCGTCTGGAGCAAACCCGATGATGGGTGTTCTCCTTTTCTTTTTCGCTTGCAGCGACCCCACGGTGCTGTCCGCGTTGACGCCACCCTTAGCGGAGATCGTGGTGACGGTTGCCGACGCGCAGGTCGCCAGCGGTGAGGGTGTGGTGGTTGAGGTTGAGGTTGTTGCCGCAGAGGGTTGGACTGTGGCCCCAGGGATTCCATTTTCTGAGGGGCTTGTGGTTGAGCTGAGCGCAGAAGAAGGCCCGGTATTGGTCGGCGAACGGAAGGTCACCAGCCGCCGGTACGCCCTCAGTGGACCCGATGGAAGCTATGTTGTTGGCACAACCGAGGGTGAGGCTCAGGGCCCCGAAGGCCAGAGCAGAAGCTTTTCGCACCCGCCGTTATTTGTGGACATCGGCGTGGAAGGGCCAACCGGTGGTGCGATGGATGGCTTCGCAAAGCCACCGCCCAAGCCCGAAGACAAGACTCGGCAGCGTGTGGCCATCGCCATCTTATTGGTGGCTCTGGTCGCCCTTGGGTTGTGGTGGTGGCGCCGTCGTCGGGCGAGGTTGAACGCCTTCGTCCCACCCCCAATCGCGGCTCATATTGTCGCTCAAAAAGAGTGGCGCCTGGCTCGATCGACCATCGCTGGTGATCATCCGCTGGCCCTGCGTCTTTCGATGGTGTTGCGCGAATATCTCGAATCCCGCTCAGGCTTTCCAGCCTCTAAGGCGACAACTGTTGAGATTTGGGCCGCCATGGCCTCGCAGGGCATTGATGGCCGCCCATTGAGCGAAGGGCTCCGTGGGCATATCGGACAAATTCTAGACGCCACCGACCGTCTCAAGTTTGCACGTGAAGGGGGCGGTGCCGGCTTTTTTGAGCAGCTCGACGCGCACTTCGAGGGCATCATCAATCAAACCCGCCCGTTGGCAAGCGAGGTCGACGATGCTTGAGTTGGCCAGCCCGTGGTGGTTGCTCGGCTTGCCGGTTGCGGCGGTTCTGCCCTTTTTGGGGCGTGGCATACCCATCAAAGTGGCCTCGCTCGCTGCCGTCTCTCACGCCCGCACCCTTCGGTACTGGATGGGGTTTCTGCCACCCGCCTTGGCGGCGATTGGGCTGATGGCGATCACCGTCGCTTTGGCCCGGCCGCAGTTGGTCGACCGAGAGCGTGTTTTAGAGCGTGAAGGCATCGATATTCAAATTGTTTTAGACACATCCGGCTCGATGGAGGCCGAAGATTTTGTCATCGGTGGTCGCAGAGCCAACCGTTTGGTGGTCTCAAAGGCGGTGATCGCTCAGTTTATCGAGGGTCGGCCAGACGACCGGGTGGGTTTGGTGATTTTTGGAGAGGAGGCCTTCACTCAAGTGCCGCTCACCCTCGACCACGGCGCTGTGGTCTCCATGCTCAGTCAGGTGGAAATTGGGATGGCCGGTGCACGGGCCACAGCCATCGGTGATGCGATCGCTGTGGCTGGGCGCCCACTCAAGGCGCTCGCTGCCGAAAGTCGGGTGATGATTTTGCTCACAGATGGCCACTCCAACGCCGGCCATGTCGACCCGGTTGTTGCCGCCAAGGCCGCCGATAGCCTTGGTGTTCGGATTTACACCATTGGTGTTGGCTCCAAAGATGGCGGTCGTTCTGGGGGCTTATTGGGGCTGTTTCGGTCTCGTGGGTCGGACTTGGATGAACCCATGTTGCGTGATATCGCGGCCCAAACTGGCGCCCGCTACTTTCGCGCCGCGGACACATCTGCCCTGGCCGACGTGTATGCGACCATCGACGCTTTAGAAAAAACCACCGCCGAGACCAAAATTTATGTGCATCGCGAGGAGCGGTTTTCAGCCTTCGCGGTGTTCGGGCTGTTCCTGCTTTTTCTCTCCACTGTTTTGGCTGAGACTCGCCTGAGGCGCCTACCATGAGTTTAGGCGTACCCGAGTGGATGATGGCCTTGTGGGCGATTCCCGTATTGGTCGTCGGCTGTGTCCTGGCCTTGCGAAGCCGGGCCAAGGCCGTGGCGATGCTCGGCCCGATGATCGGGGCTCAGGTGGGGGGAAACAGTCGATCCCGGGCAAGACGGCGGCTGGCTTTGCTGATTGTGGCCGTGGCCGGGATTGTGGTGGCCCTCGCCCAACCCAGGTGGGGCTATCGGTGGACTGAGCTAAAGCAGAGCGGCACTCATCTGGTCGTGGTTTTGGATACATCCTTGTCCATGGACGCTCAAGATGTGTCTCCCAGCCGCATGGAGCGGGCTCACCGGGAGATTTTTGATCTCGCCGACATGCTCTCTGGGGACAGGGTGGGGCTGGTTCTATTTTCTGGTGGTGCATACACCCGAATGCCGGTCACTCATGACTATGGTGCCTTGCGGACGATGGTTGCTCGGTCGAATACCCAAACCTTGAAATCTCAGGGAAGTGATTTGGGGGCAGCGATACGAATGGCCACTGCAGTGGTCGGGGCTGGAGAAAACGCAGACCGAGCCATGATCATCATCTCCGACGGCGAAGACCAAGTTGGCAACGCTGCTGAAGCGGCAAAGGCTGCAATCGCTGCTGGGGTGCATATTTTTGTGGTTGGCGTGGGCACCACAGACGGCGCGCCCATCCCCTTGGCGTCGGGGGGCTTTAAAAAGGACAAGTCCG
>OBJC01000019.1_pt1 | contig 33412 bp, 28 predicted proteins | sample 1481521 | NCBI WGS metagenome assembly OBJC01 (sample SAMEA2341961, study PRJEB22496) | metagenome | biome: marine; feature: hydrothermal vent; material: water | place: Pacific Ocean | collected 2011/2012 | reverse complement strand
GGCCCGCGCATCGGGTCGCACCCGGGCCAATCCCCGAGGGGGCGGGCCACGAGATTGGGGGCTCGATCCATCACCATGGCGCGCTTAATCCTTTGGGTGGCCCTGAGCGGCTGCGGCCCTGGCAACCCCACAGCCACGCCAGCCACGCCAACCACGCCAGCCGCAACAACAACTCAAGCACCCAAATTTCCGAATGCGCCGAGTGAGTTCAGCGAAGGGCCCACCGACTGCCCACCGGGCACCCTACCCGTGCCGAGCGGACGGGTCGTTATGGGCGACACCAGTCACGAGTCGGGCCGCGACGAGTCTCCGGTTCACACCGTGATGGTCGAAGGGTTTTGTTTGGACCACACCGAAATGGCCGCCCCCAACTCCTCCGCCGCCTTGGTGGTGCGCGACTGGGCCCACGCCGAGCAAATCTGTTCAGACCGCGGCGGGCGACTGCCCACAGAAGCCGAGTTCGAAAAAGCCGCACGCGGAGGCTGCGAGCTCGGAGATGACCCCAGCATCTGCGACACCGCTGATGCACGCCCCTATCCGTGGGGCACCGCCCGCCCCTCCTGTGAACGCGCCAACCACAGCGCCATTGGCCCCCAAGGTCCTAAACGCTGTCAGGCTGGCCCATCTACTGTGATGGGCCAAGGCCCAGGCGCTGGCCCCTACGGCCACATCAACCTCTCAGGAAACCTCTGGGAACCCTGCACAGATTGGTACCATCCTGAAATTTACCGGAATGACCGCCCCGCCAACCCCGGCGGCCCAAAAACAGGCAACGCTCATGTCATCCGCGGCGGCGCCTGGGACACTTTTAGCACCAATATGCGCATCTCAAACCGGTTCTCCGACCACCTCACCGGCTCAAGCATGGGGGTGCGCTGTGTATTCAATGGGGCCACACCAACACACGAAGACATCGAGGCACAAGCCTGGAGCCCCGTCGACGTGACGGTCACCATGCACGATGGCCAAGACATCTCCGGCCGATGGCTCACCGTGACCGCCTTCGATGAGGCCGATATGGGACAACACGGCATGCCGATCCCCGGCCGATCACCGGTCGCAGAAGCGGGCGCCAAGCCGGCCAACAAAGCCATGCAGACCATCACCCTGGCTCTTCCAAAAGATGGGCGTTTTCACATTGCTGCCGCATTAGACAATGGCCGCACCGGTGGCCCAGCTCACGGCCCTGCCGCATCATCGGGTGGGGTTGGCATCTCGAAAAGCCCCATCACGGCCAAAGAAAACACCATGATTACGGTGAGCCTGTCACCCCTGCCGGCCCATCCACATATCCCAAGGCCCTAAGGCGCTCCTGCTCCGCATCATCTCGGTGCCGAGCCTTGGGTTGTGGCCCTTGCCACCGTGAGATGACCGGCTTCAACATCGCCTCATACACATCGCCCATCGCTAAAAAATCCGCGGGTAAAACCCCATTGGGCGCTAGCTCCCCAGGGTCGGTCAGCATGTCAAAGCCCTGGCCTCTTTCGACCAACACCTGCCCATCATCAAGCTTGGCGATCAGTTTATACTGGCGACTTCGGGCCGAAAATAGCGCGTTTTCTCGCCATGGATCGGTGATAGAAAACACCACGGCATCTTTAGCTTCGCTTGTCTTGGTCTGGGCAAACAAGGCTCGACCATGCACATCTTTTAAGGGCGCTAATCCCAACAAATCAAGCACTGTCGGGGTGATATCGACCAAACCCGTCACCTGATCACGACGAAGATCCCGTGGAACACCTGGGCCGCGAATCACCAGAGGCACCCGGGTAATCTCATCCCACAAGCCAGCCCGATGATTGAACCAATAGCCATGCCCAAAACTCTCACCATGGTCTGCGGTGACGATCACGATGGCGTCACGGGTTGCACTGTGATTCAAAATCGGTCCAATGATGGCGTCTAGCTCACTCAACTCTCCATCATATAGCGCTGTGATATGGGTGAGTTCGGAAGGACTTGGAGTGATTTGGCCATCACGGTATGGACGCAACGCTGCATCTGACCCATCGAGAGGCCCTGTGTACCCGCTCGTATAGGCGGTGTCCCACGGCGGAGATGGCGTGTACGGAAAGTGAGCGTCAAAAAGGTGCACGAAGGCGAAAAATGGTTTTCCTTCCCGCTGTTTGTCGTTCATCCACGCCAATGCCGAGGCCACCACCTCGGCCCCAGGTCGCTTGAGGTCTTTTCGGTCCCATCGATATTGGTCGTCATACACATCAAAACCGCGGGCCAATCCGGTTGAGCGGTCGGTCAGGGTTTCGCCACCAATAAAGGCCGCCGTCCCATAGCCCGCCGTTGCCAAGCGCTCTGCGAGGGTGGGGCCAGTGTATCGAGAGTCACCGTTGCCTGGAACATTTCCATGAACCGCAGGCAGCACGCCAGTCAACATGCTCCAATGTGACAGGGCTGTCTCTGGAAAGTGCGAGATGGCCGCATCGAAGGTGGTGCCATCCTTGGCCATCGCCTCCAAATTCGGTGCTTTGGCACGCCCGCCATAAAGGCTCAAATGTTGGGCAGATACCGTGTCTAACGAGATGACCAACACGCTCGGACCCACCACAACCGAAGGGGTATCCACCTGGGGTGGAGACTCATTGCATGCCAGTGCCAATGCCAAAACCATCCACATCAGTGCACCTCAAGGCTTGCAGTAAAGACCTCATTATAGCCGCGAACGCCCTGATTCCAGACCACAAAAAACCGACCCGCGGCGTTCACGTCAATGCTGGGTAATCCCGGCTTTCCATGACCGACCTTCGCGACAATCCGAGGCGGTGACCACCCTTGGCCCCGATCCACACTGTAAACCAGTTCGGCCTCGCCACCACCATCCCAACCCCACACAAGCACCTTGACCCCTGCAGCATTGACGGCAATATCGGGGTCAAAATGGTATCCACCATAGCCCTGGCTTGGCTCCGAAACACCACCCCATGCGCCCGGTTTACCTGAACGCACGTAAATATGGGTCGGCCGCCCGGCCACCTTATGAAACCAAGTCAGGTGGTCTGTGCCATCGGGCCCAAAAGCAAAGTGAACCCGCTCACCGGCTTTGGATCTCGCCGAAATATTCTCCGGTTTTCCCCACACGCCCTCACGCCCCTCGACCACAAAAAGCGATGTCTCAGCACCCCCACTGCCCACATCCCATCCGGCCAACATGCTGCCATCTGGCCGGCGCTCAACATTGGTGTGCCACGCATCGACTCGCCCATCCGTGAAGTCACCCACCGGGCCCCATTCACCGTCAACAAACCATCGATAATGTGCCTGAAACCTATCATTTGGATCGAGACGCTTGGCGATAAAAACATAAGCGAGGGTATCGTCAAGCCCGTTCGCGATGTGCCCACTTCCGATCTCCCCGCCATCGTCTGGAGTGAGCGCCTCCGGCGAAGACCAAAGCCCAGCGGTCCACCGGGTAAAATACCCTCGACTTCTAAAATCAGCGAGCGCATGGTCATACACAACCGCCAAGCTTCCGTCGGTCAAAGCCACAAGGTCAGGGCCCCAGTTTCGGTCATCGGATTGCCCCAAGGGCTGAGGTGCCGCCCATGCCGCCCCGTCAGCACTGCGTCGATGCCGAATCAAGTCCCCAGCGTCGGTGCGCTCATAAAACAAAGCGTGAACTTGACCATCGGACCCAACAGCCACTTGGGGGCGATACCCTCCACCCGGCTTGGCCGTGAGTTGAAGCGCCGATGTCCATTGTCCAGTCTCCGTTATTTCAGGGCCGGGGGGGGCTGGCCAAGCGTGAAAAGGGGGAAACCCGGTGGGGTCTTGCACGGCCGCACCAGACGCCGGCCCCCCAGCCACAAGATTTGGATGCAGAGGGGGAAGCACTGCCGGCCCTGAGCCCTGGCCGACAGCAGCACGCCCCAAAACGGGCGCGTTGTTGACGGGTGCGGGGTTGACCGGTGCCGCACTCTGGGGATCACATCCGATCAACAGGCCAAATATCAACCATGAACGAGTCTTCACTGTGCGTCCTCCCCTGGTACCATTATCATGGAAAATGATGATTTACGCCGTGCTCTTATTGTTTGCTGCCGCCCCGCCTGAGGCTGTGAAAATCCATGCGGGTACATTTGAGCGTGGCTCCAACCGCGCTCCAGACGAAAAACCCATCCGCTCGGTGACCCTGAAGGCCTTTGGGATCGATGTATCTGAAGTCAGCCTGGAGCGTTTTGAGCAGTTTGTTCGCGAGGCTTGGAATGATGACACGGCGTGGAGCCCCATCGGCCTTCGCTGGCGCAATGCACACCGTGGGGGCCTAGGGCGCTTGCTTAGAAAGGCCGGCCGGCGCAATACACATCCCGTCGTGGGGGTGAGCTGGTATGAGGCCGAGGCCTTTTGCGCATGGGCTGGCGGTACCCTACCCACCGAGGCCCAATGGGAGCGGGCTGCATGCGGCGGGCAATCGCGTTTGTACCCATTCGGCGACACCCCCAACGACGCCGTACGCTGGTCAACTAAAAACAGTCCCTTTGAAGTCATGAAGGTCGACACCGCCCCCGCCAACAAAGACCCAAACCCGAGCCCCGACGGCCTGAATCATATGGCAGGAAATGTCTGGGAGTGGACAGCCGACTGGTACCAAGCAAATGCCTACCAAGACGCCACCGACACCGACCCAACCGGACCAAAAACCGGTCATTGGAAAAGCATCCGCGGGGGCAGCTTTATGAACCTCCCCTCCTATTGCTCCTGCACCCACCGCGAGCCGGCCAACCCAGCCCAGGCCCGCATGACCCTTGGATTCCGATGCGCTTATTCCTTGGATTAGCCCTGGTTTGGGGGTGCTCAAATACACCACAGCCGGTACCCGCTCAAATTAAACCGATTGAGCCCGACCGGAAACCTCAAATTCGAGCGGGAAAAGTGCTCCAAGACAAGGTTTTTTCAGCCTTGGGGATGATTCAAATCCCAAGTGGCACAGTGACGATGGGACCGCGCCATGGGCCAATGCTGACACCTCACCTCAATACCAACGGCTCGAGACGACCCACCCCGATGCCCGACCAACCAACAGAGTCGAGCCCATGGATGAGTGTGGCCGGGCGTGGGCTGATGCCTCGAAACGTCACCATGAGTACCTTTCTCATCGACCAAACCGAGGTCACCCAAGGTGCATACGCCAAATTTCTGGAAGCGACCGGCTACCGAATTCCCCATGTCGCCGAGGCGTGGGCCGATGATGGCTGGAACTGGGAAAGCACCGAACGGCCCGCTGAAATGGTGGCCCACCCCGTGGTCATGGTGAGCTTTTACGATGCCCAAGCCTATTGTGTTTTCCAAGGTAAACGCCTGCCCACAGAGGCCGAGTGGCAAATGGCTGCGCTTGGCCCAGCGGTCGCACAACGCATGTTTCCGTGGGGCGGCCGTTACCGTCAAGAGCACCTCAATCACGGACAAATTTCCCCCCCCAACTTTGATGATACCGATGGTTTCGCCCGAACCTCCCCGGTGGGCAGCTTTCCATCGGGCCGCAGTGTTTTTGGGCTCGACGACACCTTCGGAAATGCCTGGGAGTACACCGCCGATTTGCGTATAGACGACTGGACTTGGGCCAAACACGACGGTTTTGGCCCCAATGGGGCGATGCTCAACGCCAGATCCCCCGGCCCTGGTCTGCGTGTCGCAGTCCGCGGCGGCTCCTTTTACTTTGACTTTAGGCCAAACCCGGGTGGGGAATGGAATGCGTTCGTTCCCGAGAGCCGCCGAAAGAGCGCCGGATTTCGGTGCGCAGCCGACCTCAACCAAGGCTAAACCTACACAATCGGTCGTCAGGATACTGAGTTTCATTGCTATCGCCCCGAAAGACCGATAGTCGTTTGCATCATTGGAGCATCTCATGCGCATATTCGCCCCTCTTCTCGCTTTGGCCCTTACCGGCTGCCCCACTCCTCCAGATGGCGGCACCACCGGTGGTGGCCCACAACCCTCCGCAGGCGGCGGCCCCACTCCAGCACCATCAGTAGGAAGCACCGACGGCGTTGAGCCCGTCGAGAACCCCGACGAAGCTGACCCCAACGCGACCGTCGGCACCTACGTTGTCAACGAAGTCCACATCGACGAAGATTTGAGCGAGGCCGACCAGCCAACCTCCGAAGAGGCTCAAAAAGAAATCAAGGCCGGCGATCACGTCATCTTTTCAGGCGAGATTATCTGCACCGACTGCACCAGCGCCCTGGTCATCACAGTCGCACCCTTCGTGCCGCCTACCGAAGAGGCCGTCGGCACAGCAAAAGCGCCTTCCGAATCAGGCTTTCGCCCAGCACCATACCGTGTCGGCGGTGTCGGAACCTTCTCCATGGCTGTGCCCAAATACGCCGGCCAAGTGGTGCTCGAAGTGCTCGACGACCGAGACGGTAATGGCCGCCCATCCAAAGGCGAAAAGTTCACAGTGCTTCACGAAATGGGCAAGTTGACCGCCGCTAAAAACCTGAGCGGCCTCAAAATCGACTTCTCATCGTTGCCGAGTGCCCCTGGTGCCACACCCGCTGGCGGCCCACCTCCTGCAGGAGAAGGCGCGCCCCCTCCTGGTGGCCCACCTCCAGAAGCACAATAGGCTCTAAAATACTGTGGTTTCTGTCGTGACCGAGGCGGTCAACGGCATCGAAACAGGAACAGCTTGTGTTCCAGGTACAAAGCGCATGGCGCTCAACGTACCCTCAATGCAACTGTCGAGGCCCGTAGCTGGCAGCTTATCGCTATCAATGGTCAACAACGCGACCTCGCCGTCGGTACTCACATCGAAGGCAATATCGAAGCTGACGGATGGCGCGCCGCCCAAGGCTTGATGGGCTGTGACGCAGTTTTCAATCGAAGGCAGCACCTCGGTTACCGCCATGGCGATTCCCTGAGCGTCCCGACTATAGGCCGGAATGACCTCACTCAATGAGGGTGTTCCAGCCTGAGCGGTAGCTGCGGTGGCGAAGAAGGCGGTCGTGAGAATCAGAAGGTGTCGCATGTATACAGTGTCGGAAGAACACGGCGACCACATGAGGCCAGCGGCCTAAAACTTCAGTCTTTTATTTTAGATTATCCAAAATAGCGGCCTGAAACGCTGCACATCCGTCCTCTCCACCTTGATCGACCGCCCGCAGTTCACCGGCACTGACCGCCTTTATCGCGGTGTCAATTCGGGCCGAAGCGACCTCTTCGCCCAAATAGCTGAGCATCAACACTGCCGTCCGCAACATGGGAATGGGGTTGGCCCGCCCGGTACCGGTGAGCGATGGTGCCCGCCCATGGGGGTTTTCAAACATGGCCATGTCTTGACCATAAGAAGCCGACGGACTGGCGGTAATTCCCCCAGCCAGACCTGAGCACAGATCAGAGACGATATCACCGAACAAGTTCGCCGCGAGCACCACATCGAATTGCATTGGCCACTTCACCAAACGCATGCACAGGGCATCGACGATGGCCTCTTCGCACACAATCTGAGGGAATTCCTTGGCCACGGCTTGGGCGACGCTCAAAAACATGCCATCAGACTTTTTCATGATGTTGGATTTGTGGACAATGGTCACTTTTTTCCGACCCTGAGAAACCGCCAACTCAAAGGCAACCCGTGCGATGCGCTCACAGGCAGAGCGGGTGGTGATCTTGACCGCCTCGAACACACCTTTGGTGACTTCGTGCTCAAAACCAGCGTAGATGTCTTCAGAAGTCTCTCGGACCACGATGACGTCGATATCTGGAAAGCGCGCCTGGGTGTTGGGCAGGGCCGTCACCGGGCGCACCGTCGCATACAAGCCGAGGGCTTTTCGCAACTGAACTGTGGGCGGAAGCTGGCCAACCGTCGGTGGAGATGCGAGGCGGCCTTTGAGCACGACACCGCTATTCCGGCAACTCTCCAAGATGGTTTCGGTGATGCCGTCGTCACCCACGCACTGCTCATCCCAGTCAATCTCAACACCGGCCGCAGCGATGACCACTTTGGCCACAGCCGCTGTTTCGGGGCCGATCCAGTCTCCAGGGATTAATGTGACATTGTGTGCCATGAGTGCTCCTTACAACTTGTCGATGATGGCGTCAGTAAAGCGCGCGGTACCCGCATCGCCTCCCAAATCACCGGTGAGATGCTTGCCCTCTTCGAGCACATCAAAGACCGCACGCTCAATGCGCTCGGCAATGCGGCGCTCTCCGACAAACTCCAACAATAACAGTCCACTGCTGAGCACAGCCAGGGGGTTCGCCAGGCCCTTTCCAGCTATATCTGGAGCCGTCCCATGAACCGCCTCGAAGACAGCAACCCGGTCGCCAATATTTGCACCCGGCACCACACCCAAACCCCCGACAAGCCCTGCGGCCAAGTCAGAGAGAATGTCGCCATATAGGTTTTGAAGCAGCAACACATCAAAAGGACCAGGCTCGCGGGCCAACTCAAACGCCAAGGCGTCAACCGCGAACTGACCATGCTGGATATAGGGATAATCGCTTGCGACATCCTCGAAGGCATCCGCAAAGGCCCCATCGGCCATGGGCACAACCGGCGCCTTGTGGCAGCATAGAATGGACCGCCGCCCATGGTTTCGCATAAACTCAAAAGCCCAGCGTGAGATGCGCTCGCCCGAGTGCTGAGTCGAGACCTTTAAAGTGAGGACCATATCGGGGGTGATGGCGTGCTCAATGCCCACATAGAGGTCTTCGGTGTTCTCGCGTAAAACCACGATATCAACGTTTTCATACGGGGTTTTGATGCCCGGAAGGCTCTTGACCGGCCGATAGCCGACATACAGATCCAGGGATTGCCGCAAATGGACGTTGGCCGAGCGGTAGCCTTTACCCTTGGGCGTAGCGAGGGGCCCCTTGAGGCCCAAACGGTTTCTTCGAATGGCGTCAAGGGTGACCGCTGGCATGGGATGACCGTGGGCCTCGACCGCAGCCAAGCCGCCCAAGGCTTCCTCCCACTCGATGGGCGCGCCCCCTGCGTTGAGTATTTTTGCCGTGGCTTCCGTGACCTCCGGCCCAATTCCGTCGCCTTTGATGAGCGTGACCCGATACTTCAAGATGACCCCCTGCTGTGGTGTAGCGGCCTATCCCCTCGACGCAATAGCAGCCACGCCCTTCACACGGACCGAACAAGGCAAGGGCCCATGAGCCAAAATGATGGCCTGGTCCGCAGCCAGCTGCATGCGGTCAGCGGTTTTGCCATGGTCCACGACCAAGATCAACTCGCCATCCTCAACCAAACGACCCACAGTCAGCCCATCAAACACAAGGCCGTCCAAAGTGGGGACGAAAACGGCGGCCTGGTCGACCTCCGCCAAGACCGCTCCCACCGCGGCCGTGAGCTTGATGAGCGTGTTGGGCATGCCTGCATTGTCCAAATCGATGGAAACTTGCTCGATGCCGAGGTTATCGAAACTGAGCCCAGTCGCCGCGTTGTCCAAGGTGAAACGCCCCGGCCGCACCAATAGTGCTGGGATTAAGTCAATGGCATCGTCGAGCTTGGGGAGGGTCACCATCAGGGTGTCAGCTTCAAAGCTCGGGTTCATCCCAATCTGATCGGCCCGAGCGGTCAGCAGCGGCTCGGCCTCGGCCATACAACCGGCCTCTAGCGCGATGGCCACCCGCTGCCCGGTCGCCTCATTCGCCCCAAAGCGGGTCAGCGCCCACAAAATCACGACCGCAATGGCAATGGCACCGATAAACACAATAGGGGCCGCCATAAACAAGCTGGCCACCATCGGGCGCGGTTGGTGATCGCTCGGTGGCTTCATCGGCTACGCGTGAACGAGTGCGTGTACTCGAGAACGCCATCTTGATTATAAAATTCGCCCGTCATCACATCGTCGCGCAACTCGACCCACATAAAGCCTGGACTTGCATCGTCTTCCCATTTTGTGGGCGTGCCTCGCCCGACCAAATCGGAGGTTTTGGCCGCTGCACCGGTGACGATAAATTGTGTACCACAAGTGGGTTCGAGCCACTGGCGGTCGTGATCATGTCCGGAAAAGTACACATCGGCCATGCCGCAGATGTGGTCGTCGAAAAAGTCCTTTACCGAGCCACCACTCACCACAGGTATGCCGGGCAATCCCTCATAAGTGCCAGCATTTCCGTGAGGCCCATTGGAAATGTACGGGTGGTGGCCGAAAGCGATGCGCCAAGGCTTGACGCTGGCGTCAATGGTGGGTCCAATCCATCCATATTGCTCTGATGTTGGCATGAGTGGCACATCTTCAATCATGATGGCGTTGGTGTCCAAGCCAAGGAACAAAGCTGGGCCCTGCTCAAAGCTGTAATAAGTCCCTGGCATGGTCCATTTTTCGGATGTGTCCGCGTACTCTACCTGGTAGTTGATCCTGAAAATATCGATGGACAAAGCGCCATAATCGTGATTTCCGAGCACAATATAAAAAGGAAAGTCAAGCTCTGCATAAGGCAACTCGAACTTGGTCTGAAACTGAATATCGTCCACTGAGTCGACGCCGTTATCGTAGAAGTTGTCCCCCAGGTACAAGGCGAACTCGCAGCCGTCGCCAAACCCATCGGTTTTGGCTGCACAGACCGTGTCCATCGCAGCAGCGACCGCATATTGTTGATCGTTGCCTTCGCCACCATCACCCAAGGCCACGAAGCGCACAATCTGAGGGTCCGCATCTGCGTCTGCGTCTGCGTCGGCGTCTGCGTCGGCGTCGGCGTCTGCGTCGGCGTCTGCGTCTGCGTCGGCGTCGGCGTCGGCGTCGGCGTCTGCGTCTGCGTCTGCGTCTGCATCCGAGTCGGCGTCTGCATCTGCATCTGCGTCTGCGTCTGCATCTGCGTCGGCGTCTACATCTGCGTCTGCGTCGCCTCCGGGTAAATTAATCTCTTCTACGCCGCTGTCCCGATCGGTCATCTTGAGGCCACAACCCGTCAACAACCAACCCAAAATACAAATTAAACGCACTGCACACTCCCAGCTTATCTAGCGCCGCCAAAATGCCGGCACGAACAAGCTCAATAAACTAAAAAACTCCAACCGACCCAGCAACATACAGAAGCTCAGAACCATCTTAGCTCCATCCGAAAAGAAGCCATAATTATCTGTGGGCCCGACCGCACCCAACCCCGGCCCCACGTTCGCTACACAGGCCAATGAAGCCATCAGGGCCGTTGTGAGATCGACAGGGTCTAAGGCCGCCACCGCCACCGCACCGGCCACCACCGTGCCCATGAAAATCAAGGCATAAGCAAGCGTCGAACGCACAATACCCTCGGGGACCGGGTGCGCTCCCAAACGAATCGGTGCCACCAGGTTGGGTCGAAAGCCCAGGCGGATCTCGTGCACCACCACCTTCAAGATAATCATGATGCGAATCAACTTCATGCCACCGGCAGTCGAACCAGCCATCCCGCCACAAAAGAACAAGACCAACAATAAACACCGAGAAACCGTCGACCATTGCTCGAAATCGGCGGTACCAAAGCCAGTTGTGGTCATAATCGCAGCCACCTGAAACGATGCGAACCGAAACGCGGCACCCACACCATGGGTCGCGGAAAACAACATATCAGCCGCGATTATCGTGGTCGTTCCACCAAATAAAAGCAGATAAAATCGAAATTCTTGGCTTTTCCAAAACACGCTCAGACCTTCTTCTTTGGCGCGATGGAACAAGCTAAAATTGGTGCCCGCAAGTAACATAAAGAGCAAAATTACCATCTCGATCGCCATCGAATCAAACTCAGCGATGCTTCCATTTTTGGTGGAAAACCCGCCGGTTCCCATGGTGGACAAAGCATGGGTGACCGCCTCAAACAACGGCATGCCCACCAGCTTTAAAGCCACCACCTGAAGGGTGGTCAGGCTCAAATAAATCCACAGCAACCCCTTGGCGGTATCGCGAATTCTTGGAGATATACCACCTGTTTGTGGCCCCGCAGCCTCCGACTGAAACAACCGCTTACCCCCAGCACCCAAGCCAGGTAGCAAGGCGACAAAGAGCACCACAATGCCCAAGCCGCCGAGCCAATGGGTGGCCATCCGCCACGCATGAACCGGCGCAGACAACCGCCCCTCGATATCCCCAAGGACGGTGCCGCCGGTCGTGGTCAAGCCCGAAAAGGCCTCAAAAGTCGCATCTGCCCAGCTCATCTGGGCACCCACAACAAAGGGAATCGCACCAAAAATACCCATGGCGATCCAAATGGACGAAACCACGAACAATGCCTCGCGACGCCCGAGATGCACCGGCACACGCCAACTCGCCATCAAAAAGGGGACCGCTGAGATAGCCGTTATCCCCGCGGCGTACAGCATATGCTCAAACCCTTGCTGAGTTTGCGCAGGGTCCCAACCTAAATCGGGGTCTGCCAAAAATCCCAAAACGCCGCACACGGCGATCGAGAAGGCCAAGACCAACAACAATAAACCGAGAGGACGCGCAGTGATTCTGGCCAAAGAATACTGCTTTGAAGCGGTGATCGAACTCAAAACATTCCCCGTTTAAACAACTTCTCAGCGACATTATGCCGGCCTTCTAGCGCCAACACGACCACAGTATCACCGGCCTCCACCACGGTGTTTCCACAGGCGATACACACCCCGTGAGCAGAAGACACCGCACCGATGGACACACCCGCAGGCAGTTTAATATCGCTCAAGGGACCACTGGTAATCGGGCTGCCAAGCGCGGCCACGACCTCGATGACCTCTGCATGGCCATCACCCAAATGAACCAAGTTTTCGATCTGAGCGGGACGCGCGTAGCGAAGGATGTGGTCTGCGGCGACTTGGCGGGGAGACACCGCCATATCCAGGCCCAGTTGCCGGTAAATCTCGATGTAGGCATGCCGATAAACCACCGAACACACCCGAGGTGTCCCCAAACGTTTTGCGAGCAGCGCGCTCATCATGTTGTTTTCATCGTCGTCGGTGACGGCACAGTACAAATCGGCCCGACCCACACCCTCTTCGGTGAGCTTTTCAAAGTCCGTGCCATCGCCATGCACCAGGTTGACCCCAGCCAGTGACGAGGCCAACGCCTCCGCCTTTTCAAAGCTGGGCTCAATGATGGTGACGTCCACCCCAACTTTGGCCAACCGCGAGGAGAGATGCTCACCCACCACATTTCCACCGAAAATTACCACCCGCTGGGCTGTGCGCCCATGGACAAACAAATCCTCGACCGCCTCCATCTGGCCGACCAAGCCAAAGAGGTACACCCGGTCGCCAACTTCAAGCGTGTCCGAGCCGTCAGGCACAAACATCCGGTCTTTTCGAATAACTGCCCCCACTCGGGTTTGCTCGGGCAACGAGAGCGCTTGGAGGGGCACGCCGAGGACCGCCGAGTCTGCGGGCAGCTCCACTTCGGCGAGCACCACTTTCTCATCAGCGAACATATGAACGTCAATCGCGCCGTGAGAACGTGCGATGTCAAACATCTCGTCCGCTACCAAAATATGCGAGTTCACCACCATATCGATGCCGAACATTCCAAATTGTAGTCCTTCTTCGCCCTCGCCCTCGCCCTCGACCATGGCCTCGTACTCACCACTCTGAACCCGGGCGACTGTACGGGTGGCGCCCATCTGCTTTGCAGCCAGGGCAGCGATGAGATTGACCTCATCAGAATCCGTGGCGCACACCACCAAATCCGCCTGCTCCACTTTGGCGGCTTGCAACACGCGAGGATTCGCCCCGTAGCCGCGCAAGGTGGCCACATCCATCCGCTCGCTGATCTGATCGATGCGAGCCTGACAAATATCGATGGCCAGCACATCATGGCGCTCAGCGGCAAGCACCTCGGTAATGTATCCACCGACTTCACCCATTCCGATGACCACAACTTTCATTCTCGGCTCCTGTTTGGACTGTTCTCAAGCATAGGCCTCATAATCCGACCCGGCCTCAGCCGACAGCCGAAGCATCTGCAACCGGCCATTCAATGGGGTGGGACGGGACATAACCAAGCACATCCCGGGCCCGACTGCCGTCGAGAACTCCGGAGTAAATAAAGGAACGCCGATTCATGCCGTATCGGAAGTCGTGCCCCGTCAAACGCCGACGAAGCCGGTAAAGCGGGCTGAGAATCGCCCCCAGAGCCGGAATACCGATGCGACCCCACCGTTCGATGACCAAAGAAACGGGCAAAGTGTCCGCACCGGGAATGTTGAAGACCCCTTGCTCCATCGCACCGATTGCATCAGATAAAGCGCCGACAGCATCTTGGATGCTCATCACGTTGATCATCGGGTCGAAGCCCGCGGGTTGAAGGCATACACGACTCTCGAGATAGTCGAATAGTTGAGAGCCCGTCCCCGGCGCCAAAACCTCAGCCATCCGCAAAACCGTGATGTGAAGCGGGCTCATCCCCATGCGAACACATGCTGATAAATCGGCCTGTATGCGGTCGCGCACCCACTGTGGCGCGTGTCCGGCCATATTCAACGGATGGTCCTCTGCGATCAATACAGGCAAGTCCCGCTGGACCTGGTACACCGCGGCTGCAGAGCGCAACACAAAGCGCTTGATCGTGGGATGGCGCTCACATAACGCCATCAAATGACGCACCGAATCCACATTATACGCATGCACCTTCGGACCTTCATCGGTTGCGGAATGGTGCATGGCTGTATGGACCACCACACCGATTTTCTGCGCCTTCGCCTGTTCGAATAACAGCCGATGCACAGCCCGATTACTGCTGAGGTTCACCCGGGACACACTCAGGCGCGTGGAGGGGCTCATCGGAAAAGTGTCCACCGGATTTCCGGTCACCGCGAGGATACATTCTACCCGCGAATCATCCAATAAACGGCGCACCAAATGCTCGCCTATCGGGGCGCAACACCCGGTGACCAAAACCCTTAATCCACTCACGCAAACACCCCTTTTCGCGCCTGAAGACCCGCCTTGAGTAAAGCATCCACACCGGCTTTGACACGGCTTGCGACCTCGGCCACAGCAGCCGGGTCATCAGCATCCGACGGGCTGTACTCCTCATGAACGGGGATCGGTGTGCCATAGCGTAAATGATAGCGAACCGGCAACGGCACAGGGAAGAGTGGCACCGGAAGGACGGGCAGTCCAAAGAGTGCGCCCAGGCGCTTACTGGTGAATAAAGCGGGCATTTGCTCCTCTCCACCCACCACACCCACGGGCACGATCGGCGCGCTGTGGCGAATGGCCAACTCCGCGTGACCGTGGCGAAACTCCTGCAATTGATATCGTTTCCTAAATGGCTTGACGATGCCCGGAACGCCCTCGGGGAAAATCATCAAAATCTCACCAGCCTCAAGCAAAGAGCGGGCATTTCCGCGAGAACCTCCCACCATGCCGCCGCGGGCAAACAAGGTGCCCAAATAGGGCAAGGAGGGCACAAAATGGTCAGCGATTGGACGGACCACCCGCGATGGGTCGGTATTCCGCAAAACATCGAGCCAAATCAGGACCCCGTCGATTGGGATATTTCCTGAGTGATTGGCCGCTAAAATGACCGAACCCGTACCAGGTATATTGTGGTGGCCTTGTGACTGAACACGGAAATACCGGTCATACAACCCCCTCACCACAAGCTCGCCCAAAGCCACAAAACTGGGATGCATCCCAAACGTATCGTACCCATGGCCCGCATCTCGAAAATGGATATTGCTCGCACGCGACTTGGCCTCATCACTCAAAAAGAGCCCGGTCAACATGTCTGCGATGGCAGGAGAAAATGGCATTTCAGGCCGATACTAGCTCTATTTTTGAAGTTCACGAAGCAACGCTTGTGTGGCGTGTGCTTCGTCGTCGCGACCCAGCGCGTTTAGCGTGCTGATTTTCAAGGTGAGTAAAAGTATGCGGTCCGCGGACTTTAATGATGATGTATTCAGACCTCGGTCAATAATGCTCAGAGCGCGGCGGTACCGTCTTGCGTTGAAAGCCTTGGTTGCAGCCACCATGGGGATGAATCCGAGACGCTCTGCAGAGTCGGAGGCAGAGTCGGAGGCACCCTCCGCTGAACCCTGAGGTGCGCGCGCCAAACCTGCCCGCCCAATCGACGACCCCCGTTTGCGCGCCATTTGTACCCCGAAATGAGATGGTGTTCGGGCGCCCTCATCCGCCTCGGGACGGGCTGATGCTACCGGTGGTGCTGCCGGTGGGGGCGACAACCCTGGTGTGGGAACGCCGACCGGTATTTTAGGTGCTTTAGGCTGGGAGGTCGCCTTTTTGCTCGGCGCAGCTTTGGAGCGCGTCGCTTTGGAACGCGTCGCTTTGGAGCGCGTCGCTTTGGGGCGCGTCGCTTGCGGAGGCTGTTCATCCTCCACCGCTTCTACCACCGCTTCGGCCACCGGATCCAAATCCGCTGACGCCCCCACGCGCGGGTTGACCGCCTTTTCTGCCATAAACGGATCGGGCGTGACCATGACTTGATCGGCCTCGGGCAACACCACCAACATCGCGACTGCCGCCATCAACGCCAGCCCAACAGCAGGCCGCCCCCACCACCGGCTCGGTGCCTGAGCGTGGGTCTGCTCGACCAGCTTGATGTCTTGGGTCGACTTGACAGCCAGCGGGCCTTCCGTCACCCCTGCCAACACATCTTCAATGCTCAAACTCGGGCCCGGCGCCATCTCCGGGCGCAAGGCATACGTGGCCTCGACCACCCCGATTGGCAACACCCCAGGCGGTGCAGCACCCGGACCCGCCGCCAGCCACTGCTCCAAAGCCGCCGCCACAACAGGCTCGACGAGTGGCCCTTCTTGCAATGCATCCAAGACATCCGCAATATCCAAACCTAACGGCGGCGCCAAGGCCGGACGCAGCGCGTAAATCGCCTCGACCACCGACGGGTCCAAATCATCCGGCACAGCTCCGCCTGCGAGCCAATCTGCCAGTGCATGGGCTTGTTCGCGCTCGCTCACGGTGGGTACACCTTTCGGAAAGCCTTCGCCGCCCGGTGAAGGATCACATCAAAATTACCAACAGTCACATCCATCGCCGCCGCACACTCGTCCCGATCGCGATCCTCGATAAGTCGCATGCGCAAAGCCTTCGCATAGCGAGGGTTGAGTCCCTCAAGCGCCGCATCTACCGACTGACGAGTCTGCTCAAGTTCGGGAGCTCGGTCGGGGGGGGGTGGGGGTCTAGACATGGTCCGTTCGATGGTGAGGTCTGCATGGGTGGTGGCGAGACGATGACGCTTGCGCGCCCGATGGACGTCGATTGCGCGGTTGATGGCGATCCGGCGAAGCCAGAAAAAAATACTGCGGTCATGGTTTTTAAAAGTCTCAATCCGCTCCAAGGCCGTCCTAAATGTATCCTTCAACACATCCTCTGCAGCCTCTGGCACCGGCAGTTTTGGCAAAATCACGCGCCGGTAAAGCGCATTGGCAAACCACTCGAACAAGATGCCTGCGGCCTCTCGATCCCCAGCACGAATTCGCGCAACAACAGCACGCTCCTCATCGAGCGGCGGAAGGTCGTTATGGGTCGAGTTGGACACCAGGCGGCTCCTCACGCCCACCCGAACAACGGGGTGGCGGCCCCAGTCTTACACAATCGATGGCGATTCGATGCGGCGATTGAGCGGCCCCGATAGACAAAGCTCATGCTCAAGGTCAAAACAACCACCGATGCCGATGTCATCGCTGGATATCTATGCGATGCATCGAACACCACCGGACACGCCAGCTGCCTCGCTCTTCCCAAAACCACAGCCGAAGTGGCGGCGGTCCTGGCGCACTGCCAATCCAAGGCCATCCCGCTCACGGTCACCGCTCAGCGCACATCCACCACCGGCGGTCCCGTGCCGAACGGCGGGTGGCTGTTGTCGATGGAGGGATTGAACACCGTGTTTGGACCCGACGATGTGAGCGCTGGGGTCATCTTAGGAGAACACCAAACCAAACTGGCATTCGATGGGTTGATGTTTCCGCCCGACCCCACATCCCGTCATGAATGCACCATCGGGGCGGCCATCGCATGCAACGCCTCCGGTGCGCGCAGTTTTCGATACGGCCCCACCCGGCCATGGATCAACGCCCTCGAAGTCGTCCTCCCCACAGGTGAAATCATGTGGGCCGATCGCGACACACCAATACCCGAGCACTGGCCCACCGCCATGTGGGAAGAACCCAAAGTCAAGACCGCGGCTGGCTACTACCCGGCGACCAATCTCCTCGATTTGATGATCGGCCATGAGGGCACCTTGGGCGTCATCACCCGGGCACGCCTGAACCTCGTGCAGGCCCCAAAAAATATTCTTGGCTTGATCATATTTTTTAGGGGCGACGAAGACTGCTTGGCCTTTGTTTCCACTGTTCGCCAGGGAGCCCAACGCCCAGGACTACCCGCCACCGACAACGCCCTCAATCCCGCCGCAATCGAGTACTTTGATGTGCACGCGCTCGCGATGGCCAAGTCGCGAATTCCAGACATTCCAGACTCAGCCAAAGCCGCACTCTTTATCGAAATTGAACACGAGGGCGAAGCGCCAATCTCCACATGGTGGGACGCTATCTCCAGTGCGACAAGCTTGGCAGATGACACCATCGTGGCCGACGACACCTCTAGCCGGGCACACATCGCCGCGGTCCGTCACGCCATCCCCGCTGGGGTCAACGAGGCCGTGGTGGCCAATGGCATGCCCAAAGTCGGAACCGATTTTGCCGTTCCCGACCAGGCACTGGCCACGATGATGGCCGCCTACGCCGACGTTGACCTTCCCTCGGTCTGCTTTGGCCATATTGGCGACAACCACCTGCATCTCAACTTGCTTCCGACAACCGCCGCTGAACTCAGCACAGCAAAGGCCTTGTACATCAAACTCGCCACCCAAGCCGTCGCACTCGGCGGCACCGTCTCAGCCGAACACGGCATCGGAAAAATAAAGCGCGCATTGTTGGCCGATATGGTGGGCCCTGACACCCTCTCCGCATTCAGGGATCTCAAGCGTCACATCGACCCAAACTGGATCCTTGGCCGGGGAACTATGATGGATGTACCTGAACAGTTCAGGCTTTAGCACCATTTATTTAAAAATTAGGCTATACTGCCGATAGGGAGTTGGGGAATTCCAGTGGGGGTCTCGATGAGCTTGTCACTCATCGCCGGTACAATTCAACGGCACGAACAACGCATGCAACGCCTCCAAAGCTCCATCAACGCGATGGATAAGGGCTTGCAAATAGCCATGTCTGTAGAACACAGTCAGGCCTTTTGGCGTTCGCTCGCGATGATAATCGGCATGCCATCTGGCGCCGCAGGGGTGCTTCTGACGGGCTTTCTCTTCAGCTTTTGGGACGGTGCGGGCCTGTGGTACGGCGTCGCCTGTTTGGGCTTGAGCAGCTTTGTCATCAAGATGGCCTCAGAGCCCATCGACACCCAGGTTCGCCCCCTGCAGGAGCGATTGTTGGAGTTGGTCTTGAAGCGACAAGGCCTCAAGGAAGAGTTGACCAGACTGTATGCCCAACGTGAAAGCCTGCTCAAAGGCGGGGTTCGGACCCCGATCGATGTGAAGCGCTCTGCAGCTTAATCGTCGATAATTACGTGACCGAGGCCTTCTTTCTTGACCATCCTCGCCACCCGGTCAGCCTCTGATCCGAATAAAATCCGACTCACGAATGGCCGATCCGCACGGGTAATCAGAATGATCTCATAGGCGACGTCCGCTGCCGCTTTAAGCACACTCTCGACAAAACGACCCTTCACCTCCGTGACCTTGACCTCGAAGCCTCGTGGGGCCGCCGCTGTCTTGACCTCATCGATCCGCAACAACGCCATACGGTGATGCTCAGCGCCAAGCGCGCTCATCACATCTGCAGTGGTGGACAGGCCCAAAAACCCTTGGTCACCCACCCGACTGCTGACCTGTTGTAGCTCCTCCTCTTCAAGGATGTACAGCACATCGATAGACACACCACTGCCCAGCCGTTCGGCCTCTACCATCGCCAAACTAACCAAATGCTCTGAATAGCGGCTGGTGGACACGGCAAGAAGAATGCGGGGGTGTATTGCAACGGTCATGGGGTCACCGGGAGTCCAACAAGAGGCCACAACCAGCGGGCGGCGACCATGAAAACAACGAGAGAAAAGAGAGTAATGACGAAGCCTGGCAGCGTGTGCCGAATGCGCAGATGGCCCGTGCCGAAGACCATGGCCAAAGCGGGGGTGGAGGTGGGCAACATAAAGGCAAGCCCAGCGCTGATCGGGGCGGACCAAGCGAAGACTCTGGGGTCGAGGGAGACCTGCTCGGCCACGGGTAACAAAACAGGCATCACCACCGCGATCACCGCAGAATTGCTCACAAGCTCCGTCATTCCGGCAGTCGCAACCACCGCAGAGCCCAAGGCCATCCAGGGGTCAACATCTGCCGCGGGCATCACCTGAGCGATCAGCCAGGCGGTGGCACCGGTGCTGTGCAGGGCCGAACCAATCGCGATCGCGCCCCCATACATCATGGCCACACCCCAGTTCACATAGCGCTCGGCGTCTTCCCATTTAAGGGTCTGAATAGCGAATAAAATCGCGCTAAAAAACAATGCCACGGTGCCCATTCCCTGCTCTCGCCCGAAGAGCACAATCGACACAATCATCGCGGCGACCACACCCAAAGTGGACAGCTCACGGCCCGACACACGCCCCATATCTGACACCCGAGTGTTGAGTTGGGCCAATGCTGGGGCAAGGTCCAGCCCCTCGGGCGGGAAGGTGATTCTCAGCACAGCCGCTGCCATCAGCACACTGGCGATCGACACCGGGACAGCACCCAAGCTGTACTCCAGAAAACCGATCGGCGCTGGGTCGAGGCCATGCTCCACCAAATAGCTCCCGTACAATTCCAAAGACAGTGTGGCTCGGGCGCTCGACAACAGCGTCAGGTTGGAGCCCGCCACCGTTCCCCACGCCATCGACAACAACAAGCGTTTGGCGGTGCGCGAGCGCGGGCCCAAGCCCAATGTTCGGACCAACTCCAACACAATGGGCAGCATTAAGGCCGCGACCGCATGAGACACAATCACGGTGCACAGGGCCCAACTCACAAAGAGCACCCCATTGCACAGCTGGCTTTCATTTTTGGCCAAGCGCCTCAAACAGATCAAACTCACCCGGGAACTCAATCCCGTCTCCATCATCACCGCAGCCACCAAAAACACACCGATCACAAAAAAGACAGCTTGATTACCAAAAAGCGCGAAGGCTTGACTCGCCTCCATGGCGCCCATCAAGGGCAACAGGGCCAAACCCATGATCGAGGTGACCGGCAAGCCAACCGGTGTGAACACCCACCAAGTCACGCACAGGGCGAGCACCGCCAAAGAGCGTTGACCGGCCATGGTTAGGCCCGCCGGCGTGTCCATCATGGCCACCGTCAAACACAGCAAGGGCCCTGCAATCAGGGCCAACATTCTCGGATTTCGCATGAACTCCTCTTTGGCAACCACATTGGTTTTAGCATGCCCAAGGCCCGCACCACCAATTTCAAGTCGTGTCCCCGGTCCCATCGTGCGATACAAGCCACTATATGTTTTTTTTACTGGCGATAACCATCGGGTGTTGGGGTGATAACCCTGTGGCAGGTGCCGCTTTAGGCGCCGGCGACGAGCGCCCTGTGTGGTTGTTTGAACGCGGTCCGAGCGGATGGAGTCGCCGCCCCAAGGCCATCGCCCACAAGGTGTCGAGCCTGGGCCTGGGCATCAACGGCGATCAACTCGTGCTCACGATGCAGTGTTTTTGGGGTGATTGCGGCTCTGAGCGTAAACGGCGCACCATAGGACCTCCGGTCCACACGCTCTCAACTTCTGATTTGGCGCACTTCACGCCTGGTATGTTCCGTTTGGTCGACCCCGACGACCGGGTGCCGATCGACACCGAATACAGACAAGGCGGCGCCATCTGGTATTACGGCACCCACGCGGGCGTTGTCGGCGATCCCGCAGCCCACAAGGACCCCCACAGCATTTACCGGGCGACCATCGTAGGCGACCGCATCGTCGACCCACAGCTCATGATGACTGGCCCCGGCCTCGCAGACCCAGCACCCATCCAGTTTCGGGGCGACACCCTGCTATTTTTGACCACACAACCCGGCCGGGCAATCGGCATGGCCCAAGGCTCCCCCCTCCGCATCACCAAAACCTGGAGCGGGGTCTCCGTTCCCCATGCCATGGTCGTCGGCGATGAGATCTGGCTGTGGGCCCAGCAAGTACGCCAAGGCAAGATGGTCCCCGTTCGGTCCATCAGCCGGGATGGCGCACAAAGCTGGACGGACTGGCAGACTCCTTTGCCAACCGACGACATCGCAGGATGCGGCAACCCTGTTGGTGGCGTGTTTCGAGGGACTCCCCTGGTGTTTTGCGTAACCGAAAAAATTGGAGGCCACCCATGAACCTCGCGCTGAAAATCCTATTCAAACGCCTGATTCTTTGGGTTCCATTCCTGATGATATCCACAGTGATTTTGGTCACTTTGGGCGATAGCGATCGCATCCCGACCGCCGACGCACCGCACATGCTGGCCATCGCCGATAAGCTGGCGAACAAGCTCGCTGAGGGTGCATTTTTGGACTTTTTTGAGTCCTTTTCCAGTCTGGTGACACCGCATCCACCCGCTGGTTATTTACTGCCGATCGTCTTGAGTCTGTTGGGGGCCGAAAAGGGCATCCCCACGCTGACAGGCCTCGCTGGGCTGGCCATGGCATGGCATGGCATGCTCTTGTTGACCCACCGAGAAACGCTCGGGGCGGTCACCCCATGGCTGGGCGGCTTGATCTTGTTTTCATCTGCACTCGTGTGGGGCGGGGTGGAGCATATGGTCTGGGACTTAGCCGCAGCTGGCTGTGTCGCAGCCTGTGTGGGCCACCTTCACGCCTCTGACGGGCTCCGCAACAAAGGCCACGCTTTGCTATTTGGCCTTTTTATGGGCTTGGGCTTCGTCACCAAGTTTACCTTCGCTGGCTTTCTAATCTTGCCGGTGGCCTTTGCAGGGCTTGCCGTCATGCGCTTTCGCTCCTTTTCTGGGCTTGGGGTGTCCCTCGCAGGATTCGCCATCGTCGCTGCGCCGTGGTTGTGGAACTATGGTGATGCCGTCTGGGCCTATGTGGCTCACTCCAGCGGCACCGCTCACAGCATCTCTGATTCACCCGCATCGCCGTGGAGTCATCGGTTCAGGGTAAACAATCTCCTGTATTACCCGACGGTTCTTCGAGATATTTTGGGCTGGCCTGGGCTGGCCATGGTGGCGGTAGCTGTTGGCCGAGCAGCGATGGTACCTGCGGGCCGTTGGGCGGTTTGGTCGGTGCTTGGAGGCGGTGTTGTCCTGACCTTCGCCGGTGAAAATCAGGCCCGATACCTCCTCCCGGCTTTGCCGCTACTGGGCGTTATTTTTGAAGTGGGGATTCGCCCAGGCTTATCGAGTGCGCGGTCACGATTTGGCCTTATCTGCGGCCTTGGCGCCACCCTTCCAGCCTTGTGGGGCACGTGGATGACCTTCTCATCTACAGAGTTCGCCCCGCCATCGCGAGACCATCATCACCCCGTCGAGAGCCTCACCACTTGGGGCACTTGGCCCTGGCCTGCAGCCCAATTTTGGCCCACCTCCAACCCCATGAAGACCTGGCGTGTCGATGGAGCGATCGCCGCCATCGCGGAGCAGACCGGCCCAGGCGCCCATCAGATCGGCTTGCTCGCCCCACAGGATGTCCGCATGCCACCAGTATCGAGCTATGCCTGGCGAGCGGGGCAGCGGGGACTTGAATGGGACGTCGCCTCCATCGTTGTCGATGGGCCAGGTGGTCGACCGATGGTTTTTGTGGGCCCGCTCAAGCCCCTCGGATACCGAATATCTCGCCGATTCAAGGTGGTGTACGCCATCCACCCCCCGGGGAAACCCCCAGCGATTTTAAAGGCACTCGGCGCTAAATTTAGCTGGACACAAGCCCTGCCATCCAGAATGCAAGGCACGGTGTTTAGTGTGCCCGACACCGCCTGGGACACCCCCACTGGACTGCTGCTCAATCAAGACCCAATCGACGGCTAAAGCGCATACACCCCCGGGAACACCGCAGGCCCGAGCTGAGTTTTTAGCGCACGCTCTGATGGCCGTCGCCCCTCGCCACGATCGACGACCACCACATGGGAAAAGCCCAACTGCTTTAGCCGAGCCGGCAGGGTTGGCTGAGGGATACCTTTTGCCCATAAATTCAAACGCTCAAAGACCCTTGCATCCACACCGGGAGGCGGACGATCACGGGGATGAAAACCCGACAAAATCGGTTTTCCATGAATCGTCTGTAAACTTAGAGCACCCATGGCGCTGCCATCCAAATCAACCACAGCCACGCTGTTGCTCTTTAGCCATTCTGCAGCGGATGCCCCTGGAATTTTCGGTGAGGCCGACCACGCAGCAGTGTTGTCGATACTTCGCCAATTCAGGCCAGATAAACCGATGACCACCAGCGCGTAAACCGCTCGCTTTCTACCCATGGCCACCGCGCCGGCAACAGCCAACAAAGGAACTGCCACCATGGCCAGACGAATAGGATGGTGCATGCGGGACAAGCCTGGCACTGAAAATAAAGCGCGCAGGGGCGAATAGAACCACACAGAATCGCCCCGATGAAGCACCACCTCCGGCCCAAGGGCCACAAGCAACAAGAGAGATGCAGCCAATATCAATCGGCCCACGATGGGCCGCGAACGAAAAGCCACCGCGGCCAGCACACACAACCCAAGCAAAGGCTGAAGCCTCAGGAAAGATTGCCCCGACCCACCCCACAAGGCATCGAGGGGCAAAACCGTAAAACCATCCGGTGGCCTCACCGCATGTGCAGACTCTAGCTGTGGCCACAACAGGGCCAAATACGGGGCCATCATGAGCAGCCCCAAGCCCAATCCCCAACTCCGGCGGAGAAGAAGCGCCACCAAGCCCACGGCAAGACCGGTGTACAGATAAGCCAAGCCCTGAATCCCTATCCAAATTCCCGCCAGCCAACCCCGCCCGGTCAAGGCGGCCGCGAGGGCGAAAAGCCCAGGCCACAGCGCGGCAGTCAAGGTGTGGCCCATCGCATGTTCATGCAGAATCAAGGGGGTCGACGCGATCAAAGCGCCCGCTGCTGCGGCGTGCAATGTACGTGCCCCCGCAGACCGAGCCAGGACCACGGTTGCAGCCACATTGAGCAGGTGGTGCCCGAGCATCATCAAATTCCAGCCCAATGGAAAGACCACACCACTGAGCAAGCTGCCCAGCAACCAAGCATCGAAGGGGTTTGGAAAACTCACCAAGATGGGCCCTTCTCCCCAAGGCCAGTTCAGCAATGCGGCCGGATCATGGCTTGTGGTGCTCGCCCAAAACAACCAATGCGCCCCAACAAAGTCTCCATTACTCCATGGATCTGCCGGCCCCCAAACCACCTTACTCATGACCATCAGCGGACGATGCAGCATCAATAATGCCACCGCCACTGCGGTCAAGATTGCTAAAATGCTCTGGCGGCGGTTGTGGGTCACACCACAAGATGAGCATGAAACCACAAAGCACGCCAGCCCCGAATTACAATGGTGCTGTGCCAAACCGTATCTTCATGGCTTGGTCGAGCCCTCAGCGCACGGCCACGCTCCGCACCGCCCTCATGATCGCCATCATCGCCTTATGCGTTCGGATTTTCGGCGCCCTGGTCCTTGGGGAAGGCGCTGCATTTGGTCCCGACGGAACCGGCGCACAAGCCGCCGTCTTTTTGGGGGGACACCCCTACCCTTTGCACATCCAGATGCTCAAGCTCTTTGGCGCAGATGCCCGAGCCCTCAGCATGTTCTGTGGAAGCTTAAACTGTGTTTTATTGTGGCACTGGGGCCGACGGGTAGGCCTGGGGGGCGCAGGTGGATGGCTGGCCGCAACCCTCCCATTATCAGTCTTTCCAGGGGTGCTCGCTGCCGGCGACGCGCCCGCGCTAACGGTGCTTTTATTGGGCGTGCTGATGTCGACGTATGGTGGCTTTTGGCCCGTGCTCGGTGGCGTAACTGCCGCCTTATCTGTGGCAGTAAAACCGATAGCCCTGCCCGCTTTGGTGCTTTTGGTGGTGCACCCAATGTCCCTTGTGGGCGCAGCAGGTGGCTTATTGGCGATGCGTCAGTTTATTCAGCCCTTGTGGGCCCCGATGGCCCATGGCGGCATCTTGGGCTCTTGGTGGGTTTCTACCGGAGGACTCCCACCGATATCGTGGGCGAACTGGCTCGGAGATGGCCTTTCGCGCCTATCCGGCACAGCCTTGTGGGGCTTGATCGCACTCGTACCACTGGCAGCTTTGCTGGGTTTGATGAAGGCCGAGAGCAAACGCCTACGGTTGGCCGCACTCGGCCCGCTTATCGCAGCCATCGTGGTCGCCGCGCTATTTGGTGACCGCTTGGAGCTTCGCTATCTATCCGCGGCATTCGTGGTGTCATTGCCATTTTTCGGGCCATTAATCAAAGATTCAAAAATGTTATTCGCCCTCACGATACTGGGGATTTGGCCAACATCCGCGGTGCTCACTCAGCTTGCAGTCGAGCGAACATCTCGCGACCCACAAGCCACAGTGGCCGCGTTCCCCACGGTGAATTGGCCCCAAGTCAACACCACTGTTCTCTTTGACGCATGCAGCACTGATGGGGCTACCCACCTCCGGAATTTGGCCTACCAGCTCGCCGAGATGGCTCCCAAAGGAAGCACCATCATCACCGAAGCAAGGGCGGACGGGCGAGAGGGAGAACTGTTTTGGCCCCTCCAGGTTTTGAGGCCAGACCTCAAAGTAGCGGTGCAATAAAGACTCGCTCGCCCCGTGAAAGCATACATTTTGTATAGTACAAACTTGGAGACCCCGTGAAATCCGAGAAGGCACAAAACATCAAGGTTGGAATCTTCGTGATCGGGTTGTCGGTCGTGGTGCTATTCACCGTGTTTCTCTTGGGCGGGTCTGCCGACATCCTCGAACACAAATACACCCTCAACGGAAAATGGGAGGATGTCGCTGGCCTAAAAGAGGGTGCGGTGGTGCGTCTCGCGGGTTGGGATGTGGGCGAAGTCAGCGCCATCAAATTCGGCAACGCTCTCGATCAGCGAGAACTGACCGTGACCATGCGGATTCTCGACCGTTACGCTGATCGTATTCGCGCAGACTCTGAGGCCCGCATTGACACAGTCGGCGTTCTTGGCGATAAATACGTATCGATCAGCATGGGTAGGCCCACTTCTGACGGGCTGAGCGATGGCGGCGTCATCCAAACTCAACCTGCTCTCGACTTTTTAGGCTACACCAACAAGTTCGAAGACATTCTTCTGAACACAGAGGCCATCACCAAGAAATTCAACTTGATGCTGGGCACAAACGACGAAGCCGCGTCCGCTAAGTTGGGCAAAAGCATGGCGCATGTCGAAACGCTCCTGGCGAACATCCAAGAGGGGCGGGGACTGTTCAGCGCAGTTGTGCATGACGAGGAGATCGCGTCGAATTTTAAGAGCATCGTCCGCAACTTGAACAAAAGCTCGGCCAGCATCGCCGGGGTGATGAATCAGATCCAAAGCGGAGAAGGCATAGCGAACGCGCTCATTTACGGCGAGGGTGGCGCTCGGCTCACCAGCGAGATGGCTACGCTCACTGCACGCTTGGGCAAACTCACCCAAGATATCCAAGACAACGACTCCATGCTCCATTCTCTGATTTATGACGGAGAAAAGGTCAAAATCTTAGATGATTTGGGCGAGACCATCGCGTCACTAAAGCGGACCACAGCCGCTGTAGAGACTGGCAAAGGCACATTGGGCTTGCTCGCCCAAGACCCCGCCTTGTACGAAGACCTTCGGGCACTTGTGGGTGGCGCACAAAGAAACAAGCTCCTCCGAGCCTATATTCGCACGACGATCGAGAAGGGAGAGGAGGTCAACGCCTCTGGCTGGACCCCTGAAATAGAATGAACATGGGGGGCACCGCGCGGCTTTTGTCCCCGCGAATTCGCGGGTTGTACAACCGATGGAAGCGGGCTGAAAGCAATATGCAGGCCGCGAGCACCCTGTTTTTACTGTTCGGCATCGCTTTTTGGGTGGGATTGTTTTTCTTAATGCACTGGTTGATCAGTGCCTTTTACGCCGTCGATGTTTTTGGCCCCATTCTCACTGCCAAGCTGATGGAGCTGCTGCTCATGGGCATGTTTGGCATGCTCTGCTTCTCAAACACCGTGACGGGTCTCTCCACCTTTTATCTCTCCGACGACTTGGAGTTAATCCTCAGCTTGCCGGTCCCACGCTGGCAGTTTCACCTCGCCAGACTCATCGACACCGCAGCCCAATCGAGCTGGATGGTGGTCGTCTTCGGCTTGCCCGTCTTTTTTGCTTATGGACTGACCCACAATGCAGGTGCGGACTATTACTTGCTCCTCGCTGTGGTAATTCCCTGTTTTGTGGCGATTCCGGTGTCGGCTGGGGTGGTGATGGCCACCCTCCTGGTGACTGTATTTCCGGCCCGCCGGGTCCGAGAGTTGCTGCTCTTCGCGGGTGTTACGGCCTTGGTTTTTGTGGTGGTGATGCTCCGGGTTTTTCGGCCGGAGCGGCTCGTCGATGCCGGAAATTTCGACTCAGTGGCCGCCTATGTCGCCGAACTTCAGGCCCCGGTCCCCTTGTTGGTTCCGCCCCGATGGGCGGCAGAGCTGCTCAATAACAGCCTGGCTGGGCGACCGATGTCGTGGATATCGCTCGGCCTATTGGTCAGCGGTGCGATCGCGTTCACGGGGGTTGGTCGATGGATCACCACAAGGCTGTACGACCTTGGCCGCAGCCGCTCCCAGGAGGCCCAAAAAGCACGATTGGCCAAAGCTGGCTGGCTGGACACCTTGCTGATGGTCGTCACCAAGCCCCTGACCCAAGCACAGGCGGCAGTGATCATCAAAGACGTCAAGAGTTTCATCCGTGACCCTGGCCAGTGGAGTCAACTGCTATTGGTTGGCTCCATCGTCATCATCTCCTTGGTGAGCGTTGCAGCCTTGCCCGTTGATGTCGTGAAAGGTCCGTGGATGGGCACTTTCCGCAATGTGTTGGCCTTCGGCGTCTTGGGCCTGGTTGGCTTTGTCATGGCCGCCCTCGCCGCACGTTTCCAGTTTACAGCGGTGAGCTTGGAGGGCCACGCATGGTGGGTTTTGCGCTCCAGCCCCATCACCGCTCGACAGTATTTGTGGGCAAAGCTTTGGCCTGGGTTGGTGGCGATGATCGCTGTGGGTGAGCTGCTTGCCATCGCCTCGACATGGATTTTGGGTGCAGGACAATTTTTGATGGCGGTGGCGAGCCTAACCGCCTTGTTTTTGGCAATGGGCATCGCCGGCATCGCTGTGGGCATGGGCGCGATGTTCCCCGACTTCAAGGTAGACAATGCCGCGCGGGCCGCCGCCGGGCCAGCGGGTGTCCTCTTTATGGTGGTGAGCTTGACCTTGGTCTTCGCGGTGATCGCCCTCGAGGGCTACCCAGTCTATGTGGTACTCGCCGCTGAGGTGAAGTCTCGAGTGATCACCGACGAGCAATGGATCGCCATCATCGGATGTTTCTCGTTGGCAGCGGCCCTGTGCGTGGGCGCATTATTCATACCGCTAAAGGTGGGCGCCAGACGGCTGTGGGGCGCGGAAGCAGACCATGCTTAGCCATTTGTTATTTGGCCTGTGGGTCGGGTGCTCAGGAATTCAGCGCATCCCAGCACCAGCGCCAAAAAGCTCGAGCTTGCCCCCTTCTCAGGCCCGTGCATACTACCTCAGGGGACAGCTGCGGATGGCCAAAGGAGAGCTGGACTCCGCCGAGTACGCCTTTGAGCGCGCCCGAATATTCGACCCTCAATCCGCTCAAATCTTGATGGCCCTTAGCCGGGTGTCCCTCAATCGCTCAGATGTGTCCGAGGCCACATCGCGTATGAAGGCGGCGGCAGATTTCAGCGATGACGACCCGGTTCCATGGCTGGAGTATGGTCGACTGGAGCTGGCCTTTGGCGACAAGGCGGCAGGGGAGGCTGCCCTAGAGCGCGCCCATATGCTCGGAGATCCGTGGCAAGCCAAGGCGGCGCTCATTTCTTTCGCCATCCGTTCCAATCGGCCCACGCCCTTATTGGATACGTGGGCCGCACGCCCAGAGCCCGACCCCATCGCCCTGAGGCGTCGAGCGGGGCTTCGCGCAGACGCTGGCGACCATCGCGGCGCTGTTGACGACTTTTTGGTGCTTTTGGCCACCACCCCGCGAGATTTAAGCCTGGTGTCTCCTTTTGTGGAGTCAGCAGCACGCGGAGGGCGAATCGCAAGCGGATTGTTGGCCGCAGAGGCCATCACCCTGGACATGCCTGGGGCGAGCGCAGCCTGGATGAGTGTGGGTTTACTGAGCGTGCTTATCCACGACCATGTCTCCGTCGTGAGCGCCCTTGAGACCGCTCAAAATTTAGGGGTGGTTTTGGGGCCAGGGCCGCTGTCCGCGCTCACCGAATCGATGGCACCAAAAGTCAACGCCAACATGGCACCACCCGGTATGACAGCCGCGCCCGATGACCTGTTCAACCGTGCCCAAGCTTTGATCGCAGCGAAAGATTGGGATGAAGGTGAACGCCTGCTCCACGCTGCACTCCGAACAGCCCCAAAAGACCCGCGTCTGCTGTACATTCTGACCGACCTGCACCTCAAACGTGACGGCATCGATGCTGCGGCCTTGCTTGTGGACGAGATGCTCGCCTTTCACCCAAAATTCGGTCCTGGCCTCAATCTATGGGCCTGGATTCAGAGTGAAAGAGGAACACGGCTCGATGAAGCAGCCGTGGCGGTGATGGCGGCATTGGATGGCCAGCCAGGCCTGGGAAGCTACTGGGACACCTTGGGTTGGATCACCCATCTACAGGGCCAACATGGCTTGGCCCAAACCACGCTGTCACGGGCCCATCATCTCAGCCCAAAAGACGATAGCATTCTCGCTCACCTCAAACTGTGCCAGCGCGAAGATGGAGTCAACCCCCAGTGAAGCATCTGTGGCTGTCGCTATTTGTTGTCTTTGCTTGCGCCAAACCGCGTGGGCCGATCGTTCCTGCCATGGTGGGCGACCCAGACGTTGTGGTGGCATTGGCCCGACAGCGAAACACATCAGACGTCTTGCGCGGACGCTTTTCAGTCAAAATTGAAATGCGAGACCGCAGCTTTACGATTCCTGCCGCGATTTTGATGGACCACCCGGATCGCTTTCGCTTTGAATTGTACACGCCCCTGGGCACGCCCTTGGGCACGATCACCAGCAACGGTACGGCTTTGCATGCTTGGTCTCAACAAGAACGCACCTTTTATCGAGGCGAAGAGGCCACCTCGGTGCTCAGGCGCATCACAGGTGGGTCGGTCTCTATCAATGATTTTTTGGCCATCATCACCGGTACCATGCCCATGGCCGATGCGGAGATTCTCCATGTGGGTCGCACCGTGTTTGATGATGAAGGGGTGGTGATTGTCATGTTGGGGCCTGACGATATTCGCGTTCGGGCCGTGATCGATCCGCGCTTTGGGATCGTCCGACGTTTACGGGTAGATCCACCCTCAGACACCGCTGGCTATGAGACCCCCACGACAACACCCCTATTGGAAGTACGCTACGAAGGAATCGTTCGAGAGGGCCGCTCTATATTGCCCAGGCGCATCATCTTCGACTTGCCAAAAATGGGCTGGAGAGTGCAACTGGATGCCAAAAAATGGACCGCGCTCAACCAATCGCCAGATGTATATGATTTGAAGCCCCCCAAACGGGCTCAGATCAAGGACTTGATTGAGACCCTGGAAGCGTTGGCGAAATAAAGGGCCGTGCATCTTGGATGGTGAAGCGCACCGTGCGACGCCCACGCCAATTATTGTAGCCCAAACTTCCGATGAGAGAAACCAGTCCATCGGTGAGAGCGTCACGGTGTTGTGCGCCGTTCCACCACACCGCGTCGACCCCGCCCACAGACATGCGCAGATGCTTTTCTCCCATGGGCCTTATGCCGTCGATGCGAACACCATCGACTTGGAGCACCGGTGATGGGTTGCCTTTGCCATGGGGTCCGAGGTCGGAGAGGCCTTGTGCGAACAGCGCTACATCCGGGGTCCGAAAGGTCTGCCCATCACAGGAAGCATCCACATCGATGGACGGAGCCAGATCTTCGCCAGATGCGTTCTGCTCAACCCAAGCCCCGAGACGCGCACACAAAACATCGAGGTCTTTGGCCATACAAGAAAAGCCGGCCGCCGCTGGGTGGCCCCCGTAGGAGAGGAGTAAATCCGCGACTGAATCAAGTGCCTTGACCGCGTGCACAGAAGTCGTGGACCGAACGGAGCCTCGGGCTTCACCTCCGGCGATGGCGATGATGGCCGCGGGCCGGTTGGCCGCGTCTCGAACTTTAGCTGCGACAATACCCACGACGCCCCTGTGCCAACCCTCCGCTTCTTGGCCCCACATCACCACGAATGGCGGGGGCGGGTCGGTGAGTTGGGCGAGTACCGTATCGACCAGCTTGCCCTGAATCTGCCGGCGTTCGGTGTTCAAGCCATCGAGGGCGACCGCCTTTGCCCGTGCGCGGCCCGGATCGCGCTCATCAAATAATTCGATCACTGCGGTAGCCTTGGCCAGTCGGCCGGCAGCGTTGATGCGTGGACCCAAGCGAAAGCCGAGGTCTTCAGCGGTGACATCACCCACGACCCCGGACACCTCCAACAATGCGTGCAAGCCTGGAGCGTGGGTGCCATGACGCAAGCCTTGAAGCCCGTGGGCAACAATAGCGCGGTTTTCGCGGGTGGATAAGTCGACCACATCGGCCACTGTGCCAATCGCAGCCACTTTGAGCATCGAGCGAATGATCGCATCGCACCGAGGGTTGTCGGCGAGCAGGGCCTGAGCCAGCTTGAGCGAGACCCCACAAGCAGCCAACGCCTTATTTGGATAGGGGCAATCTGCTTGGGGTGGGCACAAGACCGCGACGGCATCGCCGGGCACAGACGCGCCCGCTGGCAAATGATGATCACAGATGATCACATCGACCCCCGCACCGGTCGCAGCGCTCACTGCGGCGTGGTCGCGAACACCAATATCAGCGGTAATAATCAAGCCAACACCATCGGCGGCAGCCTTCTCTGCAGCGATCACCGAGAAACCATAGCCCTCCGTAAAGCGGTCGGGAATATGATAATCGATGGCCCCACCCGCCCCTAAAATACGCAGGGTACCCTGAAGAATTAGGCTCGATGTGGTGCCGTCGACATCGTAGTCGGTGACAATCCGAATGGCCTCTCCGCTGGCGACCGCTACCTTGATTCTGGCCACAGCCGTTGCCATGCCCATCATCAAATGGGGATCGTGCAAATGGTCTAAACTCGGATGCAACCAAATGCGCGCCGAATCGGGGTCGGGCGCCCGCAAAGCCAAGCACTGCGCCACGACGGGGTGAAGCTGTAGTGTATTTTCAAACAGATGAACCAACTCGGACGCTGC
>OBJC01000018.1_pt1 | contig 35915 bp, 34 predicted proteins | sample 1481521 | NCBI WGS metagenome assembly OBJC01 (sample SAMEA2341961, study PRJEB22496) | metagenome | biome: marine; feature: hydrothermal vent; material: water | place: Pacific Ocean | collected 2011/2012 | reverse complement strand
GTGCTCTTCCGATCTCATCGGCGGGCGGTGTCTCCTACGGTGTAGCGTAAGGTGTTCTTACGTTTGGCCTTGGTGCGTTCGTTCACATGTTCGACAAACTCGTGAACCACTGTGTGTCGGGCCATATGGACCAGTGGGTGGATACCCATTTTGCCGAGCAATAAGCGAAGCTCATTGGCTGCACCATCGAGGGGTGGCAAGTTGTCGAAGGCGTCGTCGTCGGACGCATCCTCGGTCGGGTCTCCCCCTTGTCCGGGCTCGAAAACCTTGTAACCGCCGGCCCTTGCCGCCCTGGCCAGGCCGACGAGTCCTTTGTCGCGTGCCGCCTCTAAAAATCTCGCGAATCCCGAATACCCATACTCAGACTCATCAAAGGTTGGCACCTTCCGCTGCATAGACTGCTTGATTATCCCGGCCAACACTGGCTGTGGGTCGTCCTTCTGAAGCCCCTCTAAAGTCTGGACCAAAAAATCGAAGACCTCGGATTTGGTCATGCTCAGGGCAACATCCTCTGTGGCCTTGACGATCGGCTCATTGCGTTGCGCACGTGGCTGTTGCTGCTGTTGCTGCTGTTGCTGCTGTTGTTGCTGTTGCTGCTGTTGCTGTTGCTGTTGCTGCTGTCGCTGTGGGGGCTTTCCTTTCGGCCGCAAGGACTCATAAAAGATGAACTCATCGCAAGCAGCGACCAAGAGGCGGCTGGTTGAGGCTCGGGTGCCGATGCCGATCACACGCTTGTTGAGAGAGCGGAGCCGCATGACCAGCGGGGTAAAGTCAGAGTCGCCGCTCAAGATCACATAGGTGTCGATAAAATCTCGCGTATAGACCAAGTCCATCGCGTCGACCACCAAGGCGATATCAGCCCGGTTTTTGTCGTGGCCGCCATAGCTTGGCAGCTCGAACATTTGAACACCAGCCTCTAGAAGTCCACCTTTAAACCTGGCAAATCTACCCCAGTCACCGTAGGCTCGGGCCTCGATAATTCTACCTTTATCCTTGAGCCGGTTCATGACAGCCCAGATGTCGAAGCGGCCAAGGCGCTCTTTTTCGCAGCCAGCGCAGATGTTTTCAAAATCGATGAGGACGCAGAGGTTCTGTTCCAAGTATTGATCCCTTGATGCAGGTCAAAGCGATATTTTTCGAGACCTGCGTGCACCGAACCTATAGCGCCTCGCGCCGTTGCGCTCAAGCGGGTACCCTGTGGGCCGGAGGGTGCTGATGTCATCATTTGAACGTTTTTCTGGTTCGGCCAAATATATCGCTGACGAACAATTGTTGGCCAGCGTCAACGCAGCCATCGCACTCGAGCGCCCATTGCTTATTCGCGGCGAGCCTGGCACAGGAAAGACCATGTTGGCTCATGCTGTTGCCGAGACTTTGGGCAAACCGTTGTTGAGTTGGCATGTAAAGTCGACCACTGTGGCCAAAGAAGGCCTTTACACCTATGACGTCGTACAGCGGCTCAACGACAGTCGCTTCCCCGAAGACGGCGGGCGAGATGTGTCTGACTTGCGTGCTTACATCAAGATGGGGGTGTTGGGTCAAGCACTTCAATCGGATGAGCAGGTAGTGCTGTTAATCGATGAAATTGACAAAGCGGACATCGAGTTCCCCAACGACTTGTTGCGCGAACTCGATGAGATGGCCTTCACCATTCCTGAGCTCGATGAGACGGTGCGGGCCAAGCATCGCCCCATCACCATTATTACGTCGAATGCCGAAAAGGAACTTCCTACAGCCTTTTTAAGGCGGTGCGTGTTTCATTATATCGAGTTCCCAAGCCGTGATAACATTCAACGAATCGTCGACGCCCATATGCCAGACCTCGAGCGCTCGCTGGTCGAGGCGGCGGTCAAACGGTTTTATGGTTTGAGGTCGGTAGACGCGCTTAAAAAGAAGCCATCAACCAGTGAGCTGCTGGATTGGCTGCTCGTGCTCGCCAGAGCAGGGGTGGATCCGGAAATGGTGAGTCGGCACATGCCCTTTTTGGGCACGCTCATCAAGCGCGAAGGTGATTTGGAGATTCTTGCCTCTCGATCCAAGCGTGGTTTCGGGGCAGGCTAATGTTCGACTTGCTCTTGATGAACCTGCGAAGCCAAGGTCTCAGTGTGGGCCTGGGTGAGTGGATGGTTTTCCTGAAGGGCATCCAAAAAGGCCTTGTGGTCGACCTCGAGGGTTTGTACACCTTTGGGCGCGCTGTGTTGATACAGTCAGAGACTCAGTTCGATGCCTGGGACCTATCCTTTAAGGCCACCTTTGAGGGCGTCGAGCTGGAGCCTGCTGTGAATGCGCAGTTGCTTGACTGGCTGAAAGAGGCTGCGGGAATCGAGGGCGAGCGGGTTGACTTGGATATGAGTTTTGAGGAGATGCGCCGTCTGTTCTATGAGCGCCTCAAAGAGCAGAAGTCACGACACGATGGTGGCAATAAATGGATTGGCACCGGCGGCACCTCGGCTTTTGGGAACGCGGGGCGAGCCAAGCAAGGCATCCGGGTTGGCGAAGGTGGCCAGCGTTCGGCCCTCGCGGTCGCCGGTGAGCGTCGGTGGGCCAATTATCGCTCTGACAAAAACCTGGATGTCCGAGATTTTCAGGTCGCACTTCGGGCCATTCGAAAACTCACCCGCGAAGGTGCACCCGAGCTCGATATCGATGCGACAATTAAAAAAACAGCCGACAATGGCGGTGACATCGATTTAGCGTTCAGCCGGGCCCGGCAAAACAAGGTCCATCTGGTGTTGCTCTTGGATACTGGTGGCTCGATGGACCCTCACGCGCGGATGGTGTCGCGGCTGTTCACCGCTGCCAGCGAGATGAAGGGCTTTAAGTCCATCACAACCTGGCATTTTCATAATGTGCCATACGGGCATATGTACAAGGATTTCGCCAACCGCGAACGCCATGACATCGAGCAAATCGTGTCGGAGATGTCTGCTCATCATCGTTTGGTGTGGGTGGGAGATGCCTCGATGGCACCATGGGAGCTTTTTGGTCAGCAATATGCGAACCCTTGGGGCGGTGGGTATCAGGGTCGGGACCTCAGCGGTTTGGGTTGGCTGCAGTGGATTCGCCAAAAATGCCCTTCCTCGGTGTGGTTAAATCCGGATCCTGAGCGATTTTGGGAGCACCCGACCGTCACGGCTATCGGGGAGGTTTTTCCCATGTTTCCGCTCACCTTGGATGGCTTGAGGGACGCTGTACGGAAGCTTCAGGTGCCGGTCTAGAACGCCGTGTTACACGCCGTCGTCAAACATCCAACCAGGAGACTCTACGATGGACATTCAAGGCAGTAAATTTCTCGTTACCGGCGGCGCAAGTGGCATGGGTCGCAACTTCACCCTGAATTTCGCCAAGCATGGTGGCGACGTCGCATTTTGTGATCTTAACGAAGAGGCTATCGCTGCCGTCGAGGCCGAAGCTGAAGGCCTCCCAGGGAAAGTGGTCGGATTTAAAGCCAACGTCGCCATTGAAGACGAAGTCGTCGCACTCATCAAGAATGTCCGTGAGGCGCTCGGTGGCCTGGACTGTGTAGTGAACAACGCGGGCATCTTCCGGGATGGCTTGTTGGTCAAGAAAGACCGTGAGACCGGCGAAGTCAAAAAGATGAGCCTCAAGAAGTGGTCATCAGTTATTGATGTCGACTTGACCGGGCCATTTTTGGTGTCCCGCGAGTTTGCTGCCGCTGCTCTAGAAAACGGACACGGTGGTGTGATTGTGAATATCTCCTCAATCTCCCGATACGGAAATATGGGTCAGACCAACTACTCGGCTGCCAAGGCAGGTCTGGTGGCGGACACCAAGTTGTGGTCCATGGAGTTGGCTCGTTACGGCATCCGTACCGGCGCCGTCGCACCTGGCTTTGTCGACACACCCATCTTGCAAGGCATGCGCCCAGAAGTGTTGGAAAAATTGCTGAAGGCCGTGCCATTGCGCCGAGCAGCCAACCCAGATGAAATCTTTCTCGCGGTGAAGTTCATCGTTGAATGTGAGTTCTTCACCGGGCGCTGCATCGATGTAGATGGCGGTCAAGTCGTCTGATTAGGCCTTGAAATGAGCCGTCGCCAGTGCACCGAGCTTGGCGGGGGCATCATAGGGAAGCATGTGGCCGCCTTTTAAGGTGGCCACTTTCACATCTGGAATGGTCATCGCCCGGAGCGTGCGGGTGTGGTCGGAATACCAGCTTGCTGTGGCCCAAATGACCAAGGTTGGGGCTTTGATTTCGGCGAGTATAGTGAGATAGCTTTGCTCGCGGAATGGGTAAGGGCCTTGGACCATATGTAAGGGGTCGAAGGACCAGCGCACGCCATCGCTATCTTCGGTTGTGCCATGGATTGCCAGCTGTTCGGCCAGGCTTGCGCTTAAACCGGTATGCCGCTTCAAAAGCCGCTGTGCAGCATCGGCAACGCTCTTGATTCTGACTGGGGCTGGTGGATGACGGATTTGGTCCAAGTGGCTTCGGATTCGCTCCACCATATTGGGTGTGCCCGACTCGAGTGCACCCAGACCCTCTGCGACCACCAGCCTGTGGACTTTCTCGGGACGGACTGCTGCGTAAATTGAGGCCACGGTCCCGCCCATGGAATGACCAAGGAGGTTCACTTGCCCGCCCAGTTTATCCACGAGTGCGTCCAGGTCTGGGATGAGGTCAGCAAAATGGTAGTACCCACCGGGCCCAAGGTGGTCGGATTGCCCAAATCCACGTTGGTCTGGCGCTATCCATCGGCCAGGCTGGCCGGCTGCCACCTTTGAAAAGGCCACGCCATGGTCGAGCCACCCATGCAGGCAGATGATGGGGATGTCGCCGTCTGCGGTCGCCCCGTCACTGAGCTCTCGGACGACAATCTTCAATCCCCGAACATTGAGGGTCCAGTCTATCATGACGTGACTCTAGCGTGGCTTGCCCACAGATGCATGGCCGGATGAGCTACAGTGGCATCCTCTCATGAGGTGGCCGGTGGGTACAGTGCTGGTGGTGGATTGTTATGTGGAAGGCGATGGTGCCGCGAACTTTCGGCGCTTGCTGGGCGACACGAGGGTGGCGGTCTGGCGAGCCATCAGTGCGCCATGTCCGACGGATCTATCGGTATATACAGCCATCATGATTTCAGGCTCTGCAGCTTGCCTGACGTCTCCAGAACCCTGGATGAAGGCGCTCAACAGTCTTATTTTGAAGGCATCAGCAGCCAAAGTGCCCATGCTGGGGGTCTGTTTTGGGCACCAGGTTATCGCCCACACGCTTTTTGGCCCAACAGCTGTTCGCTCATCGGCTACCCCCGAGATTGGCTGGGTGGACATTGAATTGTCTGGTGATGATCCGTTGTTTCGCGGCATGGGGGAGGGCTTCAACACTTTTGAATCCCATTTTGACGAGGTGCTTGAGCGGCCTGGGATGATTGTGTTGGCTCGGTCCAAACGATGTGCAGTGCAGGCCTATCGCGTGAAAGGCGAAAATATTTGGGGCATCCAGTTTCACAGCGAGATGACCGTCGAAGAGGCCGTGGAATTGGCAGAGCGCCGGATAGCTGGACGCCCAGAATTTGGCTTTGATATCGAACAGATCCTGGCCCAGGCAAAAGATTCCACCACCATAGGAACCCAGATCATGAACAACTTTATTCGTGCGCGATGATGTTTCTCTTCTTGGTGAGTGGCTGGGGGCTGGCCAATGCCGCCTGTCCTTTGGGGCCGGTTCATCTTGAGGCTGAGGGGCTTCAAAAGGTCGAAGAGCGGTTGGTTTTGCACGATAGGCTCGAAGGGTGCAAGCGAATCGACTTGGGTAACCGCGCGGCGATGACCATCGATAAAATTAGGGTGAGAATAAAAAGCGCCAATGAGAAGGTTGTGAATCTGGGTGCTGGCCGAGTGGCCGCAGTTGGAGGGCGCTGGATTTTGCAGATGCCTGAGCTGCGGCCCCACGATGAAATCCGGCTCAGGCTTTGGGCGGAGTCTTTGCCTGTAGAACCGGTGTGGACGGCTCTGGGCGCAGAGTCGTTGGGGCCGCCCGAACACACCACGATACGGTGGGTTGATGGCGGTGACTTTGTTTTTGGGCCAGGAGGAAGTGTTAGTCGCCACACTGAACAGCGTTGGCAAACAGAGACGAGCCGTGGTGGGGTGTGGCAGTACTGGTTGGCCGCAGGTGCACAGAATATTCGCTGCAGTGCTCAGGTTGACGGGGTGGATTTACCGGTTTCAGTGGATGGTCATGGCTGTGGCTTCCAAACACCGAATGCTGGAACCCTTAGCGCAGAAATGTCCTGGACTCAAAACGGGGCATCGGCGAGCGCTGAATGGACGCTTGGGCCAGGAAGTGCGCTCATTTTTCCTGATAATTCCCTGCGGTGGGCAGGGATAGAGCCGACCGCGGGTAAACAAGGGCTCCACTTCGAGGGACCAGGATTTCTGAGCACCATGCTCACCCATTTAGATGGACAGGAAGTTCCGGTCGTTGCCATGGCAGAGGTAGAGGCTGGCGCGCGAAATGCGAGTATCCCAGTGCCCGGTTTGGGCTTGGCCTACAAGGGGCGGACCGGGGGACTCGAGATGCTCGAGGAGATTCTTGGCTTGGTTCGTGAGCAGATCCAAACAGGCACGCTGGTTGGTGGTCACCCGCTCAAGCCCAGGCGGCTAATGGCGGTCAAGCGGTCGGGGTGGGGGACGCCTTGGGAGCAAGCTTTGCTCCTAAGTCGTTATTTGGACCAAATCGGCTTGGAATCTCAGGCTTTTCCGGTGCGCCCCACAACGACTGGCGCTGGGCTGACGGGGGCTCCAGATGGATATACAGCCGCCGTCGTACGGGCGACAGAAGCTGACAAAATCGTGTGGATGGAGCCCAGTTGTGCTGAGTGTGCCGTGGGGGAGTTGAGTGCGGACTTATGGGGTGGAGCAGTGTTTTCTGGGTTGCTCCGCCATTTGCCGAAGGCTCCGGCTCAGTCGGTCAAATAAGGGAAGCCCTGAGCCTTGACCACAAAGGTTGAGCAGCTGGCCCTTCGGACCAATTGCTCAGACATACTGCCCAAGAAAAAGCTCTTGATGCCCCGGCCACCGTGGGTGCCGGTCACAACGATATCAATCTCTTGCTCATCGATGAGCCGAAGTGTGACCTCGAGCCAGTCGCCTCCGGTGACGAACATTTTGAGGGGGACGGCCTTGAGGGTGCGCCCAGCCGCCTTGGCCCGTTCTTGCTCGGTTTGGACCATGTCGAGGATCTGCTTTTCACCATCGCGAATCGCGGCCTCGATAACATCGTCATTCGGCGCGGAAACAAGCCGTTTCTTAAGCTCCCGGTCCATGTCTTTGACCACATGAAGCACAAAAAGTTTTGCTTCGTTGTCGCTCGCCAGCTGTAGGGCCATAGAAATGGCTGCTGAGGAGACTTCGGAAAAATCAGTGGGGACAAGAATGCGCTTGGTTGGTTGCATGAGCACCTCGATTGGGCTGAGATGTGGACTGTACAATGAACGGCCCTAAGATGCAGGTCCGGCGATGTGAAACTTCTGCTTGGGCCCACGCTTGCTGAGGGAGAATAGCGAAAGTGAGCCATCAAAAGTCGCCACGCCCACCATGGGTGTTTCACCTTTGGGCGTGTGGGCGAAGTGGATTGTGTAGGCGTCTTCTTCACCCTCGTATAGGGCGGCGGGCTCACCGTCGGGAAGGGCTGCTACCCAGGCATGGGTAACGCCGCTGTTATCGGTTGCCGGACGGCTAAAGACCACCCATGCATCAAAGCCATCGCCAACCATATCGAGTGTTCCGATTTCGGTTTTGGGAAGCATGACCTGTGTTTCAGGTGCGTGTCCTGGACGCGCGATGCAAAAGCGGAAGCCTTTGCCGCTGCTGGGAATCCATGCGAGCGCCAGGCCATCGTTGAGTACGGCCGCGACTTGTGCTCGCCCTGGGAAAGATGGTGGGACCCGCATGGGTTCACCCATGCCCTTGGGGCTGAGGGGTACAATGACGCCGCCCTTGCTCAGCACATGCGGTTGAATGCCTGGAACAAATCCTCGGGCGGTGGGCATGGTCTTGCTAAACACCAATTCCAGACCCTCATCGGTCAATTTGTCGACGCGAACGGTGGGGCCGTTTCTTGAGATTCCATATAGGTAGATGACGTCATCGTGTACCCGAAGCTCTGGGCGAACCACTGGGGCGTAGCCGAGTTTTACCGAGCGTGTCTCAGTGACTTTTCCACCTCTGCCGAGGGTCGAAAAGTTGAGCATTGCACCGCCGGGCCGTTCCAAGAGGTTCATGACTGTAAATCCATCACCTTGAGCAACCACGGTGTTGCATACGGCCAAATCCGCAGGCACAGGGACCCGGCCGGTTTTGCCCGAAAATGCCTTCCCCGTGGCGCCAACAGCGATGCGCAAAGAGGGTTTCCCCTGGCGGTCGGGGTTTTCCCAAACGATGGCAACCTTGGTGCCGTTGATTGCGATTTGAGGGTCTTCTACATGAATCGACACCACGCCGATGTCGTCGCCGATGGTGTCTCCAGCCACACCGCTATCGATTTGGGCGTCGATGAGTTTGGCCTTGGATAGGTCCACATCGATAAATTCAGCACCGGTAAAGTCTGCACGGGTGAAGTCTGTGCCATCGATAATGGTGGATTGAAATTGGGCCTCGGTGAGGTCGGCGGAGTTTAGGCATGCGCCAGTGAGGTCTGTGCCGCTAAGGGCCGCGCCGGAGAGCTTCGCCTGGGTGAGGTCGGTCGCGTTGAGCTTGGTCTTGGAGAGGTCCGAGCGGCTAAGGTTTGCTTCACGCATTTGGGCGCCCGCCAAGTTTGCGCCCGTGAGGTCTGCTTCAACGATGTAGGCCTCTGCGAGGTCTGCGGCGGAGAGGTCGGTGCTAACCAAGATGGCGCGCTTTAAGCGGGCACCGGTCAGCATTGCGCGTGCCATGATGCCATCGGAGACATCAGCATCGGTCAAGTCAGCGCCGGCCAGGTCTGCGTCGGAGAGGTCTGCCTCGCCCAAATAGGCGTCCCGCCAGCGAGAGCGCATGGCCGAGATATTCTTGAGAATGGCTCCGGTGAGGTCTGCGCCACTGAAATCGGTTTGGGTCAACTCAGCGTCGGTCAAGTCACACCCTGATAGGTCTGCCTTTTGGAGGTTGACCCCAGACAAGTTGACCCCTTTCAGGTTTTTGTCCGCCAGGTCGGCAGCAAAGAAGTCGATGCGGGCGTTCATCCCACGTGCAGCATTGAATTCACGGACTTTTTCTTGTTCCAGAAGCTCGAGCAATTCCATCGTGGACTCCGTTCATTGTTGGTTCAACGGCTATCGCGCGGTGTAGGCTTGGTCACCTCGTGGGGGCTAACCGTCACACGGACGATTCATTGTGTGCCAGGGCTATCACTGAGAGTCAATTTTGCGGTACCCTTGCCGGATGCAGAATTGGATGCCAAAAACGCGGAGTTGGGGGGCCACCCGAATGGGGGACACGCACACCCGAAATGAAGACGCGTTTGTGCTCTTGGATCACCCTGCCAAAACTGGGAATGTTACCGACCGCGGCTGCGTGTTTGCTGTCAGTGACGGGGTCAGCACGGTCGCCGAAGGACATTGGGCGAGCCAGTTGACCGTGGCGAGTTTAAGTCAATTTTTTGATGCACACACCGCGGCATCTACAACTGCGATGGCTGCATTGCTTTCCGAAGTCGATTGGGAGATTCGGGGTGAGCGCGCCGGACGGGCGGCATGCACCGCGGCCGTGGTGTGGGTGAATGCGGGGGTCGCCCACATTTTCCAGGTGGGGGACTCACATGTGTTTTTGGTGCGTGACGGCGTTGCCAGCTGTTTGACCCAAGGCCTCGATGAAGGGGGCCGAAAGCTGAAACACTTTTTGGGCATGGGGCCTGCGGTTTCAGAGGTCATCCAAACAGCAGAGCAAGCAGTTGAGTCTGGAGATGCGCTCATTTTGGTCACCGATGGTGTGACAGAGCATCTGGATATCGATGGGGTTGGGCTGCTTTGGGCCCGCTCAAGTGGAGATCCCGCAGCGTTTACAGAGGCTGTCCTGGGCACCGTGGCAAGGCATCGTGGGGCCGATGACGCGACGGTTATTGCGGCCATGGTCCTCTGATTTCCAGCGAATCGGCGCCTGTTGTTTAAGGCAAGGAAGGCCGGCTGAGCCCCATGATTTTCGCCATCAAACGCACGCATTGAGCGGAATAGCCATACTCGTTGTCATACCAGGCGTAGAGCACCGCTTTGTTGCCCTCGACGATGGTGGCTGTGGCATCGATGATGGATGCATGGTCATTTCCGACTTGGTCGATGCTCACCACATCGGGTGCGGCGGTCCAATCGATTTGGTCCTGTAATGGCCCGTCCATCGCAGCTTGCCGAAGGCATTCGTTCACAGCCTCGCGGGTCGTTTCCGTTTTGAGGTTGAGATTGAGAATGGCCAAGGACACATTCGGTGTTGGAACGCGAATGGCGCTCGCAGAAAGCTTGCCGGCCAGGCTTGGGAGTGCTTTGGCAGCAGCGCTCGCAGCGCCGGTTGAGGTGATGACCATATTCATCGCTGCGGACCGGTTTCGCCGGGCCTTCGGATGGTAGTTGTCCGTGAGGTTTTGGTCATTGGTAAACGCGTGAACCGACTCGATATGCCCAGACACAATGCCGAAGGCATCCTCGATGGCTTTAAGGGGTGGTACCACAGCATTTGTGGTGCAACTCGCAGCAGAAAAGATCTGTTCGGTCATCGAGACCGCGTCGTCGTTTACCCCAAAAACGATGTTTGGAATGTCGCCCTTACCGGGTGCGGTCAGCAACACTTTGGAAGCACCTTTGGCTTTGAGATGAAGCCCGAGCCCTTCGCGGTCGCGCCACTTTCCGGTGTTGTCGATGACGATCGCATCGTTGATGCCGTGTGCGGTGTAGTCAATTTGGTCGGGCGCACTCGCGTACAGCAGCTTCACCCGGTTGCCGTTGATGATGAGCGTGTTGTTTTCTTCGTCGAGGTCGATGCTTCCCCGGAATGGGCCGTGCACAGAATCTCTGCGCAGCAGGCTTGCTCGCCGAGCCAGATCTGCACCGCCTTTTGGCCGTACCACAATGGCCCGCAGCCGTGCTTTGTCGCCCCCGCCGACTTTGTTGATCAACATTCGTGCAATCAAGCGCCCAATGCGCCCAAAGCCATAGAGCACGATGTCTCTCGGTGGGTTTGGGCTGCGTTGTTTTCCGTCGGTGATTCCTGACAGTGTGGCATCAACAAAAGCGATTAAATCCGCTGAGCCGTCACGTGCAGCGGCGACCATTTTGCCCACATCCACCCGTGCAGGCGCCAAGTTCAGCTCAACCATTCGGGCGAGGACCGCTTCAGATTCGGCCATGTTGATCGCCTGCTCGCCGTCGAACTTACGGGCATATTTGTGGGCCTTGATCAGTTGCACCGGGTCTTTGCCATGAAGCGGCTTGCCGTAGATGGTGGTGATCACGCTGTGTTCTCGGTACAGCTGGCCCACCAAGGCCACCATCCGCTCTGCGTGTTCTTCTCTATTGGCCCAATCTAAAAAATGTGTATCGGTCGTCATGGCGATTCCCCCAAAAAGACCTTGCTCAAATACTCAGATTTGGCCTTGGGTGCATGAAGATTTTTCTCATAAGAAAGTGTAGGCTGTCGACGCCAGCACTTCTGGCCTAAACATAGCCACTGGAGATGACATGAAAGAGAATGCCCTCGGTGCTTTAATTTTGATGGGTTTATGCTTGAGCCCTCAGTTGGCGTTGGCTGATGGAGGCGCCGATTTCGATGCCAATGATTACCAGCGGGTGAATGAGCTGGCGGTTCAAGACGACCCTCTTGCTTATGATTTGTTGTTGTCCATTGGGAGCGGCTTGGGTGGTCTAGGCGAAGGCGGCTCTGCAATGGGCATGGGAACACGTTTGGGCTATCGGGCGGGCGAACACACCGTTTTTGGGACGTTCAGCCACGACAGCGTTGACCAAAAAAGCGATTGGGGTGACTATTCACAGTCCTTGATGACTCTAGGGGCGGGCTACCGGTACAGCCTTTCGATGGCAGAGGAGCAAGTCGCGACCCCTTATTTGGTCACGATGGCCTATACCGCCATGCCAAAAAGCAAGACCGATGGCGCAGAGGATGAATCTGATATCTCGATATTGGGCTTTGTCGCTGGTGTCGGCGCTGAGTTTACCATCTCGGGCACCTGCAGCTTGTCAGGTGAGTTTGGTGCCCACCGCTTAGCCATCACCAACAATGATGAAGACGCTACTGTGACCTACCTGAGAACATACTCATCGATAGCGATAAACTTTTATCTGTGAGCGGCGCGCACCGCATCGACGCATTGCCCGGGGGTGGGAAAGTTATCCCCGGACTTTTCGATCAGTATTTCCCCCGCTAAACGAACGGAAAACTCGCCTTTGGCCCCTGACACGAGTGTGGCTTCGAGCTTGAGTTCTTCCAAGATTTCTTCCGCCACACGGGCGGCCTTGGGCAGGTAGTTTCAGACCAAGCAATAGTAAATTTCAAGGCTATTCATCGGTGCCCTCCGGGGACTGTTTTGGGTTTGGGATGGGCCAAGCCTCTCCCCAAAAGCTGCGCCTACCATCAACGATAGTCGTTTGGTCGGTCACATAACGTCCAGAAGGGCACGCCAACCACCTGAGGCCTCAATCTCGACCTGATGATGCTTGTTTGCCACGCCTGTGCTTTGATGTGTCCATGAGACTCTTGGTTACCGGTGGTTCGAGCTTTGTGGGCGCGCACTTTTGTATGCGGGCGCAAGCCGACCACGATGTGATCGCTGTACATCACACCACGCCGGTCGTCCTCAATGGCGTGACACCGTTTAAGGCCGACCTGCGGGGTAAGCGGGGACGCCGTCAACTGGCGGACTTGGGCGCAGATGTTGTGGTCCACCTCGCGACAAAAGTAAAAGGTAGCGGTGCTCTCGAAGCCAACCGGTGCATGATGGATGCAGTTTTGGGTCTGGGCTTGCCTGTGGTGTACGGGTCGAGCACTGTGGTGCATTGGAGTCAGCCTACGCCCTATGGTGAAAGTCGTATTGACGATGAGCAACGCCTGGCCAACAGTGGCCTTGACTGGGCTGTGGTGCGGCCGAGTGCTCCATATGGTCGACGGCTCTGCCACCATCGCCCTGGACACGCAGAGAGCTTTCACAGCTTGGTGCAGTGGGTGCGTACATCGCCAATCGTCCCTGTGATTGGCGATGGCCTTTATCGTCGTCAACCTGTGCATGTCGATGACCTTTCAGATGCGATGTTGCGGCTTTTGGAGAAGCCTTTGCCCCGCCGTGCTTTTGACGTCGGTGGGCGAGATGCCATGACATTCAACCAACTCATCGACATCATCGCCGCAGCATTAAAGCGCCCAGTACGCAAACTTCATTTGCCGAAAGCGCTCTTTGTGCAGGTGGCTCGGGTGCACGCAAATTTCGACCCCGATTTGATTCGTGCAGTGGACGAAGACGAAGTGGCCGATAGTAGCGAACTCAGTGAAATGACCGGAGTTCAATTTAGAGGATTCCTTGAAGGGGTGAGATGTCTGATATGAAAACTGCTCAACAGTACGCACAAGGCTTGCTTGACTATGTTTGGGCCGGCCCTTCGCCTTTTCATGTGGTGGAGGAGACCGCGAGGCGCCTCACTGCGGCGGGTTTCGAACAGGTTTTTGAGAAGGAGGAGCCTCAGGCCATCGCGTCTGGGGCGGGTCAGTTTATTATTCGAGGCGGGTCTTTGGTTGCATGGCGGGCCGGGGAGGCGTCGCCGGTAGTCGCCGGATTTCGCGTGGCTGCGGCCCACACCGACTCACCCAATCTGCGGGTCAAGCCCAATCCCGACGTCAAAAAAGAGGGCTATTATCAGCTTGGGGTCGAGGTGTATGGCGGGGTGTTGCTGCATACGTGGACCGACCGAGACTTGGGCCTATCTGGGCGGGTGATGGTCGAGGGGCCCGATGGGGCTGAGCCTCGGCTTTTTCGCACCGACAAGCCCATGGCACGCATCGCGAACCTGGCGATTCACCTCAATCGTGGCGTGAACAAGGATGGGGCAAAATATAATAAGCAAAAACAGCTCAAACCCGTGCTCGGGCTAGGGGAGTGGGATGGGTTTGAGTCCTGGCTAAGCGCCCAGCTTGATGGCGAAAAAGTGTTGAGCTGGGAGATCGGTTTTCATGACACCCAGCAGCCAAGCTTGGGCGGGATTGATGACGCGTTTATCTTCGCGCCAAGGCTAGATAATCTAGGTTCTTGCTACACTATTCTTGAAGCGTTCCTGCTTTCGAAGCCGGCAGCGCACACCCAGGTGATGGCACTTTTCGATCATGAAGAGATCGGCTCACAAACCTATCGCGGCGCCCGAGGGCCTTTGCTCGGCGATGTGATGGACCGGCTGATCGCGAATCACGCTCAACAGGCGATCGGTGGACGGGTTCGGGCTGGCGCGAACTCGTGGATGATCTCGGCCGATATGGCCCATGGGGTGCATCCTAACTACGCCGAAATGCATGAGCCCAATCACAAGCCCATGCTTGGGGGCGGCCCTGTGCTCAAGAGTCATGTTGAACATCGGTACGCCTCTGAGGCCGAGACGATGGCCAGAATGCGTGGGGCGTGTGCGGCGGTGGGTGTGCCCTGCCAGGAGTTCGTCAATCGGACCGACCTGGCTTGTGGTTCTACCGTCGGTCCAATGATCGCTGCCGACCTGGGAATCCCCACCGTTGATATTGGTATGGCGATGCTGTCGATGCACTCGGTCAGAGAGCAGGCGGCTACAGCGGACCCAGTGCAGATGATCGCCGTGTTGGCCCATGTTTTTGAGGAGGGATGAGGATGCGTTTTCAAATATGGGGCCTTCTCTTGGGTTTGATGGCTTGCAAAAAGGCGGGTGAGACGGTGACGATGGGAAACAGCCCACCATCGACACCAGGCATCGCGTTGGCCCCAGCCAATCCCACCGCTGCGGATGATTTGGTGGTGACCGTGGTGACCGAATCGGAAGACCCTGACGGCGATAACGTCGAATACAATGTGGTCTGGTCAGTGGATGGTGAAGTTGTTGAAGGAGCGAACTCATTGGTGTTGCCCAGCATGTTTACAACACGGGGTGAGACCTGGTCTGTACGGATTACAGCCTTTGATGGCATCCAAGAGGGCGGCTCAGCAGGGGCGACAGTGTTCGTCGAAAACGCTGCACCCACGGTGGGCGGCGTCCAGATTATCCCCGCCTTGGCCTATGAGCGTGACACCTTGACTTGTCTTTACGATGAGCCAGTCGATTTGGACAATGACGAGGTTGGAGAGTTGGCGGTTTGGGTTGTCAACGATGAAGAGCTTGGGGTCGAAGGACCGTTGACCGGAGACCACTTCAACAAGCATGACAAGGTTGAGTGTTGGGTCTATGCAGACGACGGTGTGGCCGAGTTGCGCCCTCATCGCAGTGCATCAGTCGAAATCCAAAACACCACACCCAATGTGATTGGCTGCTCTTTGGCCGATAACAATCCCCCCGACAACATTCCCCTCGAGGCCATTAGCTCCGGGGCACCCTATGACGAAGATGATGACTCAGTGAGCCTGCGCTTGGCCTGGTATGTGAACTGGGTGATGGTCTCCAACGATGAAGCACTCCAGCCCGCCGATATGTCATCAGGTGACAATGTATATGTGGAATGCACGGCTTGGGATGGTGAAGATGAGGGCAACACCGTCTCCAGCGGTTCAGGCACGGTCGTATCTGGCTCTTGAATTACGCCCGATTTAGCGGCTGGCGGTGTCGGTCCAGGCGGCTCTGCCCCAACTATCCCAGCTGATCAGTCGGTAGGGCGCTTCATGAAAGCGCAGATCGCCAGAATTTGTAGGTATGCCGCCGACAAATGAAACTTGGCGGGATGTTGTTGGGGATTCAATTTTCCACAATCCATCCACTAAGCTGATTTTAGGCGCAGAAGGCCAGGGGATGTTGAGGTCGACGATGGCGCTCCGAATGGCCTTGGCCCAGGGCAACGCGTTGGTCCTGCTTTTCGAGCAGACCCCCACATTTCCGGCACGAAAAATCAGCAACTTGAGGCCCCCCCCGAAGGCTTCATCTACCTCGAGTGTTTTGGCGAGATCTTCATTGGCGGTTCCAGCGACCGGGCCGACCCTTAACAGTTGACGCTCAATCCAGCGTTGGGCCTCAACCTCGGAGTGACCCACGTAAATGGTGACAAATCCATTGGGTACCGTGGCAGCCCATCCGGTGTCGACGGTTTGAAATCGTGGCGGGCTAAGGCCTTCGATGCCAACTACAGGCACGCCGGTGTAAGTTTTCCCACCAAAAGCGGTGGCGGCCGCGAGAAGGAATACCCACAGCATCTCAGTCGATCTCCGATGCTAAATCTGCCAAAAAACAACGCATTCTCTCATGGCGTTTGGCCGCTTCAGCTTTGGCTGTCTTGGTGTGCATGGTGGCGGAGAGTTTCAGGAGCTTGGCAAAAAAGTGGTCGACGGGTTGGGCTTTGTCATCGATGGGGCGGCCGGTCGTTGCCATTGGGTCTTTGGGGTCGTAAAACCGGCTGGTTTGCCCACGGCTGGACATGGCCTGAGCCGTGGCGATGGTGCGGGCGATGCCGATGGCACCAATGGCGTCGAGGCGGTCGGCATCTTGGAGCACGGCCCCCATGGGTGAAGTGGGGCGAAGACCTCTCGACCAGCTTGTGGTGCGTACAGCCTCGACGATTTCATCCACTTCAGGCTGGGTATAGTCGGCGGTACGCAAGAGTCCGCGTGAGGCTTCAGCAGACCGTTCGGATCCCAAGGGGCGGTCTCGGTGTTCTTTTGGGATGTTGACCAGGTCGTGAACAAGGGCCGCTGCGCCGATGAGGTCGCCGTCCACAGCGAGTTCAGGGGCGAGCCTCATGGCCCAGTCGTACACCCTGAGCACATGTTGATGATCGTGTGCCAAGTCACTGGTCTGGGTGTGTTCGAGCACCGCTGCCCACAAGTCGATGTGCCTTGGGTGTGCTGTTCTGATGTGGGCGGGCATTCCCACAGGTATCCTGTTGAGCATGTGGATGTTTTTGTTGTTGTCCTGTGGTTCAGACAAGACCCAGTCTCTTGACGATACCAGCACTGGCTACCTAGATCGGCCAGTGCTGGGCGACACCGGCGTGGACACCCCCGATGATACCGGCCTTGGCCCCGCAGATGGCCTACTCAGCCCTCGTGCGGTGTGGGTGTCGGACTTCCCTGGCTTTGGCACGGGCGGGGGCTTTGCGGATATCGACGATGATGGTGACCAAGACTTGGTGGTGGCGCACGGAAACGACATGCGCCCAGGCTATTTGGCGGTGTTCGAAAACATAGACGGTACCCTCGATACCGTCCCGGTTTGGACCAACGCGGAGCCCGCATATTATGGGCACTTGGCCCTGGGTGATGTGGACAATGATGGCGATATTGACCTGGTCGTATCTCGGTTTTTAGGGGTCGACCGCTTTGAGTCTCCCGGTGGAGTAGAGGTTTATCTCAATCATGACGGCGTGCTCGAGGAGACCCCCAGTTGGCAGGTGGGCGGCTTCTTTTCCTTTTCCGTCGCTTTGGGCGATATGGACGGTGACGGTTTTGTCGATCTGGGTGTGGCTGTGGGCGAGTCCTACCAAAATGAGCCGGGCCATGCGCGGGTATTTTTAGGCGATGGTGAGGGTGGATTTGGCGATGAGCCGGTCTGGGTTGCACCCCAAGCACACTACAGTTTTGATGTGGCGTGGGCCGATTTTGATGCCGATGGTCGTTTGGAATTGGTGTTGGCTCAGCACTTTAGTGGGCACCGGATTTACCCCAATGTAGATGGCATGCTCGGCGCTATACCCATGTGGGTTGCCGATGCCGCTGATGGTCCATTTGAGGGCAACACCCTGGATGTCGGTGATGTGGACGGTGATGGACTGGTAGACCTTGTGGTTTCCGATAACGACCAGCTTGGCGGCCCAGGGTTGGTGCGTTTGTGGTGCGGCCCCAGTCTTGAGATTTGCCATTCGATCCCGCAAGCGTATGCGAGTGCTGTGGACCTGTTCGACGTCGACCAAGATGGGGACCTGGACCTCAGCTATGGGGGCTGGTGGTCGCCGGTTTCAATCGTCGAGAATGTCGACGGTGTTTTCAGCTCAAGCCCCATGTGGGTGTCAGCCAAGACCGATATCGTTGTCGAGGCCTTGGACTGGGCGGATGTGGATGGTGTGTCTGGCTTTGAGCTGATGGTGACCGACTGGACCGAAGGTTCAGGCAACCGGCTTTGGGCCAAATAGGGGTAGGACTCAGGCGTCGAGAAGCTCGGGTGTGTCGTCGACTGTGCTCGTCTCAACGGTGGGTTGTTGGGTTTTGGGCGTGACCACCAGCGCATCATCTTGCACGTCGATTACCGCCTCGCCGCCACCCTCGAGGGCGCCAAATAACATCAGGTTCGCCAAGGGCTTTTTGATGTTGTTGTGAATGACCCGGTCCATCTCTCTGGCCCCAAATTCAGGTTTGTAGCCCTTCTTCGCAAGCCAATTGCGGGCGGCGGTAGTGGTGGTGAGTTTTACCCCGCGTTCGGCCACCTGGTCCTCGAGTTGGCCCATAAATTTCTGAACGATTTTAAGCACCACCTCCTCGGGCAGGCCGCTAAAGTGCACGATGGCGTCCAGGCGATTGCGGAACTCTGGGGTGAATGTTCGGGTGAGGGCTTGGCTGACTTTGTGCTCGCTGGTTCGCTCTCCAAAACCCAAGGGTTTGGTCGCGGCCTCCGAGGCACCTGCATTGGTGGTCATGATTAAAATCACGTTTCGGAAGTCGGCCTTTTTGCCGGTGTTGTCTGTCAAAGTGGCATGATCCATCACCTGCAGCAACAGGTTGAAAATATCACCATGGGCCTTCTCGATTTCGTCCAATAGGAGCACACAGTGCGGATGACGATTGATGGCGTCCGTCAGCACCCCACCCTGTTCGAAGCCGACATAGCCCGGGGGCGCACCGATGAGCCGGCTGGCGGTGTGTCGTTCTTGGTATTCAGACATATCAAAGCGTTTGAACTCCACCCCGAGGACTTGAGCCAACTGCTTGGCCAACTCGGTCTTTCCTACGCCTGTGGGCCCTGCAAACAAGAAGGAACCCACGGGCTTATTGGGGGCACCCAGGCCGGCTCTAGACAGTTTGATTGCGCTGGCGACTGCATCGATGGCTTCGTTTTGGCCGAATATCCGCATTTTCAGATCGCCCTGCAAGTCGCCCAAAGAGGTGCGCTCTTCAGATGACACCGATTTGGCTGGAATCCGGGCAATGCGAGCCACAGTGGCCTCAATATCGTTCAACCCCACCCTGTCGCGGCCTGCCAGCCGTACGCTCGCGCCGCTTTCATCGATGACATCAATGGCCTTGTCTGGGAGTTTGGGCTCGCTGATATGCTTGGCAGCCAAGCGTGCCGCGGCCTCCACAGCATCGTCATCAAACACGACATCGTGGTGTTTGGCGTAGCCGGGGAGGAGTCCCTTAAGGATGTCGATCGCTTGGTCGACGGTGGGTTCTTCGACTTCCAAAGTTTGAAAGCGCCGCGCGAGGGCACGGTCTTTTCCGAAGGCTGATTTGTATTCGCTGTGGGTTGAGGAGCCAATACACCGCAAGGCGCCACTCGCCAGGGCTGGCTTGAGCAGGTTCGATGCGTCCATGGTGCCGCCCGATGTGGCGCCGGCACCGACGATGGTGTGAATCTCGTCGATAAAGAGGATGGCTTTGTCTTCGGCCTCTAGGGCATCCATGACCGCTTTCATGCGCTCTTCAAAGTCGCCTCGGTACCGAGTCCCCGCCAGGAGTGCACCCATGTCCAGGGCGTAAATTTTGCAATTTTTGAGGGGTTTGGGAACTTTTCCTTCGTGGATGTGGAGCGCGAGACCCTCAGCGAGCGCGGTCTTGCCCACCCCCGGATCGCCCAAGAGGAGGGGATTGTTTTTCCGGCGTCGGACCAAAATATGGGCCATGCGCTCTAACTCGTCCACACGCCCGATCAGGGGGTCGATTTTGCCTTCGGCAGCTTTGGCCACGAGCTCGGTCGCATAAGCATTCAGTGGGTTTTCAGCGACCTCGCCGTCGTCATCGACCCCAGCAGAGGCCCTTTTCTTGCCAATGAGGCCATCTTTGCGAACCCCATGGCTGAGAAAAGCGGTGATGTCGAGCCGAGTCACGCCTTGGCCCCCGATCAGGAACACCGCGTAGCTTTCCTCCTCTCGCAAGACCTCCACCAAAACGGCAGGGCCTTCTAAAGTGTCACGGCCAGCGTGTTGCACATGAAAGGCTGCGCGCTGAAGTACCCGCTGAAAGGCTGGGGTTTGTTGGGGCTCAACCGATTGTCCATCCGGGATTTTTTCGACTTCGCTTTCCAAAAATGCATTGATATCTTTTTCGAGAGACAGCAGGTCGCAACCCACAGCACTCAATACGTTTGCCGTTGTTGGGTCGTGCAGGAGTGCCAGCAGGACATGCTCTAGAGTCAAGAATTCATGACGCATTTGTGTGGCCTCAGTGAGGGCGCGAGACAATGCGATGCGTAGGCTTTCGGAGAGGTTCATTCGGGTTCCGTTGTGCAAAGGAGAGGGTAGCCAGATTTCCGCGCGTAGCGAATCGCTTTCACGGCCTTGGCTTCGGCGACTTCGCTCGAGTAAATTCCCGCCACGCCGATGCCCTTTTGATGGACTGCGATCATGATTCGGGTGGCTTCGGCATCAGAGCGCTGAAAGATGGCTGTCAGGATGTCGACCACAAACTCCATGGGGGTAAAATCATCGTTGTGCAGGATTACCTGGTGCTTTCGCGGGCGCTTGAGGCGCTCTTTTACCAAGGTTTGTTCGTCCCGCCGGATGGTGGGGTTTTTCTTTTTATCGGCCATGAAAGGTGGGTCGGCTCAGGATGGAGAGGGGGAGCAAGTCGAGGACTGGCGGCCCTAGAAGTAATGTTAATATAGTGTACGTGTTGCGTGGCTTTGTGTGAACACCCATGATTGACTGAGCTTCCCACTGGCGTGATTGAGGGCTTTGTGGTTACAGCATGCTCATGTCCGAACCCAGCGAAATGGTGACCAACGGCGTGCGCGTCCGGGTGGCACCGGAGTTTTTACCTCAGCAATCCGACCCAACCGGTGGTGTATGGCTTCATGCCTACCACGTGGTGATCGAGAATATTGGCGATGTGCCGGTGCAATTAATCTCGCGCCATTGGGTGATCACCAATGCCAGAGGTGAGGTGGAGCATGTTCGTGGGCCGGGGGTGGTGGGGCATCAGCCGATGCTTCAGCAGGGAGAGGCTTTCCAATATACGAGCGGCTGCCCGCTGGATACATCGATGGGAACCATGCACGGCACTTTCCGGATGGTCCGCGACGACGGCGTCACCTTTGATGCTGAAATCGCACCGTTCACCTTGAGTGAGCCCTTCGGCCTAAACTAAAGTGCTCAAGGCTGAAAAAGTCGCGCGGATACAAGCACAGCTTGAGGCGCTGTATCCAGAGACACCAATCCCCCTCGATCACGACTCCAACTTTTCTTTGTTGATCGCTGTTTTGCTCAGCGCGCAGACCACCGACAAGAAGGTGAATGAGGTCACACCCGGTTTGTGGGCGCGCTTTCCCTCAGTGTCGGCTCTCGCTTTGGCTGAGCCCGAAACGGTCAGGGCGGTCATTCGAGAGATTGGCCTTGCCCCCACCAAGTCGAAAAACATCGTGCGTCTGTCGCAGCTTTTACTCGAGCGCCACGGCGGTGTGGTACCCGAGTCCTTTGAGGCCCTCGAGGCCTTGCCTGGTGTTGGCCACAAGACCGCTAGCGTGGTGATGTCCCAGGCCTTCGGCCACCCTGCATTTGCCGTGGACACCCACATTCACCGGCTTGCTCGGCGCTGGGGGCTTTCCAGCGGAAAAAATGTAGTCATCACCGAGCGCGACCTCAAGCGTTTGTTTCCGAAGTTGGCCTGGAATGGGCTTCATTTGCGCATGATTTTCTTTGGGCGCGAACATTGCCCGGCCTTGCGGCACGACCCCGACCACTGCCCGATTTGTTGTTGGGGTGGGGTAAAGTCACGTTTGGCGGAAGAGGCCAAATCACGTAAGCGTTGATAAACCCTCAGGTTTCGTCACAGTCCAAACTGTCGTCGACGAGATCATTACAGTCGTTGTCGATCTCGTCGCATATCTCGTCGGCTTCTGGGTGAATCAGCGGGTCGGATTCGTCACAGTCTCCGGGCCACAGCACATAGCCATCGGGCAGGCTGCACGCGTCGATGGTGTCTGAGGCGTCTCCGTAGCCGTCGTTATCGGAGTCGCGATAAAAGGTGCGCTCATCGATGGCTGACTCGTCGGTCTCCGCGTCGCAATCATTGTCTACGCCATCGCAAAGTTCGTCAGCACCCGGAAAGACGGCGGGATTGGTGTCGTCGCAGTCATTCGAGGTATCGGCGTAGCCCTCGGGCAATGCGTCGCAGGTGGTCATCCGGCCAGAGGCTACGCCAAAGCCGTCGCCGTCGATGTCTGCATAGCCCACGACTGGATCACCATTGGGACACACCACCCCATCACCTGTGTCGGCCATGGTGCTCGGGTCTGATTTGGTGCATCCGGTCATGAGTAAAAGGCCCAGAAGGGTACAGCTTGATGTAGTGGTTTTGCTCATAAAACAAATCCTAGCACCTCGGCCTTGGTGGGGTCAGTTACAAGCGCGAACATGTTGTTTTTGACCTTGATATTTTGCCTCCAAATGTTGGGGCTAGCCGAGTCCGGGCCCGCGCGGGAGTTGAGGGGCGTGTGGGTCACCCGATGGACGTTCGAAAACGAGGCTGATGTTCGAGAGATTATGAATAATGTGGCCGATGCCGGCTTTAATACGGTGTTTTTTCAGGTGCGGGGTGTCCACGATTCGTTTTATCGCTCCTCACTCGAGCCCTGGGCCGGCTCGCTAACTGGAAAGCTGGGCCAAACGCCGGATTGGGATCCCCTCGGGGTGGCGGTCGATGTGGGCCATGCCCGTGGCTTGAAGGTGCATGCATATATCAACGCATTTACGCTGTGGCGTGGGCTAGCGCCCCCTGAAAAGAGCAAGCCTGAACACGCTTGGCTCGCCCACGGTGAGTGGCTGGTGGCCGACACAGACGGCATGCCGATGGCCCTCAACTCTGGATATGTCTACGCAAGCCCAGGAAACCCAGAAGTGCGCAAACATCTAGCGGCGGTGGCAGCAGAGATCGCCAGACGCTACCCCGTCGACGGCATTCATCTGGACCATATTCGTTATCCCGGATCAGCTTATGGCCATGACCTCAGCTCGCTCGCTGAATGGGAGGCTGAAGGTAAACCAGACTTTGATGACTGGCGTCGTGGGGCCGTCAATGCTGCAGTGGCGGCGGTGTCTGAATCGGTGAGCGTGCCTGTGACTGCAGCGGTGTGGGGCGTGTACACCAACCGATGGGGTTGGTCAGAGGTGAGCGAGGGTAGGGATGAATATTTCCAAGATGCTCAGGCCTTTACCAAAAAGGGCCTGGTCGATGCGCTGGTGCCCATGGTGTATTGGCGGCCCAAACCGTCGGGGCGTCTGGATTTTGGCACCCTAGTGAAGGACCATGTCTCCCGCGCGAATGGGCGGCATATTTACATCGGGATTCGTGCTGAGCCCAGTTGGGGGTCGGAGGTGCTTGTTGAGATGGTCAAGCTTGCCCGAGCAGGCGGTGCAGATGGGGTGGTGTTCTTTGAGTACAGCGAGGCCAAGCCTGCCTTTGGTCTGCTCAAATCTACCGTGTTTTCGGAGCCAGCAGAGCCACCCAAGATGCGCTGGCGCGAAACCTCATACCCGACGGGGCTGTAGTTCTCTGGCATCTCTGAACACGCTGATGTCACCAGCCTCAAAGCGATCGAGCCGATCAAAATAGGTCTCGAGATGCTCGACGGCCTCGTCGATACATTGACTGCGCAAAACCTGCACCCGGACCTCGCTGCCATAAGGGAGGCGCTTGGTGAAGTAGTTTGAGATTTTCTTAAATCGGCCCAACGTGCCGCGTTCTGAGCGGAAACGGCCGGTGATGGCCTCGAGGTAGCCCATCAGTACCCGTCGGCGGTCTGCCGCGGTGATGGTGGTGACGGGATCGCCCCGCATATGCTGGGAGATCTGCAATAAGGACCAAGGGTTTCGAATCGCACCTCGGCCCACCATCACCCCGTCGCATCCGGTCTCCTCGAACATCTTAACGGCGCTCGGCACGTCCAGCACATCGCCATTGCCGATGACTGGAATGCTCAAACGTTCCTTGGTCTCGCGGATTTTATCGATTCTCCGCTCTCCTCCATACAAGTCGGTCCGGGTACGCCAGTGGATTGCGATGGCCTCAGCGCCTTCTTCTTGGGCTATCCAGGCGATCTCATCTGCGTTGCGCTGGGTGTGATCAAAGCCCGACCGCATCTTGACTGTCAGGGGAATATCGATGGCGGACCGAACTGCACGGATGATGTCCTGGGCGAGCTTTGGATCCTTCATCAGTGCCGATCCCCCAGAGTGGGCGCAGACTTTTTTGGATGGGCAACCCATGTTGATGTCGATGATAGAGGGTCCCATATCGGCCACAATGCGTGCGGCTTCGGCCATGACGTCTGGGCGTCGACCATATATTTGGACGCTGACAGGCGACTCATCAGGGTCGAATTGCGCCATCTGGTGCATCTTCCCAACCCCCCGTTTAAGCCCTTCAGAGGCGATAAACTCGGTGCACGTTAGGCCCGCGCCGCCGATTTCTCGGATGAGGCGCCTAAAGGGCAGATCGGTGACGCCTTCCATGGGGGCCAACACGATGTTCGGCTCAATGCGCACGTCGCGGACCATGTAGTGAGTGGGTACTGCCATTGGCGGCTATGCCTCCCCAAGCCGGCCCAGTCAAGTTAATCCCGGGCCTCGGAGGTGGATGTCGTGTCAATGTCACCCAAAGCAGAGAGTGTGGATGCCCAAGGCGAGTTTGATGGTTTTGTGCCGCAAGCTGCTTGGTCGGCTCAGGTTATTCCCGGCGGCTACACAAGGTTGTCTGTGTCCGTGCCTACTGATTTGCTTCCGGGGCTTCATCAGGCTTTAGTGGCTGCATTGGAGCCGCCTCTGCGCGTGTTGTATGTGCAGTTGACGGACCGGCTGGCTGGAGAGCAGTTGGACCCGCCCCGGCGCTTCGTGGCCTTGGATGTCCAGCCTCAGACCTTGGTCAAAGCCCTCGATGACTACTCAGCCTTGGTGTATCACGATGGGCGGCATCAATTGTGGGTGCAGGGCAGGGGAGAAGACAAGGTTATTTTAGAGGAGACAGGCGTTATTTTTGTCTATCCAGATGATCCGTCTTTCCGGGATGTGCTCGCGGCCCACAATATCCCGGAAAAGAAGACCGAGACCATGGAGGATCGGGACTATGTACGGGTCAATTTTCAAGCGACTGCCGACGCGATGGAAGGCCAGTTCAGGGCCGCCATCGGAGCGGTGGACTTCAGTTGATCTAGTCGCGACGCCGTGCGATGAGGCCCGCGAGCAGTAAGAAGATCATAGATGCGGGCGTGGTCGATGCCCCAGCCGCGCAGCCGCAGCCTTTATCGGCCACCGCACAGTCACCGTCGGCGTCGTCGGTGTCGCCGTCACAGTCGTTATCGATGCCATCGTCGCAAATCTCGTCTGCACCAGGGTGAGCGGTTGGATCTGCGTCGTTGCAGTCATCATCGGTATACCCGTCGCCGTCGCGATCGTGGCCGAGGTCAGCGCCGGAAGTATCTTCATCAACCCAAGGTGCGCCGGTGTCTGCGCCCACAGGTTCGCCTGAATCCTCGGTCATTCCGTCTGTGCCGTCACAGTCGGCGTCGATGCCGTCGCCGGGGGTGTCGGCAGCACCCGGGTAAATGTCTGCGTTGTCATCATCGCAATCAAGCGGGTACAGGCTGCCGTCCCCATCCATATCGAGTTCGCCCCCGCCCGCGCAGTCGTTGTCGCGGCCATCGCCGACCACTTCGGTTAGGCCGGGTGCTGCTTTGGCGTCGCCGTCATCACAATCGCCACCAGCAGGTCCAACGCCGTCGTCGTCTTCGTCGCCACCTTCGCTGCCTGGTCCACCGTAGCTTCCGTAATCGGAGCGGCTGCTGTCTCGGTTCAAGATTTCAGGCTTGCCGGTTTGGATGCAAGGGCTGTCGTCGTTCAGTACCAAAAAGTCACTGATGGGGTCGCCGTCAGCGTCAAAGCGTTGGTATCGAGGGTCTTGGTCGATGTTACCATCCACGCCAGTCATGTCGCTCAGGGCATCGCCGTAGCTGTCTGTATTGCCGTGAACATCATTGTATTTGAGGATTCCAGCCTCGGCAGATGTGGCGTCTGCGCTGATGCCGTCACCGGTATTCCAGGCAACGATGCCGTTGACCATTTTCATGGCATCGGCGTTGACAAAAGCCACGCCGCCGCCGGTGTTTCCGATCACATCCACATTGCTTACCACTGAGAACCGAGCGGAGTCATCGTCTATCAGCAAGCCGCCACCGGTCTCGGCAGTGTTTTCGATGTAGCGATTATTGTGAATGGTATGAAGCGCGGCTGGGCTCGCGTGGACAGCGCCGCCGCCCATTCCGCCAGCGATATTTCCCCCAAAGCTGGATTTTCGGGTTTCTCCACCGTTGACGCCGCTAAACACTGCGCCGCCGCCATCACCGTCAGCCTCGTTGTACCAAGCCCGAACGAATGTGCTTGTGGGTTGGCCGCCCGAGACCCAGAGGCCACCGCCATCGCCTCCAGCGGTGTTCATCACGACCAGCAACTGCTTGAAGTAAAACAAGCCAGATGCTTCCATCCAGATGGCGCCGCCGTGGTTGGTCGCGCCATTGAGCCAAAACTCGCAGCCTTTGAGCCTGGGGTTGACGCCGCTACCGGTCGAACCGTTGTCGACTGCAAGGCCCCCCCCGTTATCGCCAGCGGTGTTGCCCCAAAAGTTCGAGTCGACGATTTCTGGTGACAAGCCTGTGGCGTAAATCCCGCCGCCGCTTTCGGCCGATGTGTTGTCGTGCAGTTCGGTACTGGTGATCTGGATTTTCCCGCTGGCGTATATTCCGCCGCCAGCACCCGATGCCTCGTTATTTGCGACCCAAGTGCTTGTGGCGATGATTTGGCTACTGGCGTCGACATAAAGCCCGCCGCCATTGTGCCCTGTGTTGTCGGTGATGAACACGCCGTCTAAATTGATGTCCGCAGCGTCGGTCACAGAAACACCGCCGCCGTTTTCGCCGCCGTTGTTGTTTTCAACTGTGACCGCCAACAGTGAGCCCACGACATTTCTGAGGCTGAGTCCCTGAGCGCCACCGGTGATGGTGAGGTGGGACATGCTGACACCACCGCCAGACACAGCGAAAGTCGTCGACGTGCCATCGCCAGCGATGATGGTGGCCCCAGCTCCCGCACCTTCGATGGTGAGCCAGGTGGCATCGATAGAGACGTTTTCGTTGTAGGTCCCGGCGGCGATGCTGAGGGTGTCGCCACTGGAGGCAGCATCAATGGCGGCTTGAATGCTCGAATAGTCGGCATCGCCCGAGGCGTCGACGGTGAAGGTGGCCGATAAAGCGGCTTGGCTGAGCAAGAGGGTGAGCAATGTCATGAGGGCTCCTGTGCAGCTTATGGCTGCAGTAGCAACTGGGTCTTTCCACGGGCGTCGAGGCATCGAATCCGCCCTCTCGTGGTGGGTTGGCAGGTGAGATCCAAGGGAACTTCAAGGTCAAGCGTACCCGAAAGTGCGGTACGGGCAACGACCTTCACAGATAAAGTGTACTTTCCGGGTGCCAAATCGGCAGAGTCGCTGGGTCGGGCTGTAAGCAGCAGCACGCCGTCAGCGTTGCTCAAGCGAAGCCACTGAACCGTCGGATCTCCACCGTGCAATGCAATAGATACACGCCCATCACTTTTCTCTGCTCCGGCGGGTGTCCCGGCGGGTGTGGACGGGGTTGTGTCGACCGATATCGGGTTGGTTTGGATATAGGCCTGCTCGGTTTTCTTAAGGAAAAGCATCCAGCTCACCCCGCCGATACCGGCCATGATCAGCAAGACGACAGAGGCGATTGCACATCCAATGCCGATATATTGTTTGGAGGTACGCTTATCTTGGGCTGGCTGAGCAGGAGGCAGCCGTTGGGCGTTTCCGGGGGTGGCCTGAGGCCCGGTTTGGGTGGGTCGGCTCTTTACGTTCGGATTCCAGCTCGAGGGCATGGTGGTTTGTTGGATATCCTGGGCCCCAGAAAATGGTGTGGCTTTGCTCATATCCGCTTGGGTGGGGGCATCTTCTGGTGCGAGTGCGTCGGAATTGGCGACACCAATACTCACGCTGGGCACAGCAAGTTGTGTGGGCAGCTCGTCTGCGATGGGGGCGCGTTGCAGGACGGAGGTGCGACCGTGAGAGTCGATCTCAAATCGCGTGGCCTTGGCGCTTTCAGCTGGGCCAAACTCTGGAATGGCGTTGATGGCCTCTGTCAAAGGGGCCACAACATCTTCAGCAAAGGCGATCAGTCCATCACCGGTGGCTTGCTGTTTGAATGCGCGCATCAGCTTGACGGTTTGGCGGGCATCGAGTCTGGCGTCAGGATCTGCAGCGCACAGGCGGGTGAGGGTCTCTCGAAGCGATGCATCCCAGCCGGTATTGGGGAGCCCAAAGCTGGGAATGGCGTCGATCAAGCGAATCACGGCGGCATTGTGGGCCTGAGGAACGATCGGCAAAGTCTTCTCGATGCGACCGCCGAGCAATTCGATGATGAGCAAGCCCAGGCTGTACAGATCAGCCGGGTGTTGGCCACGGTCTCCATCACGGCGCTCAGGGGACATATATTTGAGGCTGCCAAATCGGAACGCCTCTGTTTTGGCCCTTCGGCTGGCATCTTCAAAGCGTGCGGTGCCAAAATCCAAGACCCGCAATTCGCCTTCGGTGCTGATCATTATATTCGAAGGCTTGATGTCTCGGTGAACCACGCGAAGGGGTTCAGACCTGCCGATCGGGACTTTGAACCAGGCCGCGGCCAAAGCGCTGGCGATGCCCTCGGCGATCTCAAAAACGGTGCGAGCAGGGATGGCTGTTCTGCGGGAGGCGATGGCCTTGATGAGCTCACTCAAATCGACCCCGTGAACAAACTCCATAATGATGGCTGGGCAGGCGTCGATTTCGGTGATGGCCTCAACGCGAACGATATTTTGGTGCTGAAGGCTCGCAAGCAGTTGTGCTTCATCCCGCGTGCGGTTGATCACATCCTCAGAATCCGTCCAGCGTTCTTTGAGCATTTTTACGGCAACAATGCGACTCAGCCCCCCAGAATCGGTCGCACGCGCCAAGTACACGCGGGCAAAGGTTCCCGCACTTCGTTCTTGAAGCAGGGTGATCTCTCGCCGGTGGTTGGCAGGGGTGGTCATCGTTTGGGGACTCTATGAGCGGGGGGTTCGCTGGACGCTTACCGTGGCATATAGCCCGGTTGGGTAGGGCCTTGCATGGTTGGGGCGCGAGTGTAGCATGGGGCCGCAGAATCAATTTCTCCCATCGTTGTACCGGGCTTGTGCGGGGCGAGGCCTTTCTCATTGGCGATCTTTCGGATATGGTGGGCCGGTTGAAGCTTGGAGGCACATTTGTCTCGGGCCGAGGTGGTGAACGATGTTGAGTATGTTTGTGGTTTTGCTCGCCTTGCCAGGCTGTGATTTGTTTGGCGGTGATGGTGCGTCAGAGGCGGTGGTTGCGGCGAAGGCCCAGATGGCCAGCGGGGATGTACCCGGCGCGGCGGCTTCTTTTGAGGCGGCTGCTGCCCAAAACCCAGAGTCGGTTGACGCAGCAGCTGGGGCGGCCCTATCCGCGTTGCTCAAGGGCGATACCGCGGCGGCAGATGCCCATCTCGCGCGGGTCCAACCCACCGCGGGCGAACGCTTACCAGAGGTGTTGATGCGCCGAGCGATGGTGGCGCAGCAGGCCAAAGACTGGGACACCATGCGCAGTTTTGGAGAGGCCAGTGGCTTAGCCCCAGGCCTTCTTTTGGCCGGTGAGGCAGCACTCGCCGATGGTGACCGAGAAGATGCCATCGCCCTGTTCAAAAAGGTGGGTGCCGGTAGCGCACAGGTGACCGCGCAGGGCTATATCGACTTGTTATCCAGTGACGACCCGATCGTCGCCGGCTTGAGCGAAGCCCAAGCTTTATGGGCCCTCGGTTTGAGAAAAGTGGCGGTTCGATCCGTCGCAGACCTGATGGCTCGATACCCAGATTCCCAGGGTGACCGTGATGAGCAGTTGCTTGTGTGGGCCGGACGGGCGGTGAGTGTACGCGAGACAAAGACAGCTCGGCGCCTACTGATGGCTGCCAAGGCTGGCGGCGACTTGGCTTGGCGCAAGAAAGCGACAGAAGGCATTGTGTGGTGTGCAGAAGGCAAAGCCAAAAAGTGTCTCGCCACACTCGAAGGGCTCGAGGGTGAGGCGCCAGCAGATGGTCTCGCAGACGCCAAGGTCACAGCCGCTATGTTGATCGGCAAAGCCCATCCGCAGACTGCAAAGGATTTGGTCGGGGATTACGCCTCAGAGGGTGCTGGTCGGGCATTGTGGAATGCAGGGGCCAAAAAGATGGCTCGCAATTCTACGCCGGCTGGAGCGCTCCTGAACTTTTTTGAAGGTGCACAGTGATGAATTTTCGCGCATCCATATTGCTTATGGCGACATTCTTTGTCGGCTGTGCCACCAGCAAATCGGCGGGCGCTGGCGTTTCAGTAAAGGTCTTCGTTTTGGATAATGCCGGGGCACCGATCGCCACGGCTGTGGTTCGGCACCCCCAGGAGGCTGACCGACATCGGGTCAACGCGGCGACTGGGCACTGGGAAGGGTCGGTCTTGTATTTACCCGATGGTTCCGAGCTTATATTTCAGCCCAACACCAGCCTTCAACTCGAAGTTTCGGCACCTGGGTATCTGACCAAGTTGATTCAATATGACATCAAAAAGCGGCGCAATCAGTTTGATGTGCGTCTGGACGCCATGGATTTAAAGGAAGCCGATTTTGAAGAGCCCATCATACAGTTTGGGCGGGATCGGAAGAAATCGGACATCGGAGGCGGCGCTGCCAATTAGGCGGCGTCGGGGGGGACGGCTCGTGAAGCTGGCACAAATAATTTTAGTTTTTGGGGTGTGGTCTACACCTGCGTTCGGTGGTGACTGGGATGATTACGCAGGTGCGTTTCCCATGTTTCCGTGTCCCGATGGTTGGGCCACATGTGAGCTTGACGGCGTCACCGTGGGCCCAGGGCTCGTGATCGATGCACAGGGCAATCCAAGCGCATCCAATATGAGATTTAGTTTTTGGGATTTTGAGGCGGCTCCGTCGGTGAGTCCGTTCTCAGGTTTGAGTGAGTACTCAGGTGACATGGGCGTTCGCGCCCTCAAAGAGGACGACGCAATGGTGGCAGTTGACCCCGTCGATGACGAGTCGCTGCCGCCACTGCCGCCACTGCCGCCACTGCCATCGAACCCCCAAAAAACCACGGAAATGGGTGGTGATCCGATTCCGGTTCAGGTGGCATCATATGAGCCAAGTCCGCCTCCATTGCCGGTTCCCGTCGCTGTGCCCGATCCCGTCGCCGAAGTGCCCCCATTGCCGCCAGTGGAAGATATACCGGCTTACAAGCCGCCCACGGTGGCCGAGATCGAAGCGGCGAGGGCGGCGCAGCCCAACTCGCCACCCGTCGTTGTTGAGCCCGCCCCCGTCGAGCCTGATCCAGTCGTGGCCTCAGTCGAGGCAGTGCCAACACTGCCGCCAGCTGTATTGGTGGACTGTTCGGATCTCCGCGATTTAGAGCCAAAGGCGATGCTGGGGCAACTCGGCGTCAGTGCTCGCAAATGCTTGGATAGTCGTATTGAGCGCAGTTCCAAGCTCACCGAAAAAGACAAAATAAGCCGAGTCCTCGTTTCAGACGCGAAGGCGAGGGATGATAAAGCCGATTGGGAACGCCTCATGAAGCGTCACCTCGAGCAAATCGATCGCTCAGACCCAAATATGTGCCTGATGTTCGCCATTCACCTGCATAAACGTGGGATGAGCAAGGCCACGCGTGTGATTCGTTGGGCCGATTATGCCCTCGAAAACAAGGCGAGGTGGTCGGGCGCTGCACACACTCGAAATGTCTACTACCTCCACCAGCTTAAATCTCAGGCTGCCAGTCGCCTGTGGAAGCGCGCCGAAAAACGGTTCGTGAAAGACCGGAACGAGAAGAACGAAGCCAAAGCCAATAAGTTCCGTTCCATGGCCAAGCAGTACTCTCGGGCTTGGCTGGATTATGCGAAGGCTGCAGGAAAGGATTCCTCGAAACCACTGGCAGCGTGTGTCTCGGCCAGTGGAAACACGGAGTTTTGTCCTCCGTGAATCGTTGGTTTACCATTACCTGGATCGGTCTCGCTGTTGGGGCCTTCAGTTGCGACAATCCCCCTCAAAACAAGGGTGATGGCGCGCGCGTGCACGTGGCTATCGATGCTGCCTTGCTGACCAAAAGTTGGCCGGTGCGCATGGCCGCCAACGCTGTACGTGCCCGATTTGAAGGCCACGCCGGCTGGGGTGCGGTGTTCGATCACGAGCTCGATGAGGCCCTGGTTGCTTTTGCTGACAGCGGAGACCAACGCGGTTTGGCTCGGGTGCATCAAGGATTGGCAGACCTGTATCGCCAGGCTGCTTTGCTCTCGGCCAACGCAACGGTTGAGGCTTATGGCGTTGATGCAGCCGCCACTGATCCTCAAGAGATGGGCTACGTGATCGCTGTCTCTCATGCCATTCGCGGAGAGACGGACCAAGCCAAAAAAGCCTTTGAACAATCTCTTGATGGCCCTGTTTTCGGTGTCCGTGCCAAGGCGTGGGCCGATGCCTTGAAGCGGCATTCCACTTTGCCCGACTTGGAAACGTTGATGGGAATTTCAGGTGATTTGGGGCCGGTCAGTCCAGGGACTGAGCCCCCTGTATTGGATACACCCGATGCCGAAATCGCAGAACGGTCAGAGCAGGGGCGTTTGATGGCGATTGTCGACCCCAGTCGTTTTTTGGCCCGTGCTGCATGGCATGAGGCGGCAGCAGTGGCCAGTGCACCAGCGACTGATGCTGGGGTGCTCAAGCAAATCAGCGCCCGCTATGCCACATCGAGGCCCGCTGAAAAGACCCACTTGGAGCTATCGTTGGACGATGGGTGGCTTTTTGCTGCATCAGATTTGAACGCAGCCGATGTCAGCTTTATCGCTGAGGCCAAGGGTGCTGGCCTCGTCGCAGTAGGCCGTTGGTCTGACCGAAGTATTTTGGCTGCGGCGCTTGCGCCGTCGATCAATGAGTCCAAACTCGACCCACAGTTGGTGCTCGATGCGGGCTTTGCCCTACAAAAGCAAATCCAGGCGCTGATGGCCGATGTTGGGGGCGGCGAAATGGGTTTCCATCGGCCATTCGCTCAACGTGCGCGCATCGCAGTGCTTATGGCGGGCATGATTGTGGCCGACGCAAATGACCAATACCGTGATGCCGGCATCCTTCGACTCAATGCACTTGAGCGAATGGACCAGCTGGGTGTCGACCCCGTTTTCGCGATCTCAGTCGCCGCTTGGGATGCTGGAAACCGCAGCCCAATGCGTCCCGAAGAGATCATTCATCAATTTAAGTCCAGCTATCCAGCTTTGGTCGCAACACGAGCCCCTCTTGAGGCGCTCCATTTGCGACGAAGTCGACACGCTGGGCCTTCAAACCCTGTACATTAAGCAGACCGAGGAGAAATCATGGCCCTCAAACACGCGATTCGAGCGGTGACTGGACTGGCATTTGCCGTGTTCGGAACTGGTGCCACGCTGGCGTATTTCGAGGAGAGCATTCCGATGTCTCTCAATCCGCTTTACGCAAAGACAATGGCCGATCATCGGGCCCAAGAGTTGATTTTTGATAGGCTTTGGTACAACGATGCCATCACCAATGAACTCCGCAGCCGTGTGGTCTCCAAGTACCAAATCGCAGAGGCGGGCAGGGCAGTCGAGATCACTCTGAAAACGGGTATTCGTTGGCATAATGGTCAGGCGCTCACATCGAAAGATATTTGCTTCACCATCGAGGCCATGCTCGACCCGGGCACGCCCAGCCCAGTGGCTGCTCATTATCGCGAGTTCATTGTTGGCTGCGATGTCAAGGGGCCCCAAGCTGCCTTGATTCGCTTTTCGAGGGTTTTGCCCAAGCCGCGAGAGCGCCTGAGCTTTTTGATTTTGCCCGCGAGCGAGTTTGATTCAACCGCCGTTTCGCCGGACCTCCAGTTTTCTGCACGGCCAGTAGGCACGGGCCCATTCAATGGAAAACGCGGCCTGCGCATGGTGACCATGGATGCCTTTTCGAATGTGCACCACACCCCAAATATTGTTCAAATGCAGTTGCAAGAGGGTGGGGATCCCTTGGTTCTAACCAAGACCCTGATCAACAATAATGTCCAAGGCATTGTGGTTGTACCACCGCCCCAGCGCCCAGATTTGTCTGCATCGGACGACGTCTCGATGAAGTCTTATGACCTCCGCAGTTGGTGGTACATCTCGGTCAACACCAAGCGTGGTGCTCTGTCAGATCGCCGGGTCCGTGAGGCCCTCGACTTGGTGCTCAATCGCAATGAGTTGCGCCAGTACTCCATCGGCGTGAAGCCAAACGATAAAAACAGCCCGTGTGAGTTTATCTCTGGGCCCTTTATCCCGGCGAGTCCTTATTATAATGTTGAGGTGGACGTCCATCCGACGGCGAATCTGGCCAAGGCCGGGGCATTGCTAAAACAAGCCGGTCTTGAAAAGCTCGGTGGGCGTTGGCATTCAGAAGGCAAGCCCATCACCCTTCGGGTTGGCATGCTGGCCAACCTTGACCACGAGGCACCGGATTTGCTGAGTCAAGTCGCCAACCAACTAGGCGCGGCGGGTTTTGATAGGCTCACCAGCAAGATCAGTTCCGACGAGTGGGATAATTCCGTGATGGCGGGCAGTTCCGACTTTGACCTGGTGATTGGAAAGTGGTCATTCGGTCTTGTAGAAGAGGTGAACGAGCTCTTTCACAGCAAGGGGCGGCAAAATATGTTCCGCTTTACCAGCGACAAGGTGGATGCATTGTTGGCTGAATACGACGACGCTGTGACCGATACTGAGCAGCGCGACGCCTACCACAAGCTTCATCAGCGTCTCAGCCATGAGTTGCCGTACTTGTTTTTGTGGAAGCTGGACACCAAGAGTGCTTGGCGAACCGAGGTGCGTGGTGCCATTATCTCGCCCTATTACTATTTCACAGAGATCGATTCCTGGTCGATAGCGGGCTGAGCCTGGGGGCTGCGTGAAGCGCTGGTGGATTCAACCACTCGTGCGGCTCCTTGCCGCCATGTCCTTGCCGTTTGTCGTGCCGGCGGTGATTACTGGCTTTATTTGGGCCTTACCCGGCGACCCGGCCAGTCTGATTTGCCCACCCCATATTTGCGGTGGTACTGAGGCATTGGCTGACCGGTGGAACCTCAACGATGGTGCGATACACTTCTTTTTGGGGTGGATGAGTGATGCTGTCCGGCTCGATTTTGGTAATTCTTGGCGTTTGCACCAAGGTCTACCTGTGCTGGAGCTGTTGCAGACGGCGATCCCTGCCACCTTGTCTTTGATAGGCATAGCGGCATTTATGTTGATCGCGGGAGCAGTTGCAGCGACCAAGGGATGGCTGCCTCGCCAAATCGATCCTTTCTTGCGCGTGGTGGGTTTGGTACCCGCGCTGGTCTTGGCCTTGGCTGGCGCGGCATTCATCGAGTTGACCTTTGGCTTTGGCTCGTTTTCAGAGGGCGGTCGATTGGCACGCTTGTTGACGGGTGCTGCTGTTTTGGGCTTTGCAGACGGTGCTTTCACCGGAGCGGCCTTGGGCTCTCGGG
>OBJC01000017.1_pt1 | contig 39295 bp, 34 predicted proteins | sample 1481521 | NCBI WGS metagenome assembly OBJC01 (sample SAMEA2341961, study PRJEB22496) | metagenome | biome: marine; feature: hydrothermal vent; material: water | place: Pacific Ocean | collected 2011/2012 | reverse complement strand
TCTGGGCACATCCGCCCTTGTTCTCCCCTGGGGCCTCTATGGGTGCGGGTGGGGTCCATTCTGTTTCAATGGCTTCTTCCTTGTCTGGGGGGGGGGGCTCAACTTCAGCAATGGAGATCACGAGCTCAGTCACGACCATGGGGTCATCTGCATCAAAATCACCGGTGCCAAGATTGACCACGCCGACCACCATCTCTGATGCGCTCGCCTCAAAGGAAAAGACCGAGCCCTCTTGCCATTCGCCCACTCCTCCCGCGGCTGCCAGCAAACCGAAGCGGGTATCATCGGCGGACGTCACGTCCACCACAAGGTGCGTCCCCAAAGCCAAGTCCTTCAGCTTTATGTAGACAACACCGGTCTGATAGGGGGCGAAACTTGGGCTCACTGACGCCGGCAAGGCAGCTACCGACAGGCTGTGGTCTAAGCCAATGCCAAACTCTGGGGCCTCAAAGCCGAGCGCCCAGCTTGGGTTGAAGGCGGTACCCACGGCAGTCCGGGCAACGGAAAAGGCCATCCAATCGTCGACCCAGTCGCCTGTTGTCAGACCAGATGCGTCCAAAAAATCCGGCTCGTTCACCCAGCCTTCTTGAGCGTTACCCAGCCACAACTCAAGCCCGGCGAGGCCAAATCCATCTCCAGCGACAGCATCGAGATAAAGTAACCACAGGGCAGCCCCATATTCATAATATGACCAGATTTCGTACGCGTCCCACAACTGATAGCCATCGCCCAACAAGCCCACCCATGGCGTGGCCTGAAAGTCGGTGACGTACTCATCGAAGATCTGCACCGAGGGATCGGTCCAGACTTCTGCGGCGGTCGCGGTGGCCTCCCAGGGCACATATCGGGGCTCGATGAGGTCGATACCATACTGAAGCACATGGTTGAACTCATGAAACATCGTCTCGGCCATCCAGTCCTCAAACGCGGGGTCGACCACAATATGTGCAAAGGTACCCATGCGGTCGTCGTCCGCAATCGCATCCGCCCAAGGACCATACGCGTACGCACCACCGTCGCCATCGGTGGAAATATATACATCCAGAATCCCGTCATCATCGGGAATGGGTGGGGGCCAACCCATCTCGCCCACCTGCACATCCCAAGCAAGCCCGATGCCAGCCAAAACCTCAGCACACAGACCCGCGTAAGCCTCAGCTTGCCAATGACATCGCACTGGATGGTGAAGCCCATCGACAAAGCCCACTGCGGACGGGCGTGAATCCGGTGCTTTGGCAGCCATGGCCATCAAAGCCACTGTGTGACAAAGCACGGCTTACTCGTTGGAGGTCAAGGCCGCGGTCTGCTCGCTCACATCTCCCTTGCCCCACTCGGTGTCCTTGTTCGCCAATTTTGCAGCCTGTAAAGCCTTTTTCTTGGCTTGAAGCTCCACGAGCTGTGAATGGGTAGTGAAGTAAGGCAAGCTCGCGCCTCGAAAGTCATCCAGGGTCTCGAAACCGTGCTGCTCCATGAAGGCCAAGGTCCCTTCAATCAACTCCTCGACCATGCCGAAGCCCTGAAGCATCGGCCCGGTACAGGACTGAACCGTGCTCGCCCCCACCAAAATGTGCTCGATGGCGTCGACAGATGTAGACACCCCCCCGATACCTGAAATGGTCAGTTCGGGTACACCGCGGGCAATCTCGGCCACCATCCGCAGCGCAATGGGCTTGACCGCCAGATAGCTGTATCCGCCATAGGTGCTGTACCCTTGGACCGTGGGCTGAGGGCGCAAGGTTTTGAGGTTGATACCAATGCACGCCAAGATGGTGTTGATGGCGCTCACACCGTGTGCACCACCCGCCAAAGCCGCCGCAGAGGGCACGGTAATGTCCGTAATATTAGGTGTCATTTTAGACCAAACAGGCTTTCCATCAGCGACGTCCACCACCCATTGCGTGACCATTTTAACCCGGTCTGGATCTTGGCCCATCGCTGCGCCCATCCCCTTCTCTGGGTGACCGTGCGGACATGAAAAGTTGAGTTCGAGTGCGTCACATCCAGCGGCCAAACATCGCGCTGCCACCTCCTGCCAGCGCCCCTTATCGAAGCTTTCCATAACCGAGCCGATCAAAATTCGGTCAGGGTATGCATCTTTTACGCGCTTGAAATCATCCTCCCAGTCCTCAAACGGCCGGTCTGAAATCAGCTCTATATTCTGAAAACCGATATTGTCTTTTGACGGACTGCGGAGCTTGCCGTATCGGGGCTGGACATTCACCACTGGGGTGTCGGTGAGCGCGGTTGTTTTGGCAACCACCCCGCCCCAGCCCGCGGCAAAAGCCTTGTTGATAATCGTAGCGTTGGTGGAAGGTGGACCCGAACCAATCACGAAAGGATTTGGGAATTTGAGTCCATTTACGGTGGTTTCGAGGGTCGGCATGGGCTTCCTTTGTTTGGAATACAAGTGTAGCACTGGCGTAATCGACTACGATGATTCCATGCGAATTCATGACACCTGCTTTGAAGGCAACCGCGTCGACATCCATATTGAAGATGGGCGATTCGTGAGCATCCGACCCCACACCCCACACAGCCTTAGGCCTAAAGGCAGTTCGGCCATTGACGGTGGGATGGTGTGTCCAACCTTCGCCGAACCTCATGTGCACCTCGACGCCACCCAACTTGGCGCACGCTTACCCAATCGCTCGGGGACGCTGTTTGAGGGCATCGACAATTGGGCGACACTTCGAGAGGGACTAAGTGTCAGCGATGTCCGCGCCCGCGCCCTAAAAACCATAGGCTGGTACATCGACCACGGCACGACCCGCATTCGCACCCATGTCGACACCGCCGCCCGTGAGGCCGCCGAGGCACTCATCGCCCTGAGAGCGGAGTTGAAGTCTCCCGAACTGCTCGGTGTGGCGGTCGAACTTCAGATTGTAGCCTTTCCACAAGAGGGTATCCTGACACAGACCAAGCGCAGGGCTGACCTGGCACAGGTGGTGGCGATGGGGGTCGACGCAGTGGGCTGCATTCCCCACTACGAAGGCAGCCATACCGAAGGCGATGAGAGCATCAAAATATGCTTCGACTTGGCCGACAAATACGGTTTGCAGGTTGATATCCACTGCGACGAAACAGATGACCCAAACTGGCGGGCCCTCCTCACAGTCTGCGATGAAACAGAGCGGCGGGGCTACGCAGGGCGGGTGGTGGCAGGCCACTGTACGGCCATGCACAGCTGGCCCGATGATGTGGCCGAATACGGTTGCGCCCGAGTGGCCGAGACTGGGGTGCTCATTGTGACGAACCCCTTAGACAACATCGTGCTTCAGGGCCGAAGCGACCGGTACCCGAAGCGGCGGGGGCTCACCCGAGTGGACGAACTGTGGGCCGCGGGCGCGATGGTGGGCATCGGACACGACTCTGTTGTCGACCCCTGGTACCGGCTGGGCACAGCCAATATGCTCGACCCCGCCTATATGCTAATCCACGCGGGGCACTTGACCGGCGAGGCCCAAATGAGACGGGTTTTTGAGACCCTCCACAGCATTAATCACCTCCCGTTCGGCGCCCCGCCCAAAATCATACCCGGGGCAAAGGCCGACTTTCTATGGTTTGAAGCCGATAATCCGATCGATGCCATCCGAACCCGGGCAAAACCGAGGGTGTTTCGGAGCGGCGTGGGAACGAAGGCACCCTAAGCATACATACAGCCAGCGCAGACTAAAGCCGACCCGCCACCCGGCCAATATGGGCTTCGATCGCCGCCAGCCCCGTCGTTAAACATGCCGGGCCGGGCTGCAAGATATCGCAACTGGAAATTTCGTATACCGCATCATTCGCAAGGGCTGGGATGCTCGACCACCCGGGCCGGGCCTGCACTGCTGCCAGGTCGAAGGGCTTTCCACACCAACTCGCGAGCATCAACTCTGGGGCCGCGTCGATGACTTCTTGGGACTGAACAAAGCGCTCCCTCGCAAGCTTTCCGTGCGCCCGGTCCGAAAAAATATCCTTCCCACCAGCAATCTCGATGAGCTCGCTCACCCACGCAATGCCAGAGATTATTGGCTCGTCCCACTCTTCGAAATACACCAGAGGCCGAACACCCCGTTTGGCAGCCCGCGCCTGAGCAGCCTCAATATTGCGCATGTAGCCCCCGACAAGGCTTTCAGCCTCCAATGGCCGACCGACCAATCGCCCCACGTTCATCACCACCGCCAAAATCTCCTGAATGCTTCGTTGATTGAAAATCAGCACATTCAGATTGTTCGCGATCAGTTTCTTAGCCAACTCCGCCTGAATATCTGAAAATCCAATGACCAAATCGGGTTTGAGGGCTGATATTTTTTTGACGCTCCCGTCTACAAAGGCACAGACCACCGGCTTGTCACGCTTGGCCTCGGCGGGTCGCTCTGTGTACGCACTGATGCCCACGATTCGATCTTGCTCGCCGAGCGCATACAAAATCTCGGTGGGCTCCTCCGTCAAACATACAATTCGAGAAGGCCCGCGCGGAACGTAAAACGACATCGTTATTGACCCAAAACCCGCTCTACATCGTCTTGCTCAGACCAGTCCACATTGGCGTAAATCGCATCGCGGCCCACCGTGAATGCACGACGCCCGCCGCCTTCATTTTGTCCTATCGCCTCGACGATAGAACGGCGGTCTGGGCGACAGGTGATGATGTCAGCGATCATCCGCTCCTCCCACTCTAAAGTCATGCCCCTCATACAACGCTCAACGATTGTGCGGGCGGTACTTCGGGCGGTGTGAGGATAATAGTGCCGAATCAACAATTGCCGCACAGCCTCGTATTGCTTGCCGTCGAGTGCATAGCAAATATCCCACGCACTCGCCGCGTCGACCACAGCCACCAGGTCGCCCGCTCTGACCGACGCGCCCAGCACCGACAAGACCGTGTCCTCGTCGCCATCAAATGTCACACCTCGCACCAAGCCGCGGATCATGCGAATTCGGTGAGAGCTGCTGGCCGCATCAATCTCGCCACTGCTCATCGTTCGACTGGCGTCATCGTCGAGTTGCGGTGCAGAAGCTTCCATTGAAGGGCGCAGGCCCGTGCTGGGGATTTGCTGTAAACCGCCCAGGGTGTCGACACCGGTGATGTCACCCATCAAGCGATTACCCTCTAAATCCTCTGTGTACGGGTTGCGCCCCTCAAGGCCATTATCGGTCAATTCAATCGCCCGCTGCCAGGTGTCTGCCCGTTCGGTCGCCATGTCGGCATCTGCCACATACGCCATCACAAAGTCTTGCACCATTCGCGGCACCAGCTCGGCTGGCAAGCCCACCCGATCGCCCATCTCAACACTCATCTGAATTGCAGCCTGATCAAACACGGAGGTCATCGACATAAAGTCAGCGCTGAAATCTGCCATCGCTGCGCGGTCCATGTCCTTGTAGCCACTGCTAAACACCCACGCCTGGGCCCTTGGTAGGTCGAAGCGAATATGTGCCTGCATATGGGCCACCAAACTCTCGGTCGCGTGGGTCAACTCCTTGATCATTTGACCACTAAACAGCCCGCTGAGACCACCCAGCATACCACCAACCGATGCCCCAACCAAAGGTGCACCGACCGCAGCAACCTCACCCGCCAAGCTCAACAAGGTCACCTCATGCTTATCGGCAGCGACGTCAAAAGCCGTCTGCCAATGGGCCTCGACGTCTCCTCCCCTGTCAGCAGCCTGGAGGTTGTCCTCATAAACCTTGTCGAAATACCTCACACACTCCAAGACATAGCTGGGGTACCAAAATGTACCGCTTTCTGCCTCTTTGACCTCATTTTCGGTCACGTATTGGTACACCCGGGTAAACCAAAAGCGGTTGTCGACCACTTTACCTGAACTATCCAACATGCCGTCGGCTGACTTTTTACGTTCGACCGCCAACCCTTTCACCAAACCCAAGCGCCGGCGATATTCGGCCCCGTCTTCGATAATTCCAGAGTTGGGCGGCGCCTCGCTTCGAACCGGTGGGTTGCCAATCAGATTTCCGCGCTCGCGCCAAGATTGTCCAGCGGCACCTGCGCCATTTTCTGTACTCAGGCCCGCGGCGACCGCAGCATTACCATCACGGTCTTGCCGCCGATCCCTGACGCCCCCAGCAACGGTGCTGGATCCCGAGGCCGGCGCTTCGGTTTGGGGTTGTCGTTCGTGGCCAGAACCCATCTCACCCTCCGCTACCCATTTAAGCACGCTCGTGCGCGAGAAAAGGTGATTTTCATCTCAGTCACTGGACGGTTTGGCTTGAGTCCAATGACCGTCGATGTTCAGCCCTGCACGCTCGCCCCAAGCCGCGCTCAAGCTGGTCTTTGCAGCCGCCGATGCTTTTGTCATGACAAGCAGCTGTTCAAGCTGGCCCAACCACGGCGCTTTCGCGATGGCCAAAACGCCGGCATCGCCCAAGTCGTCTCTGAGGTATAGGCCCTTAAAGTCAGGGCTCGCTCCCACCGCAGCCAGCGCCTTCGCATCTGTTTCATCCAGGCCACAATCTTGAAGGTTCAAACTAACCAAGCCCTCGCCGATCCCAACCAGACCCACCAACCCCCCAGGGCCAATGGGGTTTTCATTCAGGTACAGCGCCCGGGATGGTGCGGATTCAATGAGCCTCCGGGCACCCGCTCCTCCGATTTGTGTGTCTGTTAAAGTGAGGTTGCCTCTAAGCCTGGCCTGGGCGAGGACCGCGGCACCCGAGTCGCCAATAGCTTGCCATTTCAGGCTTAAACCCGGCAACTCCTGCCCATATGGACCGGTCAACAGGGCAGAGAGTCCATCGGCCGTCACCCCACATTTATCGTAGCTGAGGGTGGTGAGAGATTTCAGTCCTTGCCAACCTGCCATGGCCTTAAGCCCAGCATCACCGAGTGGCTCAAAGGCGAAACTCAAGGCCGTTAAACTGCGACTTTTCGGGGAGTCTACGATGGCCGATACAGTCGATGCCGTGATGTCCACATTTGAGAAAAACAAGCTCTCCAAGACCGGCAACTCAGGGTGCGACAGCAATGCGACAAATGACGCATCATTCATCTGCTTCATGGCCCACTCATTTTTAAGACTGGGCAATATAAACGCCAGGCGCCCAGACCCGTCTGACTGATTTTGAATCGCAGATATCTCGTCGGCGGCCCAGTCTTGTGGGGTCATGGGTTTTGGCTCATCGGAACACCCTAAACCCATCAAGGTCGCGAGTGGCGCCAACAGCCGACAAATCGCTTGGCGCACCGACACTAAAACAGGTTGCTTGTGCGGGTGGCCAGCGCATGATTGATGTACACCGTCTTGGACTCTGAGTAGAACTTCCAGGCATCTGGACCCATCTCGCGGGGACCGACGCCGGTGGCCTTAATACCCCCAAAAGGCATATGGGCCTCGCCACCGATCGTGGGATTGTTCACATGAACCATCCCCGCCTCGAGCTCGTGAATCACCTTGAAGGCGTGCGATATATCCCGTGTAAACACCGAACCCGTGAGTCCGAATTTGACCCCATTGGCCACGGCGATGGCCGCTTCGACCGAGGCCACACGAATCACACACAACACCGGCCCAAAAATTTCCTCTGTGGCGATGCGCGACGAGGGCGACACATGGTCAAAAACTGTGGGCGCAGGAAAGTAGCCGCCACCCAGGTTTCCACGGTCCATACGCTCACCACCGCATACCAGTTCGGCCTCGCCTTTGCCGATCTCCATGTATTTGAGGACCTGCCCAAGCTGCTTGTCCGATACCGATGGTCCCATCGTGGTGTCGGGATCGAGTGGATGACCAGGGCGCACAGCCTTGGCGTGCTCGACCACTTTGGCCACAAAAGCATCGGCCACATCCTCGAGCACAATCGCACGGCTGGTGGCGGTGCAGCGCTGGCCGGTAGAGCCAAAAGCACCCTTCGCACAGGCCGCTGCGGCCAAATCCAAATCGGCATCAGAGAAAATCAAGATGGGATTTTTACCGCCCAACTCGCACTGCACTGGCTTGTGAAGCGCCCCACACCGCGCCTCGATGATGCGTCCGACCTCGGTCGAGCCAGTAAAACTGATGGCTGCAACATCGGGGTGCTCGATGATGGCCTGGGCAGGCTCAACATCCCCATGAACGATGTTGACCACCCCCGCGGGAATCCCGGCCTCAGCAAGGAGTTGGCCGATCATATGGGCCGTCGCTGGGGTCTCGGGGGCAGGTTTGAGCACCACTGTGTTTCCGGCAGCGATGGCCGGTGCAATCTTCCACAAGGGAATGCAAACCGGAAAGTTCCACGGCGTAATCAAGCCGACAACCCCATGAGGCTGCCAAATCGTCATGCCGAAAGTGCCAGGGATTTCAGACGGTGCAGTGATGCCGGTCATCCGCCGGGCATCGCCAGCAGCAAACTCCACATAGCGGGTGGTTTTGGCCACCTCGCCACGGGCCTCAGCGATAATCTTCCCCTCTTCCATGGCCAAGACTTCAGCCAGACGCTCTTGGTCCCGCTCGAGCAGTCTCACCAATTTGAACAGATATTCGCCCCGTTTGGGTGCCGGAGTGTCCCGCCAAGCAGGGAGTGCAGCTTTGGCCGCAGCAATGGCCGCATGGGCCTCGGCAGCACCCGATACTGGCCGTGTTCCCAACACATCAGCCACATCCGCTGGGCAGGTATTTTCGGCCGTCTTAGGGCCGGCAGTCCATTGCCCCCCAATCCAGTTTCTACAGTCTATGTTCATGATTTCTCCTCCAAGGGTGGCTCGATATCATTGCGCTGGCTGAAGGCCACAAGTCCGCGCTCTTCCGGCGTACCAGGAATGGTGTTGTCCAAAATCAGGGCCAGGAATGCACCCACCGCCATGCCGGTTTTACCCAGGGTGTTCACGATATTGTCCACCCACAACAAGCCAGAATCGAACGGTGTGGCGTTGAAGTACTCGGGTAAGCTCAACCCCATGAAGAAGGCGAAACCCAAAATAAAGAGATTCCGCGCAGAGTTGAGATTGACGAACTGCAGGTTTGATAGCCCTACTGAGGCGATCATTCCGAACATCGCACAGTACATTCCACCGACAATCGGCTGTGGAATGGTGGTAAACAATGCCCCGAACTTGCTGACCATGCCGAGCACAATCATCAAAATTGCACCCGCCTGAACGACCCTGCGCGAGCCTACCCGGGTAAGCCCAATAGCGCCGATGTTCTCCGAATAGCTCGTGGTTCCGTTGCCCGAACCAAAGATTCCGGCGATCAAACAGCCGATGCCTTCGAAGGTGATACCCCGGTTGATGGTCTTGGCGTCTGGCGTGGGCGCACCTGCTAGCCGAGCGCAAGCGTAATAATCACCAATGCTCTCCACCATCGAGGCGATGTAGCCCGCGAACATGCCTACAAATGCGGCGAGGGTGAACTGCGGCATGCCCCATTGAAACGGTGTGGGAATTCGAAACCAAGGTGCGGCACTCAGGTTGTCCATCGATGTATACGAAGGGTGACCTGGCTCGAAAACACCCGCATATGTACACAAGGCGGCCACGCCCCAAGCACCCAAAATGGCCATCAAGATTGGGTACAACTCAAAAGCCCGATTTTTACGGCGCAAATACTGAGAAAACAGGATGATCAAAGCGATGGTCAGGCCACCAATCGGCCAGTGCTTTCCGGCGGTGGGTGCGCCAAATTTAAACAAGCTCAAGCCGATGAGTGCAATGGTCGGCGCAATGGTGATGGGCCCGACAAACCGAAGCATCTTACCGATAAGCCCGCTCGCACCGATGGCGATTTCGGCCACAGCACCCAAGATGATGGCACCCTGAACATGCTGCATCCGAACCTGCCAACCGGCCTCAGCCAACGCAGCCATGCCACAGATTGCGAAGGTCGGCGCCAAAAAGGAGAATGTCCCGCCCTGAACGATGGGCAGACGATTTCCCCAAGTGGTCTGCAACAGGGTGGTGATGCCGCTCACAAAAAACATCGTGGCGATCAACCAGCCAAGCTCTGTCGGGTCGGTCAGTCCGAGTGGCCCCGAAATAATCAGCGGAATGGCCAAGGTAGAACCAAACATGGTCAGATAATGCTGAAGGCCCAACACCACGGTTTCGACCGGGGGTGGACTGTCATCGATACCGTAGATCAACTCGGGCTGGGGAGCGGGACTCGACATGGTTGCCTCCATCTAAAAAGCGCATGTGCAAACTAGGCTAATCAATGGGCGGGCGAGCGGCTCTTTATGCTTGGGCCTTCTCAGGCGTTTACAACCCGAAGATGGTTGAAAAAGCGCATAAAGTCGTTGATAGACAGGCCCTGAACATGGGATGAGCCCCAAGGGTTAGCCAAGTCGGTGGTGCCATTTTCGTGCACCGCCATCGGCACATAGCCGTGATTCCCGACGACCTCATGAAGCGCTAGCGCTTCATCGGACACCTCATTGCCGGTCGAGGGGGTATTCCGACCACCATTTTAGATGTTTCTGTACTGAAAATCCGACAAGCCAGGCGCCCCTGTATCAGGAGTTGCTCACAAGAATAAGCCCACTGGGCTCGACCACAACCTTAAAATCCAAAGCATCGATGTTCTCGGTGTTGGTCATGTAGGTGTGCGAACCCCTAATGTGTAGCCCACCTGGGATGTTCTCGAGGCACAGGGTCGACCCGAGATGCACATAGGTTCCGATGACGTCAGCCTCTATAAGCTGCTGAATCAACTGAGGTATTTCTTGGATCGGGTGTGGGCCAACCCGCCCCACTTGGGCCTGCTCACCCGGGGCCATCGCTGGCACCATGACCACGGTAAGATGACCGAACAGTTGGGCGTCAACAAAGGGTGTCCCCTCCGAACTGGCCCAAAATACAGCCGCGCCTTTCGGGCCAACTCCACCTGCATTCAGTGGCTTATCGGTGGCTGGCTTCGGTGCCTTTGCGGGAAAGGCCTTTGGAAAGTCAAATGCTTCCAGTCCCAGATTTCGGAGCTCTTGGAGCAATGAGCTGGCGGCCTCACGCTTGATGGTAATCACACAATTATCCTGTACGGAACTCGTCTTTTTTAAGCCCATGGCTTTCGCTGAAGGCAAAGAATGAAGCAAACACAAGCTTAGGCCGAGGCAGCCGTGGAAAACGATGCGACTCAACTGCGATCTACAGCGGTGGGCTCAGCCAGTTGATTTCTGAGGGTCTGGTTGTGCCAGTATCCTGGAAAACACGGCCGATTGATGTAGCGACCAGCACCACGAACTGTTTTGAGTTCTCCGTCTTCGTAAACCACTTTGCCTTGGCTGATGGTGAGAGCGGGAATCCCGGTGACGGTCATGCCTTCGTAAATGCTGAAGTCGATGTTTTGATTGTGGGTTTTGGCCGAAATCGTCCGGCTAGCTTCTGGATCCCAGACCACAACATCTGCGTCGGCACCGGGTGCGATCACACCTTTTCGCGGGTGAATATTGAAGATTTTGGCAGCGTTGGTCGATGTGACCGCAACAAACTCGCTCGGGGTGAGTTTTCCTGTGCGCACACCATGCTCCCAGATCACGCTCATCCGGTCCTCGATGCCATTGGTGCCGTTGGGGATGGCGCGAAAATCGTCGAGCCCAGCCTCTTTTTGCGGGGTGCAAAAGCAACAATGGTCAGTGGCTGTGGTCTGAATCATGCCCGACTGCAACCCACGCCATAAAGCGGCCTGATGTTCTTTCGACCGGAAAGGCGGGCTCATCACGTGATGGGCTGCAAAGCGCCAATCTTTGTTTCGGTAAACCGAATCGTCGATCAGCAAATGCTGTGCAAGCACCTCAGCAAACACCCGCTGACCCTCAAGTTTGGCCCGGGTGACGGCCTCGAGGGCATCGATACAGCTGGTGTGAACGAGATAAAGCGGCACACCCAGTACTTCGGCAATGCGAATGGCCCGGTTGGCAGCCTCGCCCTCAACTTCAGGAGGCCGAGAAAGTGGATGCCCCTCTGGACCGGTGATGCCTTTGGCAAAAATCTCTTGCTGAAGCCGGTGTACCAATTCGCCATTTTCGGCGTGGACCGAGGCGATTGCACCCAAATCACGGGCACGTGAGAAGCTGTTGACCAGCACCTCGTCGTCGCACATAATGGCGCCTTTGTAGGCCATAAAATGCTTAAAGGAGTTCACGCCGTACTCTTGAGTCAAGATGCCCATGTCACGGCTGACCGTGTCGTCCCACCAAGTGATGGCCACATGAAAACTGTGGTCACAGGCGGCCTTTTGAGACCATTCCCGCCACTTTTTCCAGGCTTCAACGATATTTTCTTGAGGGGCAGGAATCACAAAATCGATGCACATGGTGGTGCCACCTGCAGCAGCCGCAGATGTGCCCGAAAAGAAGTCCTCAGAGGCCACCGTGCCCATGAAAGGCAGCTCCATATGCGTGTGCGGATCGATGCCACCGGGCATCACAAAAGCACCCAAAGCGTCGATCTCCCGCGCACCGGCTGGAGCGTCGAGATCTGAACCGACCGCAGCGATCTGGCCACCGACAATCAGCACATCAGCACAAGCCTCTGAGCCAGCGTTTACGACGGTGCCGCCACGAATAATGATAGACATATGGTCCTCCTAAATTTAGCGCTCGTTGATTTCGCCGTAAGCATCTGGGCGACGGTCGCGGTAAAACTGCCAAGTGTTGCGCACCTCGTCGATCATCGACAAATCCAAATCGGCGACCACCAACTCATCGTCATCCTCTGAGCCCGTGGCCTCGAACTGGCCTTTGGGGTTGACGAAATACGATGTGCCATAGAACTTGCCGATATTCCACGGGGCTTCGGTACCCACACGATTAATGGCCCCGACAAAGTAGCCATTGGCCACAGCGTGTGCGGGCTGCTCGAGCTTCCAGAGGTACTGGCTTAAGCCCGCGACGGTCGCCGACGGGTTGAAAACGATCTCGGCACCGTTGAGACCCAAACACCGCGCGCCTTCTGGGAAGTGTCGATCGTAGCAGATGTACACGCCCACTTTGGCGTATTTGGTGTCGAAGACCGGGTAGCCACCGTCGCCTGGTGTGAAAAAGAACTTCTCCCAAAATCCAGCCACCTGAGGGATGTGCTGCTTGCGGTATTTACCCAAATAGGTGCCATCGGCGTCGATGACCGCGGCGGTGTTGAAGTAAACCCCTCGACGGTCGGCTTTTTCATACAGGCTGACCACGATGACCATATCGTATTTCTTGGCGTATTCGGACAACAGGTCTGTGGTTGGGCCAGGGATCGATTCCGCCGCAGCATACCAGCGAGGGTCTTGACTGGGGCAAAAGTACGGACCGTTAAATATCTCTTGCAAACAAAGAATCTGGACGCCTTTTTCACCCGCCTCTTCGATAAAGGGAATGTGTTTGTCGTACATCGCCTTTTGGATATCCGCGACCGGAACGCTCTCATCGTTGATGGGGTTTGCACATTGAATCAATCCGCAACGGACGACATGAGGTTTTGACTGGGCCATGCTTTAGTTCTCCGGCTGGGTAAAAGGAACGCTTAGGGCGTAACGGGGTGGGCTGGGGGGTGCCGGTAATCGATGATAGCGTACAGAACGAGGGCGAGATGTACTGGTCAAAACAAACGGGAAACCACCGGGTAAGCGTGGGCACACAAGATGTGAACGTTGAGCAGTCTGGCCGAAACGGCGCTGACTGGTCGGTGTCTCATTTTGAATTTTTGACTGGCGCGCACCACCAGACAGTACAGGCCCACCACGGTGAGGCCACCCTCCATCGCGCTGTTGCCGAGTGCCAAAAGCACCTCAAACCTAAGACCTTCGATACCGTTCAAGCTGCTCGCTTGGCCACCTGGCACAACATTCCGACGCGGGCGAATCTGGTGGATATTGCTCGGGGAGCACAAAGCCGTGGCTCATCAGGCACAAAAAACAAGGCCCATACGCTTGAGTTCAACCCCCACGATCGGGTGACTATCGGGCAATCGGAGACGGTCTGGAGTGCGCCGAGCAGTCACGCCACCTCGCAGCCTCATCCCGGCCACACAGTGCTTGTTCATGACAACTGGCTGTATGCAATCTCCCCCGGTCTTCATATTTTCAACAAAGAGGGCCAACCCGTGCTGTCAACCCCAACCATCACCCCAGCGCTCGGCGCAAACCCATGGGGTTTTTGCCACACACTGGTTTTGGACGAGTTGTACCTGGCCAAATCCACTGTGGTCGCCAGTTACCGGCTGACAGACGCGATGAACAACCACTCGCTTCACCAATGCATCGGGAGCCATGGCCTGATCGCCTTGGACCCCCGATTGGGAATCGCAGCTCGAGTGACCACAGATGAGTTTGCAAAGCGATGAATCCAATCACTTTGACCTTGTTCACTTGGTCAGCTTTGGCCGGCTGCGTCAAGACACCCGGCGCTGCTGCCAAACATCTATTGCCAAGCGACACCCAAAGCGACTCGGGCTCACCGGACACTGGGACTCCAGCCGACACGGGGGCGCTTCCCGACACGGGGGCGCTTCCCGACACGGGGGCTCCAGCCGAAGCAGGCGGCTGCTCGAGTTGGGGCACCCCCACGATTGCAGCCACCGTCACCGACGGCTCCCTTACCGAAATCTCTGGCATCGCCGCATCATCAGTCAACCCAGGCGTGCTTTGGGTACATCAAGACTCCGGCTCTGGGCCGGTGTTGACGGCTTTATCCACCGCTGGAGACACCCTCGGCACCCTTGAACTCACGGGTGAGACGAGCATCGACTGGGAAGATTTGGCCATTGGCCCTTGTGGTGATGTCCCCGCCTGCTTGTGGGTCGGTGATATCGGTGACAATGACGCCAGCCGAAGTGATCTCGCCGTGCTTTCTGTCCCTGAACCCGACATCAACGGCCTTGTCGACTTTGAGCTCACTGCGGCCCCAGCCCGTCACAGCTTTGAATACCCCGAGGGCCCTCAAGACGCCGAAGCCCTGGTCATCGACGGGGAGGGCACGCCTTTTGTCCTCACCAAGCGCACCGACAAAACCAGCCGCATTTACCAAATCCCTACCCATGATAGCGAAATGGCGACGCTGATTGGCGCTATCGACACAGGCCCCGCCGATGCCATGGCCGGCCTTCCAACGGCGACGACCGCGGCAGACTTTTGGGCAGACGCCGGACGGTTGATCGTGCGGGGATATCTATACACATTTGAAGTGCGGCTGACCGACGGTAAAATCAGCGACGCCCCGACGTCTGACTCTGCCCAAGTCCTCACGGGTCTCGAACTTCAAGGTGAGGCCATCGCATACGACCCCTCGGGCCCAGCGATATGGCATGTGTCCGAAGGCAGCCACCCACGCTTGTGGCGCATTCCTTGCCTGGACTGAGTCTATTCTTCACCCTCCTCAGCGTTCGCCTTCATCTCCTGCTCTTTGCAGGCGCGCTCACAGGAGACATTGTCTTGCTTGCAAGCCCCCTCTGACATTCCGCCGTCGATGCAAGCGGTGTATTCATCATCACATTCTTCTTTGCAGGACGCATAGGGATCGCAGCCCACGACGGCCAAGGCAATAAATATAAAAAGCGAGGTTGTGATTAGGTTTTCCCCTTGGACCTTCTCTCTATCTCGGCCAAAACAAGGCGCAACTCCCGGCCGACCTGACCGGAGACAGAACGGTTTTCTTGGGCCCGCCGAATCAAATATGGAACCACCTCCAAAACAGGGCCATACGGCACATATTTAGAAGCGTTAAATCCGGCCTTGGCGAGATTGAAAGAGATGTGGTCGCTCATGCCATACAGTTGGGCAAAATGGATGTGCGGATGATTGATGGCCACACCGCAGGCTATCGCTGAGCTGACCACCAGATGACAGCTGGATTCGTTGTGAGTGGCCGCACAAAAGGCAATGTCGTCGATGTGGCGAATGCAGTAGACCAAGGCCGCGTCGTAATCGATATCAACAACAGGCTTGCTGAGGTGAATCGGGCTTGTATACCCCTGCTCCTCCGCACGGGCGCGCTCCTTCTCCATGTACGCCCCCCGCACCAACTTGACCCCCAAAATATGGCCCGCTTTTGCCGCTGCTTGGTGGGCAGTCTCAAGATAGGCCAACCGGTCGTGGCGGTACAGCTGAATCGTGTTGAAAACAGAGGGCTTCTCACGATTAAATCGGGCCATCAACCCTTCAACAATGCGATCGATGGCGTCTTGAATCCAGCTCTCTTCAGCGTCGATGTACACGGCCACATCAAGGCGGGCAGCAGACTCGCAGATTCGGGTCAACCGCTCATCCATTCGCCGAACAGCAGCCAGTTCCTCAGCATCAAGGGGCACATCATCGTTGAGTTTTTCGAGCAAAGAAAAGGGGGCATAGCCGGTGATTTTACAGCTGACATAAGGCACCGAAGCATGGCCATCGGCGAAGGCAATACACCGGAGTTGCTCTTCGAGATTGGCATCAAATTCGCGTTGGGTCTCTTTGGCCTCGACCCCGTAATCAAGGATGGTGCTCACCCCAAATTCAGCCAAGCCATCGACCATCGGCTCGGTCTCTTCAAGGCCCTCGCCCCCGCAAAAATGCTCAAAAATCGTGGTCTTCAAGATGGCTTGAACCGGCAACCCGATGGCCAAGGCCAAGCTTGTGATATGAGAACCAATATCGACGATGGTGGCATTGGACATGATCCGAAACAGCCACGCTGACTTGGCCAACTCGGCATCGTCTTTACCGGCGAAGGCGACTGCGGTGTCCTCGAATGAGACAGTGGGCATAGCCCGCGCTTAACTCAGTCATGTCGAGCATGTTCCGATAAACACCCACGAAGGTCCCCGTCAATTCGACACGGGTAGAACAACTTGGCCAAAAATAACCATCAAAATATAGGGCCCCCGTTGACAAAGACATGACCCAACCGGGAATGGCCTGGGTTAGTCTGCGGGCACGTAATCGAAGGAAAACCCATGAAAACACTCACCCCAATGCTCACCACCATTTGCGCACTCCTCGCTTTTGGGTGCGCTCCCGCAGATGAAAAAAACCCTGCAGATGACGGCCTAAGCTGTGACGCAAGCCTCGATAGTGATGGCGACGGCATCGACGATTGCAGCGAGCTCGATTTGGGTCTAGACCCAGCCTCAGACGACACCGATGGCGATGGGATGGCCGATGGTGCCGAGATTGACTGCGGCTCAAGCCCCACAGACATCGACGACACCTGCTACCAATGTGGTTGGGGGCGAAACGACCCCGGAAACATCACCCCAACAGGTGCAGCGCTCGGCGACGTGATGGAAAACCTCTCACTCGTTGATCAATGTAAAGAGACCATTGACACCTACGATTTTGCCGGCGAGTACCATATTTTGTATATGACCGCCGCGTTTTGAGCGGGTTGCACTGCCGAGGCGGTCCGCCTCGAAGATCTTCAGACAGAGTTCACAGCCGAAACCGGCATTGATTTTAGCTTTATGTTCGCCTTGTTTGCAGGTGCAAGCGGGGGCCCAGCCACCGCCGACGATGCCGAAAGCTACGCCGCATACATTGGCAACCCCAACTTTCCCATCTTCGCAGATGCAAACAATGTAATCGTCGACGCCACACCAATGACCCAGGAGTCCTACCCTGAAGTCTGTGTCATCGCGCCCGACATGAGCCTTGTCCAGTGCTACGCCGGGCATGGCTTTGTCGAAGCCGCCCTCGACGACGTCAAAGCCCACGCCAGCCAGTAAATGAAACCGGCGGCCCTCATCACTGGCATATCCTTTCTTTTGGTCGGAATGCTTGGTGGCGGTTGTGCCTCGGATAAGGCCAGCATCCGCAGCCCACAAACCCGTGGAGAGCCAACAAGCGAACGCCCAGCCGAAGACGACTGCACCGACACCTTTCCCGTCGACGTCAAGCCCATCAATGAGCTCATCGACATCGGCGTGCGCATGCCCAACGAGGCCGCGCTGCCCACCATTTTATCAGAAACGGGGCTGTATTCTGACATCGCAACCAAGGCGATTCATCCAGCCTATTCACACTTCATTCCGCAATTTATCTTGTGGTCTGACAGCGCAACCAAAGAGCGCTGGGTCTACATCCCCGAGTGCGACACCGTCGACACTTCAGATATGGACAACTGGTCTGTACCGGTCGGGACGCGGCTGTTCAAAGAGTTCAAAATCGACGGTGTACGCGTAGAAACCCGCATGATCGAGCGACTGGGGCCAGGCCCACGAGATTTTGCCTACGCTTCCTATTTGTGGAACGCGGCTGAAACCGAGGCCACGATGGTCTCGGCTGACGGGCTAAATAATGCCAAAGGGACCGACTTTGACATCCCCTCAAAGGTCCAATGCTTACAATGCCACGGCAGCCACCCAACCGGGGGCGGAAGGCCCTCTCGCGCCCTGGGATTCTCAGCCCTTCAACTTGGCTTTGACGACACATCCCTCAGTCTGGCCCACCTAAAGTCCTCGGGGGCTATCAGCCACGCACCAGCCCATGCGCTCACGATTCCTGGCACCCCAGAAGACGTCGCAGCCCTTGGCTATCTGCATGTCAACTGCGGCAACTGTCACAACACCACCAAAGATCGAACCCCGCAAGTCGACCTCGACCTGTGGTTGGATGTGAACACCCCAAACATCGGCGAGACCGGGGCTTGGACCACCGCCATCGACCACTCTACCCAGCTATTCAATGACCAACATGTGCTCGGGCGGATCGTGCCAGGCGATCCAAGCGCCAGCGCCATCCTGTATCGCATGAAACAACGGGGAAACCCCGGCCAAATGCCCCCTATCGGTACCGAGTTTGCGCATGCTGAGGGCGTATCACTCATCTCAGACTGGATTGGGGGGATGGAATGAGAACTGCTTTATTCATCGCCGCCCTCTGGGTGGCAGCCTGTGGCGGAAAGGCCGACAACGCCGACCCGGGCACCATCACGCCCTCCCCAACTGATACCGCAGGGGACGATAGCGGAACGCCAGGCACACCCGCCTCCTTTGAGGTCACCGGCACCGTGGTGGACCCTGATGGCACACCTGTTGAAGGCGCCCTCGTGTTGGTTGGTGGCCGAGATGAAACGATGGTTAGCACCGACACCGATGGCCGGTTTTCGCTTTGGTACGACTTCGAGGACCACGAAGAACCGGCGATTGTGGCCGGAAAGTTGGGATACCGAGCGAAGGGAAGGGACTTTTTTCGCTACGGGGAAGACTTGACCATCGAAATCGCGCCCGTGAACCCGCCTGATAATATCGACTATCGCTACCAAAGTCCCGGCGACGGTATCGACACCCTCGATGAGAACTGCAGCCATTGTCATGTGGGTTTCGTCCAGGACTTTCTAAGCTCCAAACACGCTGAAGCGACCCGAAACCCGCTCCTCCAAGACTTGTACGCCGGCGTGTCTGCCCACCCCGATGCACTGAGCTGTGAAGATGCCGGCGGCGTGTGGGCCTTGGGCTTCGAGCCTGGTACCGAAGGCGATTTAATCAATAAATGTTATCTGGGCGGCGGTGTTTTACCCGACCTCAACACGGGATGTGGTGGCATGGGCCAACCCGCTTGCGATGCACCCGATCTGAGCGACGAAGCAAAACCCGAGGTGTTTGGTAGTTGTGCCGACTGCCATGCTCCTGGAATAAATGGCATCGCCGGCGGACGCGACTTGCACGATGCGCACGGCCTCAGTTTTGAGTTGGGCGTGCACTGTGACACCTGCCACAAGGTTCGCGACGTCGACATGAGCAAGCCTCCTGGCGTGGGTCAGCGCTTGATAATGGGCCGACCCCACGAGGACGGCCCAGTCGGCTTTGAATGGCTGCCTGTATTTTATGGACCCTTGATCGATGTACCCAACCCAATCATGGGCGGCTCGATCCAGCCCAAGTTCGACTCGGCCGAGTTTTGTGGGGGCTGCCATGAACAAAAACAGGCCGCCTTGCTTCCGGGCGAAGCCCTCGACCCTGAACTGTGGCCAGAAGGGCTACCCACCCACAGCACATTTTCGGAATGGTCAGCAGGCCCATACAACCAAGACGCCACCCAATGTCAGTTCTGCCATATGCCTGCAGATGTCGAGGCCAACAACGCCGTGCATTTCTCGACTGCCAGCAAGCGTGGCATCGTCTTTGGCTGGCCCCGGGAACCCGACAACATCCGAAAACACATCTTCCGAGGCCCTCTCGAGGGCGACCCACGGCTTATCGACACAGCGCTGTACACCTCGATCGCCTTGACCGTAGAGGGTGACACCATAGAGGCGACGGTCAGCCTGAACAACATTGGCTGTGGTCATGCCATCCCAACAGGCGAACCCATGCGCGCCTTGGTGATGGTGGTCGAAGCTGTCGGTGACTGTGGCGTACTCGAGGCCAATGGCGGCATGACCATCTCGGATGTGGGCGGGGCCCTGGCGAGTGGCACCGTCGGTGATGGCATCACAAGTGACGGTGAGACCCTCACTTGGGCCGAGGCCGCAGCCATCGCGAGTGCAGGACAGGTGGTGAGAGTGGTTCGACCTTCGGGGGTATTTGACGACTACACCGGTGTTGGTACCTTTGGCACCCATGACATGAGCCCCGAAGACAAGGGCATGGAGATTTTCAGCCCTGTTGCGACCGTACTCATCACAGCGGTGGTCGATGACACTTTGATGTTGGGGACCCCCTTGGATATCGCTGCTGGGGACCGGCTATTTTTAGGGGAAGCCCTATCGGGTGCATTGGAGGACGGCGCGGTGTCGCGACACCTGGCTGGCGCTGCCGGATACACCTTTTCGCGGGTGTTGACAGACGCTGGCGGCGAACGTTCAGTCCCACATTATAAAGCCACCGATATGGTGAGCGATAACCGCATCGGTCCTGGAGAAAATGCGCTGACCTCCCACGCATTCCATCTCCCGAGCGGGTGTGGAAACGTTGATGTGACCGCCACTGTGATGTACCGCCCCCACCCCCTCAACCTGGCGGTACTACGAGATTGGGCGGCGATCGACCATCGAATTTCCGTCGCCAGCAAGCGTTTAGGCGAATGAACCGGCCCTCCATTTGGATCGACGCTGATGGGGTTCCGGCACCCTGTAAGGAGATCATCTACAAGGCCAGCCACCGCACCAAAACACCTGTGATAGTCGTGGCAAACCGATACCAGCAGACCCCGCGTTTTAATTGGATTCGCTTTCAGTTGGTGAGCGGTGGGCTGGATGTTGCCGACGATTTTATCGCTGAGAATTGCCAATCCGGCGACCTGGTGATCACATCAGATATTCCACTGGCGGCGCGGGTGATCGAGGCTGGTGGGGTAGTGGTGCGCTTTCGGGGTGAAGAACTGGACGCCGCCAATGTAGCCCAGCGTTTGCAGGTTCGAGATTTGATGGATGAGCTTCGCGGATCAGGGGTGAACACGGGCGGGCCACCCCCGTTTGGCCCAAAAGACAAGCAACGTTTCGCGGGCGCTCTCGACCGTTGGTTGGCCCGCAACAAGACCCAGCTTTAGGACCGATGGTCATTCGCTCGAAAGGGGACCGAATGTCGAGATTTTTACTCGCACTTTTACTCACCGGCTGCACCTCACCCAAAGACACCAGCAGGGGGGTTGTGGGCGAAACAGACGCTGACGCTGACGCTGACGCTGACGCTGACGCCGACGCTGACGCTGATGCTGACACTGATGCTGACGCTGACGCTGACGCTGACGATACCGGTGACGATACCGGTGACGATACCGGTGACCCACCACTGGTACACCCAGGCTGGCGAAGCGAACTGTACCCAGACGATTGGACCCCTGGGTTCTCCGTACCTTTTGGTGGTGACGCCCGAACAGCCGGGCTCCAAGACTACTCCTACGCCGGATACCATGCCGGAGAAACCGCACTACCAACACCGACAATTTACGGCTCACTATCCATCACTATCCACGGTGCAGACCCCACCGGTGAAACAGATTCTACGGATGCAATCCAAGCCACCATCGACGAAATTTCCGAAGTCGGAGGCGGTGTTGTCCACATCCCAGCGGGCATATATCGGGTCGACGGACTGCTCACGGTCACCCAATCGGGCACAGTGATCGCCGGTGATGGTCCTGGTGAGAGCTTCATCTCTTTCACCCGCCACGCCGGCATGTCCGACACAAACCACCTTCAATTCTCCGGTAATATGGTCCCTGGCGAAGCCACTTTAGTCAGCGCTGACCTGGCCCCCGGCGACACCACCATCCCCCTGCCCGACGCCACTGGGTTTCACATCGGTGACCGGGTGGGTTTAGGCATCCTCATCTCCGAAGACTTTGTGAGCGACCACGAGATGGACGGCTTGTGGGCCTTCGCCGCCGGCAGCCGACGCACCCTGTTTAAGCGCACCATCCTCGGGGTCGATACGGCATCAACCCCCAACACCATCACCATCGATGTGCCTGTGCGCTACCCCATGCTCACCCGCGACCAAGCCGACATCCGAAGCGAGTCTGGCGCCATTACCGAGTGTGGCCTCACTGGGCTTTCGGTTTCGAGCGCAGTCGGCTGGTCTGATGCCTGGGCCAATGATCGCAGCCACGCCATCGGCTTTTCCGATGCCGAAGACTGCTGGATTTCAGACCTGAAGTCCTGGGAAGGCCTATCTGGTGACGGCAGCCATCACTTGCAATCAGGCGGGCTCCTCATCAAACGCTCTCGACGCTTCACCGTCGCAGACACAGTCCTGGAAAATGCCCAAAACCGGGGCGGCGGCGGCAATGGGTACCTTTACGAGATCATGCAATCCGGTGAAGTCCTCATCCGAGACTCCATTGGACGCGCAGGGCGCCATAACTTCATTCAAAACTGGGATTTCGGCACTTCGGGATGCGTATTCCTGAGGACCTTGTCCGAAGAAGGCGAATCTTGGGCCGATGAAGCGGGTTGGTGGACCCCAATGGGTGCGAGCGAATACCACCACGCCTTGGCCATGGCCAATCTGGTGGACCAAAGCGTCGCCCACGATGGCTGGGCCGCCAAAAACCGAATGACCTGGTCATCGGGCGCAGGACACGCCGCCACCCAATGTGTTTTCTGGAATACCCAAGGCGACGGCAGCTTAGAGAGTTTGCAGTACGGCCTGGGCTATATCATCGGTACACAGGGCCTCAGCATCCGCACCACCGTGCTCGACTTTTACGACTCCGCGGGCACAGCCCCTGAAGACTGGGTAGAGGGCGAGGACGAGGGCGACGATTTGTGGCCACCCTCCCTGTACGAAGAACAATTGCGCCGCCGTCTCGGCCTTTGACCATAAGGACCCCGTCAACATGCTCAGCCTCTTTCTGTTGCTCTCAGCCGGAGCCACCCACGCAGCACCCGCCAAAGCTGCTGATGCCGCCAAAGCGTTTCGCGATCACGAGATCGAACATTTTTATCTGTACAGCCAAACCGACAAGCCCGGATTTAGCTGTCGAATCCGACTCAAAAATGTCGACCAATTGGTTGAGGGCCTGCGCGCTAAAGCCGATGCAGGAAAGCTGCCCATGGACATTCAAGACTCCCTGTCCACATTCGCTCTCCAATACACCCGGGCCACCGACACCCTCGAGTTCACCCGCCCCACCTTGGCACTCAAACTAAAAGCGGAGGCCAAAGTTGAACACCCTGAGCTGCTCCACCAAGGAATGAGTCAGGTGTTCTCCGGCTTTAACCAACAGGTCGAGGGCGCCATCGGAATCACACAAGGCATGCTCCATGAGTTTTTGGTCAGCCGCCATGACGCCATCTCAGATGTTCACTTTTCAGCCAGCGACAACACCTACACCGCGCGCTTTTCAATGGCCGGCGGTTCCACATCCTCTCGCTTTGACGGTGCGACCAAGCACAGTAAAATCAACATTGGCTCCGGCACGACCACAGCAAAAGCACACTTCAAACCCGGCCCTGACGACAAGCTTGTGCTCCACAGCGCAGAGATCGTACCCTCACCAGGTAATACAATGACCATAAAGCTCGACACACAAACGATCGGCGGCATCATCATCCCATCACAAATCCAAATGGACGCTGTCCAGGTTATTGGCGGGGCAATCTCACAGTCCGCCATCAGGATCGACTTCACCCACTGTTCGGTGCAATAGCCAATGTTAGCTGACCGTGAAGGCCTCGTTCGTATTCGGGCGAATTTGTCCGGCGAAGTAGAAATCCGAGTGACTGTAGGGCAACAGGTCTACACCGGACAATGCTTGGCCGTCGTTGAAGGCGACCTCGAACTCGAGTCTTTGTCCGTGCGCAACCCCAGCGTGGTCGAGGAGATTCTTGTCGAATGTGGCAGCGATGTCTCCGCAGGCACATGCTTGTTACGGGTCCGTGAAATCTCAGATTAAAAATAACCCCCTTCCCATTTGGTATTTTCATGGGTTAACCATCGATCTCTGGGTCGGTTTATGTTGTTGAGTACGGGATCCGACTACCCTTGAGAGCTAAAGCCGACCGTCAGTTGATGGCGTTGGTGAACCGGAAACGCCCCCATGAAAGCAGTTCAAACACTCATCCTCGCCACCGCGCTCTTTGTCCAAGGCTGCGCGGCGCGGGTTAGCAATGGCTCAGCCTTCAGTCAATTCCAAGTCCCCACCATCGGTGTCGACCAGTTCAACGAACTCGGCCCGGTTGAGTTGGCCCATCCCATTCCGGTCCATACCGTCTGCCCGAGCGGCTTTCTGACGGTCGATGTTTATCAGAACTTCTTTTCAGACTTCGGTCGCATGATCTCTTTCGGCATGTATACCCCGGCCAAAACCCATGTCAGCTGCAAGAGTGGTGCTGAGTATATGGTTGGGCTCAACCATCAGGGCTTGGTCGCAGTGCTCAAGCAAGTCAAGCAGTCCGCAGAACACACCATCGCTGCGATTCAATAGCAAAACACGCCCCTACCAATCGGTGGGCTTGTAATCCTTTAAAAACTGGCCCCAAATATGGGTGCCGGTATTGAAGCCGTGAAAAATCGGGTCGATGATTCGCGCGGCACCATCGACGATATCGAGGGGTGGATGAAAGCCGTGCATCTCGACTTTGGCCTTGGCATGAGCCGCAGGGTCTTCGTCTGTCACCCAGCCGGTATCGACCGAGTTCATATGAATCCCATGCTCAACGTAGTCGGCAGCCGAGGTGCGGGTAAACATATTCAATGCCGCCTTGGCCATATTGGTGTGCGGATGTCGGTCGCTTTTATAGGTCCGATAAAACTGCCCTTCGACGGCACTCACATTGACGATGTGCTTTTCTATACCAGGGGTGGCCATCATTAAGGGCTTGAGACGCGCGTTTAGTACAAACGGGGCCACAGCGTTGACCAGCTGAACCTCCAACAACTCGATGGTCGACACCTGGTGAGCCTGTAAGCGCCAACTGTTCACTTCACGGAGGTCCACCTGCTGTAAATCTGCGTCCAAACAATCGGCTGGAAATAGGGCCGTGGGGTCCAGGTGGTCTTCTCCTAGAAGCTTAAGTTGGCTCAAATCTGCGGCAGTGCCGGGACCGTTTGAGGCCTGAGAACACACCAGTATCGCCGCGTCATCGCTCAACTTAAGGTCGCGCTCAGCCGCCATCATATGGGCATAAAATGCGGGTGGGCGGCGCACGGTCTGACAGGCATTATTGATGATAAAATCGAGCCTATCGTGACCGGCAAGCAGTTGAGCACACAAGGTCTCTACGCTCGGCGTGTGTCGAAAATCGAGCCCGTAAACACTCAGGTTTTCGCACCAATCTTTGAAGTCTGGCTCTGCGGCATATCGGGCAGCGGCGTCGACTGGAAAACGGGTGGTGACAATAACGGCGGCACCTGCGCGAAGAAGCATTATCGCGCATTGGTAGCCGATTTTTACCCGACCACCGGTAACCAGCGCCACCCGACCGCTCAGATTGGCCGTTTGACCGCGCTTTTCATAATTAAAGTCCCCACACACCTGACACATCTGGTCATAAAAAAAGTGAACAGCGCGGTACCGTATTCGGCAGGCGTAGCAGACCTGGTCTTCACTCACCTCGCCAATCGGTGTCCGCTCAGGCTCAGGCTCAGGGTCGCCCAAACGACGGGGGGTCTGAAAGATCGGGTTGTCCCGCAGTTGGCGAATCGAGGCCTTGCTCAACAGGGCCCTGTCTTTGTCTCGACGCACAACTTTTTCGCGGTATTGATGCCGACGTGCCAACTTTCGGCGGGCGGCCTTATCGGGTTTACTCACCCGACCTGCGGCCATCAAAAAACGCTTTCGCAGTTCAGGGTCGAGGTCGGCCAAAAGCCCACGGTCTGCGATGATGGCCTCGAGCAAGTCCGATGCCTCGGCGATCTGGTCATGAATATCCACGGTGATTGCTTAATGCCTCCGTTGTGCCGAGGCGCGGTCCAAGATGCAGTGATAGATGTCCGGTATGGCTTGGTCCCCAAAAAAACCCGTGCCCCCACCGCGCGACCACACCGGCGTTGTGGCTGCACCGACTGATCTGACCCTAAGGCCCATTGGTATCATTCACTCTCCGTATAAAGAGCGACACGGAACCCCCCGGCAGTCGGTCATTCGAGGGCGTGGCCGGCAACAAAGCATGGAGCCGGGCACTGTCGAACTCTACACCGACCTCGTTCCGATGCTCGCGCTCAGAGACCTCGAAGGCTTTGACCGGATCTGGCTGATCACCCACCTACACTTAAACCCAAACTGGGGACCTTTGGTTCGCCCGCCAAGAGGCGGTGTTCGAAGAGGTGTATTGGCGACACGATCACCCCACCACCCCAACCCAATCGGGCTGTCAGCGGTATGGCTCGACCGCATTGAAGGTGCTGTGCTCCATGTCCGTGGCCTCGACCTCATCGATGGCACCCCAGTCTTGGACATCAAACCGTATGTTCCCTATTGCGATGCCTTCGTTGACTCTTCTGCTGGCTGGGTGGACGCACTCGACGCCGAGCCCGACACCCCCTGAGCCGCCCCCATTCTCTGGGCAAATCGTGCGTACCAATCCGATTGCGGAATATAATCAAAAGGGACCAGACCCAAGCCCCCAAACTGCTGGGTGTACTCACGCCGAGGGCCGATGCATTGATCGGCGACCAAACAGCCCGCACAAACCTCCAGGTCGTGGTCTCGCGCCCGAACACTCCCTGCATCCATCGTGGAGCGCTGCCGCCATGGCAAGGCCTCTGGCAAGGCCTTTAGCAAGCAAGGTGGAAAGCCACAGGTGCCGCCCAACTCCAGCAATACATCCGCTGAATGTAAGATGGATACAGCCGCTAGCAGACCTGGCTGAACTTGGTCATAGGGCAAAATGGACGCGTCAAATCGAGCGCTGTCATAGAAGGGACCGGGGTTGCTGTACTCGACAGACAACACAGGATTCTCGGGGTATGAACCGATGAATTCGTCAACGATAAATTGAGCATGTTGAGGCAGATGATCAATATTTTCTTTGAGCACCAAGCAGTTGATCATCACCCGAAGCCCACCGGCCAGGGCCTGATGAATACCGGCGACGGTCCGTTTATGGGTGCCCTGCGCTTTGGTCAGCTTGTCTGAACGGACGGGGTCGGCATCGTGTAAAGAGACGAGCAAGCTGTTGACCCCAAGGGTCTTAAGCCGGTCAACGACACCCTTCCGACTGAGGGCGATGGCGTTGGTGTTGAGGTGAATCTCCATGCCATATTTATGATGTGCCCGTTCGGCCAGAGCATCGAGGTGAGGCCAAATCAACGGCTCGCCGCCCTCGATTTTCAAATGCTGAACCCCAAGCGCATGAAACTCGTCCAACCATTTAAAGACCAACTCCTTTGGCGGCGTGGGCCATGTACGACCTTGCCAACAAAAAAAACAGTTTTGATTACAGCCAAAGCCAACCCTTAAAAAGCCCTGAACTTTATAGTGACCGTCCTCAATATGGCGGTAAAATCGGTCTTTTAGCTCCATCGCCTGTTGGGTTTGCCGGTAATGCTGAAACAGTGCGGTGGCGTGGTCTGGGCTGAGCGGCCGGGCGATGCGGTCACCGAGCTGTGTCAGGAGCGCTTTGCTCTCGGCACTTACACCTACACGTTGGCCCTTCCACTGCCTCGCCACGGTGAGTTTGAGCTTGCCTAACGACCACAATGCTGGCCCGGTTTTTTCTGATACCAGCAATGCGACTACGGCTCCGCCATTACGAACCACCACCCGCATAGGCCCCGATCCACCGCCACTCCCACACAGCACTTCGACCTCAAGCGGGTGGGGACCCAAATGGTCTTGGATGGCGTTCGCGAAAGCCGTCGCACAGGTCTCACGATGCCCGGCTACGAAAGGGCTGAACCGATCCGTCTCATCTGGAGTTTTGGCCTGGTTTTCGCCGACAGCATCCATGGGTCAATACCTCTGACATCCTATTGTGACACAGCTATTCACCCAGTTCGTCTGTCTTCTCAACTTCCTCGTCTTCGAGGCAACCATCGAATATCTCCAGCTCGTGCGGCGCTGCCCAACCGCTCATACCGGCAATCCACACCAAATGCTCAGCATCGGGGGCAGCTTGGACCCTGGCAACAATTTGGTCTTTATCCAAACTCATCTTTAGCCCACGGTCTTGGGTGTAGCGCATGGTCTCGTTTTCTTTGAGCTGAACCCGACGGTCAATCGCTGACACCGCAGAACGCGCACTGCTCGAAATCCCACCGCCGCTTACCCGGGAGTCGGCGGTGGCTGACGAGGAGATCAATGCATAGCGCTCATCCTCGCTCAAGGTGGGTGCAGAAGCGGCGGCAGCATCGATCAACACCCGCAAGAGCGCCGCAAACACCTCAAACACCAAACCCACCACCACCAAGCCAGCAGCGACACCGGCCCCCGCAAAAAATGCGCCCGCACCCACCTTAGCGGCAGCAAACATTCCAAGAATGGCCACACAGCCGGCCAAAACAAAGCAGATGGTTTTGATGTTCATCCACCAAGACGCCACCCTGTAGGCGGGGGAATAGCGGTCGTAAAAAAAACGGAAAGCATCACTCTGTTTTGGCATTTTAGCCTCCTTGGAAGGGGACTTTAACCAGATTCGCGACCCAGCGTCCACACCTGGACACGCTCCTTGGTCTTGCGGCGTTTACCGGCTGCATCTGGCTTGGGCTTAATCCGACGCTCGAGCTTGCTTAGCAATTTGAGACGGCCCTTGGACAATTCCACCTCGATTGGGTGGGGCAAGTCTGGGCGCAGCAGTGTGCCGATATTGGAGAAAAGCAAGACGATTTGCCCATTGGGGCTGAGCCGTGTGAGTGCTTGGTCAAAGAAACGCTGAAATAGACCTGGCTCAAAATACAAGGCAGTGTCCAGCAAGTCGACCGCTTTGCCTTGAATCCAAGGTGGATTGAAGACCACCAAATCTTCTGCGGTGTCACCGGGCCCGAGCAAATCCCCGAGTATTGGCGTGATTGGCGGGCGGCTCGGGCGGCGCATGAGGTCCCGACTGATGCTTTCAATGGCATTCGGGTTGTTATCGGTGGCAACGATGTCTCCAAAACCGGCTTTGGCCAACATAAATGCGAGCACACCACAGCCGGTACCGACATCCAACACCCGGTGGCGCGGGCCTTCGTATTGGCTGAGCCAGGTGCCAAACAGTTCTAAATGAGAGACACGACTGGGGGCGTAAGTTCCAAAATAGGGGTGTAGCTTGTGACCGAGCACTGCAAGGTGGACGCCGTCAATGTAGCGTTGATGGGCGCCAGCCAAACGTTGACACTCAACAAAAGGCAGCTCAAACCTTGTTAATCCCTGGTATAGCTCTTGAAAAAATCCTAATTTATACCCGTCAGCTATCGCCATTTCGTGGGCCACAATGGGCGCCAAGAGCTTGACGGCTGCTGTATCAAATCGGGTGCTGGCAGCTTGCCGCTCGGCGTGGCTACCCCCCCATGAAAACAGGGTGCCCACATGGTGTTCAAGGGCCTTTAAGATACCGAGACCCGTGCGATAATGGTCGGTCACGATGAGATATCGACCTGCCCACAACATCGCGACGGCCTCCTCTGGTGGCGTATCGCGGTCGACTGGGGTGGCCTTGTGGCCGGTTACCGGTTGAGGTCGTAAAAGAGAGGCGTTCACTGATTTGGCTCCCGATCGAGTCGAATAAAAGGCAAAGGATTGGGAGGGCTATAACATCCGGGAAGTGCCCGATTATGGAAGCCCGACAAGACCGCCCCTGAATGATATAGTTGCACACGCAACCAGTATTAGGTAAGCTGACCACGATGATGAATAGACAAGAACAAGCCGCCGAACTTCGACTCTCCGTCCTCGGGTTTATCCGGGCGATGGGGCTTCTTCAGGTCAAAGAGACGCCGTGTGGGCAGCCGCTATCGGTGCCCCAAGCGCACACACTGCTTTTTCTTCGGGGCCAACCCGAAGGTGCCGAGGCCCCATCCCAGCAAGCCCTCGCCGACCATTTGGCCTTGGACAAGAGCACCATCACCCGTTTGGTCCGTAAGATGAGCGATCAAGACTTGCTGGTCTTGAGCCCATGCCCCAACGACAAGCGCGCTAAACGCCTCAATCTCACCGAAAAGGGCGAGCGGATGGGCGGCCAAGTTGAACGGGCGAGTTTGGCCTTGTTCGCTGGGGTGGTGAGCGCCTTACCCACCTCAGACCCATCCTCGATCGCCAAGGCGGTCAATCAACTCGTCACAGCCATCCAACACACCAGAAGCCAGCTTTAAAACCCAAGGATCTCCACCATGTTCAAACTGCGCGCCCTCATTTTTAGCCCACTGTTTCTCTCCTCGCTCGCAGGATGTTCAAAAGACAGTACGATAAGCACCGAAACACCAACCTTCGGCGATGACGACGGCGACTTCAACTATGAGAACATCGAGTTTCCCGCTCATTTTGATGAGCCAGCCACCGGCGGAATGGCCGGAATGGGCGGCGGAATGGGCGGCGGAATGGGCGGCGGAATGGGTGGCAGCGACTCGGTTATGGAGATGGATAACACCCCCGCCGACAATCCCACGACCAATGCCGGTGCCACATTGGGGCGGGTGCTTTTTTATGATAAAAGCCTCTCGGCCAATGGCACCATCGCATGCGCCTCGTGCCACAAAGCAGAGCTTGGCTTCTCGGATGACAAGCCCCTTAGCGAAGGCTTTGAAGGTGGGCTGACAGGTCGGCACTCCATGGGCCTCACCAACGCACGATTTTACGCGCCCGGCATGTTTTTCTGGGACCAACGCGCCGACACCCTTGAAGACCAGGTCTTGATGCCTTTTCAAGATGCAGTCGAGATGGGGATGACCCTCGAAACATTGGTGGCCGCGGTAGAAGATCGGGACTTCTACGCGCCTTTATTTGATGCTGCTTTCGGCAATGACGGGATCAGCGCCGACACCATTTCCAAGGCCTTGGCTCAGTTTGTCCGCAGCCTCGTCAGCTACCAAAGCCCCTACGACATCGGCCGAGCCGAGGTTTCTTCGGCCAAAACCGACTTCCCGAGCTTTAGCGACCAAGAAAACTTTGGCAAGGAGATCTTCATGGGTACGCCCATGGACACCAACGGTGCAGGCTGTGCAGTGTGTCACACCGGCGAGAGCATGTCTGCCGCAGAGGCCACCAACAACGGCCTAGATATCGATTCTGAAACCGATGCCGGATATGGCGATGTGACCGGTTCGGGCGGCGATATGGGAACATTCAAGGTTCCGTCTCTGCGTAATATTTCCGTGCGCGGTGGCTTTATGCACGACGGTCGATTCTCCACTTTGGCAGAGGTCATCGGCCACTACGGCGACACCGTCTTGGACCACGAAAACCTGAGCGTGCCTTTGAGCATGCACGTGATGGACCTCTCCGATGAACACCGCGACGCGCTGTTGGCCTTTTTAGAGACCTTGACCGACGAGACCATGTTGAACGACCCCAAGTTCGCGACCCCCTTCGATGAAGACGGCGAGTTGGTCACCGACTAAGCCCGCCGCCCTTTCGGCCCGCATCCGATAGTATCTGAGGGTGAGGCCCTCAACACAACATCACCAAGCCGGTATCGACTGGACTCGGCCTGGCATCTTTTTTGTCGACGACCCCGGCTGGCGGCGAAAGTTATTTGTCGGCGGGTGCTGGTTGGCGCTGTGTCCACCTGTGGGTTGGGTCATCGCCCTCGGCTACCGCAAAGAAGTGGTGCTGAGGCTCAGCAGGGCGGACCATCCCATCTTGCCGACTTGGCGGGGCCAGCACGCGTATTTTTTTGGGGAGGGGTGCAAGGCCATCGGCGTGATCCTCATCTATTTTATGCCCTTTTTTATCGCGTTGTGGGCCTGCGCTTTGCCTGATTTTTCCGCCTTGTGGGCCCACCTTTCAGAGGTGGCGATATTCTTCGCTTTGGTGGTGGGCCTGACACCCATATTTCTTCCGGGCGCGCCAGTGTACTTCGATGCGCACTATGCATGGTTCGATATAAGCGGGGGCCAAGCAGTCGGTTTAGGCTTGTTGTTCGTGGCCACCACCTTTGTGATTCCAGCAGGCTTTATGCAAGTCGCAAAGCGAAACCGATTTACCGACGCACTCAATCCATTGGCGGCAGCGAAGGTCTTGCGCTTCCATTTCATTCACTACACAGAAGCTTGGCTGTGCTCTCTTGCATTGACGGTGATCGCCTTTTGCTGCGGGCCTGCTGCACCCTGGGGCATCGCGTGGGCCTATTTGGGTATTGTCTACAGCTTCAACGAAATCATGAGCCTTACACCTGAGCGTCAGCCGCTTAGGCCAAGCTTTGAGGCGATTCGAACACGAATAAAAGCCATAACCACACAAAGAGACCGCTTTTTCGAGACCCATCAACAATGCGACCAAAGCCTGAGTGTCGCCCTATGCGTGGGCCCAATGCGCTTACCAATGCCAAGCCCACTCGGTCGTATATTGGTAGCCGAACAACCCGGTGAATCCGTTTGAATGCCGTGCTCATAATTTTGGTGGTCCAGGGTGTTTTGGGCGCTTTTGACACGCTTTATTATCATGAATGGCGGTACCGCTTGGTGGCTCACCCCGAACAAGCCAAGGTCGAACTTCGCTTGCACGCATTGAGGGACTTCATCTATGCGGTGATATTTCTGAGTCTCCCCTGGTTTGCTTGGCAAGGTGGGCTGGCGTGGGTGCTGGCCGGCTTGCTTGGGGCGGAGGTCACCATCACTTTGACCGACTTTATCGTCGAGCGCAGGGTGAGGAAACCTTGGGGCGGGGTGGCGAATGGTGAGGTCGTGATGCATGCGGTGATGGCCATCATTTATGGGGCTTTTATTGCGACGCTTATGCCACACCTGTGGGATTGGGCCGCGGCTCCGACGGGCTGGGTGAGCCATGCACAGCCTGCTGGATGGTTGGCCTGGTGCTGCGGCGTCATGGGCGTGGGGGTGGGCTTGTCAGGGTTGAGAGACCTCGGCGCATCTTGTGGTGTTGCGGTGTGCGCTTGGCCTTGGCGACAACGTGGAGACCACTCTGGCGGCTTGTGATACGCTTGGCCGGGCTTTGGCCCTCGGAGTCCACCATGAAAAATGCCGCTCAAGCTCTCGTCTTTTCGTTGAACCTTTTCTGCTTCGGTGGGGTCGCGTTGGCCTATCCAGGAGCGACCGCAGTGTCCGTGGGGTCCAACCCAATCCGATCGGCCGCCGGCGTGCTGACCATGGGTACCGCCATGTCGGTTCCAGGGGTCATGGCCGCCCCTTCTGACCAAGACCTGGTCATCACAGATATCCATATGGGACTGGTCTCCAACAGTTCAGCTGTATGCGACGCCTTCGTCAAACTGGCCGATGACGCTGGCAATATTTATGCCGCCTTTTCGCTCAAATATACCTCACCATCAAGCAATTCGACCGGCAATTTGGTCCGCTATTCCAGCGCCACGGGCATTCGTATTCCTGCTGGTGTGTCGGTCAACTTGAGCATTCAAGATCGGTATTGCAGCTCTTTAAGCTATTTTGAATTGACCTACACTTTGTCAGGGTACCTCTCTCAACCCTAGCCATCCCGACGTTTATCCCCCGCCTTTTTGATTTTCAACGGAGTCCACCATGACCGAATCCCGCTTTCACCTCACGCTCACCGTTGGCCTAGCCGCGTGCATGGGCGCACTCACCGTGGCAGCCTTTTCGTCTAATGTGGCCATCGGCTATCCTTCGGTGGGTGCAGTCTCGAGCGGTGCCAACCCTGTACAATCGTGGGGGGGCACCATGAGTGGCTCTGGATTGACGGTGTTCACCGCACCCGTTGATATGGATATCGTGATTACCGATGTCCATTTTAGCTGCTCGTATATGTGCGACACGCGGGTGACGATGATCCGAAGTGATGCCAAGAATGTGGGTACCTTTTTCATCTCGGGTGGGTACGGTAGCAACTACGACTCAATGGCGGTGAGCCAACAATTTTCAAGTGGCATCAAAATCCCGGCAGGGCAATCCCTAGCGATCTCGCCCACTAGCGGCATTAGTGTCGCCTACACATTGTCTGGGTATGAAGCCACGCCATAAGGTAGGCCAAAAACCCCATGACCATTTGCACCTATGAGGTTCAAGTGGAGGGTATCCACCTTTATCGGCTGTACAGGTTTCTATGCGTCGGCTTTGTCCGCTTGGCGGACTTTTGGCGGAAAAGGCGACAAGCGCATCTTGTTGGTGATGGCGACGGCTACCGGGAAGACCTACACCGCCTTTCAGATCATCTGGCGGCTTTGGAAGTCTCGCACTGTTCGGCGCGTGCTGTTTTTGGTGGTTCGCAACATCCTTGCAGATCAGACCATGACCGATGACTTCAAGCCCTTTGGTGCTGGGATGACCAAGGTGAAGAGCCGCATGGTCGAAAAGTCCCACGAGATCTACTTGGCGCTGTACCAAGCCATCACAGGCACCGAAGAAGACGCCAATATTTACCGCCAGTCTAGCCCAAACTTTTTCGACCTTATCGCCCTTCGCCGTTGGCCCCGGCAAATTGCTTGAAAGCAGTGAGATTATTGTTTATTCTTGCGTCGTGAACGATGATGCAACCATATCGATTGAAGGCCTTGCTGGCCGCCTTCCTGTGGCCGAGAATATTGAAAGTCTGACTTTTTCGGATTTTCCGGTTCTATTTGGACGCTACAAACTCCAGAGCATTCTTGGAGAAGGGGGAATGGCGCGGGTCTTTCTCGCAGAATTGCAAGGTCCAGCTGGATTCCGCAAGCCGGTTGCGCTCAAGGTTATCCGACCCAAAAAAGGAAAGGCCAGCACCGCGGAAACCTTCGATTTGACTCGGGAAGCTTGTCTTGCTGGCCGCCTAAAGCACCCCAACCTGGTCGACGTCTACGAACTTGGCGAGGCAAACGACCAGCTTTTTATTTCCATGGAACTCGTGGAGGGATTGACTCTACACAAGCTAATTCGGTCCCATTCCAGGATTCCTCCACCCGTATTCTTGGAGATTGCCCTCGGTATTGTAAGGGGGCTGGAAAAAGCACACGGACGAATCTCAAAAGAGAGGCCCTTCGGACTGGTTCACTGTGACCTCAAGCCATCCAACATTCTGATATCCACGGAGGGCGAGGTCAAAATTGGGGACTTCGGCGTGGCGATACAGCGGGACTTTGGATCCGATTTTAGTCCTGAACTTTCCGGGCTCGTTCAAGGCACGCCTTCGTATATGTCTCCCGAACAAATCGAGGGAGAGGCACTGGATGGGCGATCCGACCTGTTTGCTACTGGGTTGCTGCTCGCGGAAATGGTGCTGGGAGAAAAGCCGCTTCCAGAGCATTTCGCCATGAAGACCCTGCTCGCAGGCAAGCCACTCCTCCCCCCCCTGCTTACAAGGAATCAAATTGACCAAATTGAGCGATTTGCCCCTGGTTTGGGCGAGGTCCTTCTGTTGTGTCTCGCTCCCGATCGTGAGAAACGCTTCCCCAACGCTGGAGCGCTGAGAGAGGCACTTCGCGAGCTTCAAAGCCAAGTCGGCTACGAGCCTCGTTTACACATGTGGCTACTTGCAGCACAACAGCCAGAAAAAGAGACCCCAACATCAATAAAAAATCAGACTTGGGAAAAGGCTGAGCCTGTTCGCGCCGCATCATTCTTTAATGAGACCACCCAAGCCTACCCACCGGCCAAACATCTCTCAAACATCGAACCCTCTCTTGACCAATTTGTGGGTCGTGAAACCGAACTTGCTGCAGTCGACACCTGTTTCCGTGAAGGTGCTCGCCTGGTCACCCTGAAGGGTTTTGGGGGCGCAGGCAAAACACGATTCAGTCGCCGCTATGCACGCACAATGATGTTCGAGTGGAAAGGCGGTGCCTGGTTTGTGGAGTTGACCGAGCGAACCACGGTGCTCGGTGTCGCCCACGCCATCGCCACAGTCTTGGATATCCCCCTATCAGGAAAGGGTGATGAGAATCAGCTCATGAACCACCTGGGCGAAAGGATTGCGGCAATCGGTCCTGTGCTCATCGTGCTGGACAACTTCGAGCAGGTGATCGACCATGCGCACGCCACAGTGGGAAGACTACTCTCACTCGCTCCCGAGGCGAAGTTCTTGGTGACCTCCAGGGAATCACTCAAGCTATCAGCAGAGCAGATCTTTCCACTCGAGCCACTCCCTGTGAAAGACAGCGTCGAGCTCTTCAAGTTGCGAGCAAAAACCGCAGGAGGGCGCTGGCCAAATACAAAGAAAACCGATGCCACCATTCAACGCATCACCAAACGTCTAGATGGCCTGCCGCTGGCGATCGAACTGGCCGCAGCACGAGCCCGGATGATGTCACCAGATCAGATTCTAGATCGTTTGTCGCAACGCTTCAAGTTGCTGGCGGGTGCACGCCGAGGCGCAATCCCGCGACAGGCTACCCTTAGAGCCTTGATCGACTGGTCGTGGGACCTACTCGAGCCTTGGGAGCAGTCTGCTTTGGCTCAGGTTTCGGTCTTTCGAGAAGGCTTTTCTATGGAAGCCGCAGAGGCGGTCCTGGACCTCTCAGCCTCGCCGGAGGCACCTTGGTCCCTCGATGTCGTGGGCTCACTCCTGGACAAATCCTTGCTGCGCAGCCGACAGGTCTTAGGTCAGCCACGCTTTGATATGTACGTGAGCATCCAGGAATACGCTTCCGAGAAGCTTAATGATGTGGCCGATGCAAGCCGACCCGACGCCGTAGAGGCAACCCAACATCGCCATGCAAGCTGGTTCGCGAACCTGGGCAATTACATTACAGCACGCATGTCAGACTCCGGGAGTCACTCCCAAAGTTCATCCGGACTTATCGATGAGTTGGAGAACCTCCTCGCAGGGGCTGCACACGGCACCCCGAAAACAGCCGCGCAGTGCAGTATCCTTGCAATCCGAGTGCTCATGTTGACGGGCCCGGTTTCCTTGGGCGCAGAACTCGCCGCTCAAACACTCCTGCTACCCGATCTGCCTCGTCACCTGCGAATTCAGCTGGAAACAAGCCTCAGCAGATGCTTGCGCCTCGCTGGGAGTATGGCAGAGGCTCGGTCGATGGTCAGTGGTCCAGGCACAAAAAAAACGCGGGTTCAGGAAAAAGAAAATCTGGAATCTGCGTCAGATTCCGCAAAGGACCGGGTGCGAGACCTGTTGGAGGCGGCACGCTTGATGGAGTTGGGGAAAATTGAAAATGCCGAGGGCACGTATTCTAAGGCGGAGCGCTGTTATTTAAGCGCACTCGAGATCTACCAAAAGCACGGCGATCGCGCTGGAGAAGGAGAAGCGATTGGCAATCTCGGAAACGTCTACCGAGAACAAGGCCAGCAGGACCGGGCCGTTGAGCACTTCACCCAGTCCATCGACATTGCCAGAGAGATTGGAAACAAACGCGGTGAGGGCATCGACCTCGGCAACCTCGGAAGCCTCTACCAAGAACAAGGCCAATATGACCAGGCCGTTGCGCACCACACCCAGGCCATCGACATTGCCAGAGAGATTGGAAACAAACGCGGTGAGGGCATCTACCTCGGAAATCTCGGAATCGTCTACCAAGAACAAGGACAATATGACCGGGCCGTTTCGCACTACACCCAGGCCATCGACATTGCCAGAGAGATTGGAGACAAACGCGGTGAGGGCAGCCACCTCGGCAATCTCGGAAGCGTCTACCGAGCACAAGGCCAATATGACCGGGCCGTTGAGCATTACACCCTGGCCATCGACATTGCCAGAGAGGTTGGAAACAAACTCAGTGAGGGCATTTTTCTTGGCAATCTCGGGGACGCATTCTTCAAAATGGAGCAACTCGACAAAGCAGAAGACGCCTTTCGAAAAGCCATTCCCATCGGTGACGAGACTTTCCCCGCTGCCGCCGGCGCTTTCCGTGCCTCCCTCGCCCTGCTCTTGGCTCAACAAGACCAACTTGATGAAGCCCAGGCCCTGCTCAAGACCGGTGAGCCCCAGATCGCGACCTACCCGAGTGAACACGCAAAGCTCCTCTGCAAGAAAGGCCAAGTTCAGCGCTTGGCCAACGAGCCTGAGGCCGCCCAGAAAGCCCTCGACCAGGCGAAAGAACTCGCGGCTGAGTTCAAGTTCGGAGCCGCCGGCGAGGTGGCGGAGTCGATCAGCGCGCTGACCGCCCTGCTCAGTTCACCCGGCTCACCGGACGAGCGTGCAGGCGAGGACCGAGCGTGCGCACTCAGCGAGGCGGAGCGATTGATTGAGTTGGGAAATATTGAGCGAGTGGAAAGCAAGTATGCTGAGGCGGTGCGCTGTTATTTAAGCGCACTCGAGATCTACCAAAAGCACGGCGATCGCGCTGGGGAAGGAGAAGCGATTGGCAGTCTCGGAATCGTCTACCAAGCACAAGGAAAACAGGACGGAGCCGTTGAACACCACACCCAGGCCATCGACATTGCCAGAGAGATTGGAAACAAAATCAGTGAGGGTATCAACCTCGGAAATCTCGGAGGCGTCTACCAAGAACAAGGACAATATGACCGGGCCGTTGCGCACTACACCCAGGCCATCGACATTGCCAGAGAGATTGGAAACAAAATCAGTGAGGGTATCAACCTCGGAAATCTCGGAGGCGTCTACCAAGAACAAGGACAATATGACCGGGCCGTTGCGCACTACACCCAGGCCATCGACATTGCCAGAGAGATTGGAAACAAAATCAGTGAGGGCAGCAACCTCGGAAATCTCGGAAGCGTCTACCAAGAACAAGGACAAGGTGACCGGGCCGTTGCCCACCTCACCCAGGCCATCGACATTGCCAGAGAGATTGGAAACAAACGCGGTGAGGGCATCTACCTCGGGAATCTCGGAAGCGTCTACCAAGAACAAGGACAATATGACCGGGCCGTTGCGCACTACACCCAGGCCATCGACATTGCCAGGGAGATTGGAGACAAACGCAGTGAGGGCGTTCAACTCGGCAATCTCGGAGACGCATTCGTCAAAATGGAGCAACTCGACAAAGCAGAAGACGCCTTTCGAAAAGCCATTCCCAT
>OBJC01000016.1_pt1 | contig 40957 bp, 36 predicted proteins | sample 1481521 | NCBI WGS metagenome assembly OBJC01 (sample SAMEA2341961, study PRJEB22496) | metagenome | biome: marine; feature: hydrothermal vent; material: water | place: Pacific Ocean | collected 2011/2012 | reverse complement strand
TATGCTGGGCTCATGGCGGCCAATCCCCTTAGCGAAGCAGAAATTTCCGAGCTGGCTCGGTTGTATACCTTTGCGAAAGCCCGAGATTATTACAGGCTGCTCGGATTGCACCCAGACGCTGAGCAGGCCGAAATCCAGGCAGCCTTTTATCAACTCTCCCGAGACTGGCACCCTGACTGCTACTTTCGCAGAGCGCTGGGCGAAAACGCGACAAAGCTGGAATCCTTATTCGTTCATATCACCAAAGCCTACAAGGTTTTGGGCGATAAAAACACCAGGCGACGGTACCACCGAGACAATAAAGAAATTATCGCGATCGCCCGTGCCGTGCCTCCTCCCAAGGCCACTGAAAGTTCAAGCGATCCCCCACCCGAGCGGCCCCGTAAGAAGCGCCCTCGAACTGCTGCCGAAAAGGCAGCGAGGGCAAGAATCGCCCAAAAACGTGCCGATCCGCGAGCGCGGGCACTTCAACAGCTTCGGGCCCAGGTCAAGGGACGATCCACACGGGCACGGCGATATTTCAAACAAGGCCAAGAAGACTACCAAGCTGGTAACGTCGCAAAGGCTGTGTCCTCTTTACACTTAGCCGTGCAGTTTGAACCCAAAAATGTCGAATACCGCGCCCTGTATGAACTTGCTCGCTCAGAGACATCCACCAGCATGGCGGTCCAGTTTGTCCAGGCCGGAGAGAGCGCAGAGAACTTCCAAAACTTTAAAGAGGCCATGCACAACTATCAGCGCGCCATCGAACAAGACCCCGATGACGGACTGCCTTTTTATCGCCTGGCGGCTTTGATGCTCCGGGTGGGCCAAGACAAGCGCGGGGCGCTCACACACCTCAGAAGTGCCGCTGGAAAGTCACCGAGAAATATCGAAATTCGCCTGGCGTTGGCCGACTTGTACGCAGATTTGGGCATGGGGCTCAATGCCCGGCGCGAGTATCAAACCGTACTCGCGATGGATAAAACCAATACCCGGGCGAAGTCAGGCATGCGGAACGTGCGCTAAGCTCATCCCTTGGTTAAGCGACGCTTGCTCCGCATATGGGGCCCACACCATGGGAGGCTGCCATGTCCACACCGGATGCAGCCAGAAACACGGTCGTCGTCGGTCTCCAATGGGGAGATGAAGGTAAGGGCAAGGTTGTGGACCTTTTGGCCGCACATGCGCGTCATGTGGTTCGTTTCCAAGGGGGCAACAACGCGGGACACACCTTGGTGGTCGACGGCGAAACTGTCATCTTACACTTGATCCCAAGCGGCATTTTACAACCCAACACCACCTGCATCATCGGTAATGGGGTGGTGGTCGACCCGGAAGTCCTGGTGGGAGAACTCGATGCACTCGAGGCCCGTGGCTACAGCATTGGGCCCGATGACTTTTTAATCAGCGCCGATGCCCACCTGGTGCTCCCCATTCATCGTAGCCTTGACGATCTCCGAGAGCATGCCCTCGGCGGGGCCAAGATTGGGACCACCAAAAAGGGAATCGGACCAGCCTACGAAGATAAAGTTGCTCGACGCGGGGTGCGTGTCGGTGCGCTGTTAGATCTCGAACGCTTCCGGCGCCATATCCAAGCAACATTGGCCGAGAAAAATCGAATCTTCGCCGAGTGGTACCAAGCCCCAACCGTCACAGACGATGATCTCGTCGCGTGGGCACAGCCTTTTGCCGAACGCCTCGCCCCCTTTATTCGTGATGCGGTCAGTCACCTTCACGAGGCCCAAGACCAGGGTGAACGCATTTTGTTTGAGGGTGCTCAGGGCACCTATTTAGACGTCGACCACGGCACCTACCCCTTCGTCACCTCATCGAACACCGTCGCCGGAAACGCAGCAGCCGGTACAGGGGTTGGCCCCAAAGACCTCCACACCGTGGTCGGGATCGCCAAAGCCTATGCCACACGCGTGGGCTCCGGCCCCTTCCCCACCCGTCTGGATAGTGTCGAAGAAGAAGCCCTGCGGGCCAAAGGCGGCGAGTTTGGTGCAACCACCGGCCGGCCACGCTCCTGTGGATGGTTTGACGCCCCTATGGTCAAACATGCGATCCGCCTCAACGGTGTCACACACCTGACCCTCACTAAACTGGACATACTCAGTGGCCTCGGGAGGCTTAAGATCGCCACCAGCCACAACACGCAGCCGGGTGAGGAACGTTTTACAGGCGGTCCGATCTACGAAGAATGGGAAGGTTGGTCCCAAGATATTTCCGCTTGCCGGAACTGGGAAGAGCTACCCAAACAGGCAAAAGCCTACGTCGAACGTATCGAAAACTTGGTTGGTGTGCGCGCAGGATTGATCAGCGTTGGGCCAGGCCGAGAGCAGGTCATACCCCGAGACCCACTTTTCCGTGCACAAGCGTATTGACACACCCGGCACCTTCCCGTTATCAGTCGTTTGCTCATGGGCCGCTAGCTCAGTTGGTAGAGCACCGGCCTTTTAAGCCGAGGGCCATTGGTTCGAATCCAATGCGGCCCACTTCTTTCAGACCCCATCGTCTAGTCAGGTCAGGACACCGGGTTTTCATCCCGGCAACACGGGTTCGAATCCCGTTGGGGTCACCATCCAGTCACCGTCCGCTCAACCCTCCGGGGACGAGCGGACGGTGCTGAACTGGGATTTCTGATATGCCATGGCTCGTTTCTGCGGTCATGGCCGCCATCGTTGCAGTCGCGATCACAGTGATCATTGAAAGGCTCGGCGGAAAAAAAGGGGGCCTGATTGGCACGGTCCCCAGCACTGTGGTCCCCGCAGCAGTTGGACTGTGGCTGGCCTCGCCTTCAGTGAGCGCGTTCCAGGAAGCCTTATACATGGTGCCGGCCGGCATGCTCATCAATGCACTCTTTTTGCTGCTGTGGCGAATCATTCCCCCAGCTTTGCCCGCATTCTCATCACACACACGCCTGGCGCTCAGTGTGATCTTGACCACACTTGGCTGGACCGTCATGGCGGCGGCAGTGGTGTTGGGCACGGCCATGGCCAGAAAAACCGGTCTCGACCCTCAGGATCTGGCGCTGATACTCATTGGATTGGGCATCGGGTTGGGTGTGATGGGGGCAAAAAATACCGGACCAAGCCCAAGCGCAGCACGAAAGGCCGGCCCTTGGGCCTTGGCCTCCAGAGGCTTGTTGGCCGCGTTCACAATCGGTGGGTGTGTCTGGCTGGCCGCCCACGCCGGACCGATGATGGCGGGCATGGCTGCAGTCTTCCCAGCACTCTTTCTGACGACGATGGTCAGCTTATGGCTGGTCCACGGTGAGGCGGTCGGTGACGGTGCGGTAGGACCGATGATGCTCGGCGGGACGGCGGTCAGTGTCTTCGCTTGGCTCGCAGCATCGTGGATACCTGAGTTGGGCCCACTGCTCGGATGTGTCGCGGCTTGGGTGGCGGCGGTGGCCAGCACCACAGTGCCCGCATGGCTGTGGTTGAACTCATAAGGGCAGGCGATCACCCGATGCACCCAGGCCTGACCCGCAATAAGGGCTTGGCAACCCAGCCACCGAGACCACCATGCCCAAAGATTTCCTCGCCCTCGCTGACTTTTCCACTGAATCTCTGCGAGAACTGGTCACCCTCGCCCATGATGTAAAACGCAATCCTCGCGCCTACCAAAACGCATGCGCCGGCCAGACGCTGGCCATGATTTTCCAAAAGCCGTCCTTAAGAACCCGGGTCAGTTTTCAGACCGGTATTTTTCAGTTGGGCGGCCAGGGCATCTACTTGGGCCCCACCGATATTCAACTTCATCGGGGCGAAACCATCGCGGACACAGCCGCCGTATTATCGCGGTATGTCGACGGCATCATGGCCCGTGTGTTTGGCCATGCAGATGTCCTAGAGTTGGCCAACAACGCCTCCGTCCCCGTTATCAACGGCCTCTCCGATTACAATCATCCCTGCCAAGTGCTCGCAGACTTGCAAACCGTCTCCGAAAAATTCGGAACACTCGAAGGTCTGAAGTTCGCCTACATCGGAGATGGGAACAATATGGCCCACTCGATCATGCTCGGGTGCGCCAAGGTGGGCATGAATGTCGCGATCGCCCATCCCGAAGGCTACGCGCCCCTCGCCAGAGTGGTCACCGAAACCCAGGCGATCGCCACCGCCTCTGGCTCGGGGGTTCAGATCACCGAAGACCCATACCAAGCGGTCGCTCAAGCCGACGTGGTCTACACCGATGTTTGGGCCTCGATGGGCCAAGAAGATGAAGCCCAAGAGCGCCTAAAGCGATTTGAGGGCTTTGAGATCACCACCGACTTGATGGCCGCAGCCAAATCAAGCGCCATCTTTATGCATTGCCTGCCTGCTCACCGCGGCGAAGAGGTGGCCGCAGCCGTCATCGACGGGCCCCAATCGGTGGTATTTGACCAGGCAGAAAACAGGCTGCACGCCCAAAAAGCGATCATGATCTCTTTAATGGGCACCAAACACTGATCAACCCACACCCTGTGCGTGATAGGATCACTTTAATGAAGCAGCCAAGCCCAAACACAGTCAACCTGTACGAAGTCTCCCCTCGGGATGGGCTTCAAAACGAGGCGACCGTCCTCTCTACTGAGGCAAAGCTCGGTTTAATCCATCGTTTGGTCGCTGCGGGTATCCGAGACATTGAGGTCACCAGCTTTGTGCGGCCCAGTTGGGTCCCTCAACTCGCCGACGCAGCCCAAGTTGTGGCCAGTCTCCCCCAGGCAGAAGGCGTCCGCTATTGGGGCCTCGTCCCAAATCAGCGGGGTCTGGAGCGTGCGATCGATTGCGGCCTGCGGCACGTCTGCACCTTTTTGTCTGCATCTGAGACCCACAACCAAAAGAATTTAAACCGAACCCAAAGGGAGACCCTGGCCGCACAAACCAAGGTCATCGGCGATGCCAAGGCCGAGGGTCTTGTGGTGCGCGCATACATTTCCACTGTTTTTGGTTGTCCTTACGAAGGCGAGATCGACGCCAACCAAACCGCTCGTCTCGCCCTGCGACTTAGGGAGGCTGGTGCTGACGTCATCGTGCTCGGCGACACCGTCGGTGTGGCCAACCCAGACCAAGTCACCGCCGTAATTCAGACCGTGGCCGCCGCGGGCATCCCACTCGATTGCACAGCACTTCATATGCACGACACCCGAGGCACCGCCGTCGCCAATGTGGTCGCAGGACTCAAGGCCGGCATCCGAACCTTCGACGGTGCGATCGCCGGTGTCGGCGGGTGCCCTTACGCCCCAGGCGCTGCCGGAAATGCCGCGACCGAAGATTTGATCAACGTGCTCGAGGACATGGGTTTCGACACCGGTATTTGTCTTGAGACTGCCTCTGCCGCAGGGGCCTTCTTGGCAACCGCCTTGGACCGCTCCCTCCCCGGAAGAATGCACCAAGTCTACCTCGCACAGCGCGAAGCCAACTCCGAGTCTTGTAGCGGCTGATGGCTGATGCCTTCCTGAAGGTGGTTGCTGGTATACAGCAAGGCCTCAACATACCTCTGCTCGGCCAAGACCCCTTGGTGATCGGCCGCAAACGTGGCGATCTCATCTTGGACGACCCCCTTGTGAGTTCCACCCACGCGCAAATTATTGCTCGCAATAATGGTTATGTCCTTCAAGACCTCGGAAGCACCAACGGCACCTTGGTTGATGGGCGCTTGGTACGTGAGACCGTCTTGCGACCCGGCTCGGAGATCGCGATCGGTTCAACCCGCATGGTCCTTTTTATTGGACTCGACTCCCCCTCCCCCAGCGGGGACGCCCCTTCTCTCCACAGCGCCTCAGCCACCGAAATCGCCTGGTTACTGGACGAAGAGTTGGTCGATATGGAGGTCAAGCCGACCCAAGGCACCCAACCCGGAGGAGATGTCATCGATCAGGCGCTTCGGCTGCCCCCTGGACTGCTGGCCTCTGTGGAGTGTGTCGCTGGAGCAGATGCCGGCAAGGTCTTCCGATTCTCTCGCGGAAACGTGAGCATCGGTCGAAAGACCGGGGAGATACCCCTCACCGACGAAGAGGCATCTAGGCGGCACGCGGTCATCGAGGTTTTTGGGCGGCAGATGATTTTTTTGCGGGACTTGGGCAGCACCAACGGTACCTACCACAATGGTCAGCGAATCACCGTGAGTCGAATCCGAAATGGAGACACCATCGGGGTGGGGCGCTCAGTACTCAAACTCGATATTCGTGGCTGATCAGCGCCTCAACTCATTGCTGATAAAACGCCGCCAGGCCTCAACCTCTTTTTTCGGGCTTCGGCCTTCGCTGTACGAGAAGCCTGCGATTTTTTCGAGTGCCGGTATCACCCGCCCCACCACATCAGGGTCGCTATCGTCCATGGCCCGAAGCAAGGCTGGATAGGCCGAGGTCGAGCCGGTGCCACCCAAGGCATCAACAAAGTATTTCCGAACCCAAATACTTCGGCCCCTGAAGGTGTTCTTTTTGTCGCTCAGGGCTTCAGACAATATGTCTACGGCCCGCTCATCACCACTGGACGTCAAGGCCGAGGCCGCAGCGGCACGGACGATGACTGCAGGGTCTTGAATCAGCCGGACCAAATAAGGCACACAGTCCGGGTCGCCATAATCTCCCATCGCTGAGGCTGAAGCCGCACGGATGGCGGGCATCGGGTCGGCCACCAGCCCGATTAGAATATTCTTGGCACGGTCGCCCTTGATTTGCCCCAACGCCCGCACGGCAACCCAGCGCTGGCGTGAATCCGCACCATCGTCTTGGCTGATCTTGCTAACCAAGGCCATATCCGTTGAGCCAAGCGCGACAATGCGCTCAAAGGCCGCCATGCGCTGCGTCTCAGTGGCAGCTTTAGAGGACGCGAGGGCCAAGTCCTCTACCGGGCCAGCCCACAAGGTCGAAATAAGAGAGAAAATAATCAGCATGCTAAACACGGTTTAAAATTGAAAGGCCGCTCGGGCCTGAAGGCTAAAAAACTTGCCACTTGGGTTTAGGCCTGCGGCCTCTAAGGGTACACGATCCGATGTCCTGGCCCAGGCCGCCTCGAGTGCCACATTGATGTGCTCATGAAAGGTGTGACGAATACCAAGGTCCACTTCCCAACCCAGGGTGGCGTCGTTGGCCTCGAAGCTGCTGCAAACACCATCATCATCGCCCTCCCCACACTGGATCACCGATCCATCAACCTTGTCTGGCCAAGCCACCAGATAGGCCGCAATGATCTCAATGGTTTCGGTGGGGCGAAATTTCAGGTGGGGATAAATATATCGGGAGTTGTAGACGCCGCCATTGGAGGCCAAGCTGCTTGCGTCCCCAGGGTAAGCGGCCTCAGTGACCCGGCTTAGGACCTCCTCATACAACAACAAGCCCACATTAAAATCGGGGTGTAAGGCACGGCCGGTGAAGCGATCGTCGGTCACATTGTCGTCACCGCTCGCGTATCCCGTCTCAAAAATGGCCGAGTATCCAGGCTGTTCAAGCCCGGCACGAACCACATAGCCCCAGGCGTCGACCGCTTTGTACAAAGTGTGTTTCCCCTCGCCAGAAGGAAGCTTGATCGCATTGGTTTGACCCGAGATATTGACCACCTCGCCCTCGAGGAGCAGGCCATTGAAGAGAAGGTGCCCGTAAGCATCCAAAATCCAAATATCGGAGTCCGTCTCAGCCTGAGAGCGGTGGACGGTGTACACGCCCAAGGTCAGGTCTGATGTGCGACCCAAAAGCTTTATGTCCTCACCCTTGTAAATGAGGGCGTAGACCATTTCAAAGACATCGTCCTGCTCGTCTGCCCACCAATCACTGCGCCGGCTTGTTGCATCGCGATCTTCAACAAAATCGTGTTCCTGGTCGGTCTCGCCATCTTGGCCAAGCCCCTTGGTTTGCCCATTTCGCAAGTCGCAACGCGGGTCGTATTCGGCATCGACCCCTTGGTTGTAGCCCCCCACCCAATCGCCGTCTCCAAGCCCCGCTGGGTCAAGGTCGCACTTGTAGCCATAATATTCGCGGAGTGGATCGGTGACCAAACGGTCTACAGCCACCGCGAAAAAGAGCGGAAACCCAGAGTCAGATTTTCCGGCCATTTTTTGGGCGATGGCCAATGGACGGGTAGCGAACAGCACACGGTCATTGGTGGAACCGCCGTGGTTTTCGCCAAAGAGATCGTCGAAGCCATTGCCATCGTTTGCCAGAAGGCCCAGACCCCAATCCGAAGGCTGACGCCCAATTCTGAGCTTGCCCACCGGAATGTCGAACTCCATCCACGCGCGCTTGATTTGAAAGGTCGCGGTCTCTTGACCATCGATGCCGGTCACAGAAGGCTCGCCGGCAAATATAGAAGTCGAAGCATTGGAGGCATTGTCTCCCCAAACCACATCATCGAGCACATCCACCATCATGCTAAACTTGGCGCGTTTTTCAAACGAGATGACCGGCGATAGTCGCAAGCGTTGCTGCATATACGAGGCCGAACCCCCTGGCCGACCAAGTTCCCCAGGGCCGTCAACGGGCTTAGCAAAGAGATGCTGAAAAGCATAGCCACGGGTGCGGTAATAGCCCTCGAGATCAAACTCCAAGTCGGTTTTTTCCGGTCCCTCTGCCAGCGCTGGCCCCAAGCCCAGGGCGCACATCAAGCCGATGAAAGAGACCATATTCAACTCCTAAACCCGACGAGTATGGGGGCCCCAAAAAGGCCTAGTTGCAAGCGGTGAGGCATTCCGGCGGCATCTTCACGCCATCGGATATTCCAGTGTATATGCTGGAGATGTTGATGCTGTCTGCGACCACATTGAGCTCTGTCGCCGCCACCAAGGACCATCCTCCCGCGCCATCGGCCACATAGCCTTCAACGGTCCAGGTACCGGGGGGGACATCCATGATGATCCAAAGACCATCGGCGGATGTGTACATCTGCTCTCGCTTGGGGAAGTCATCGACAAAATACTTGGCGACGGTGTCTTCGGGGACCACACCCGCGGCATCCCGCACAACCACTTGCAAGCCTTCAAGGTTTTGTCCTGCGCAGTCATAAGCGCGACCGGCAACGATTCCTTTGCTCAAGTCTGGGTTGACCCCCAAAAGCCGCGGAATCAAAGAGTAGGTCACCGATGACACGGAGTTGACCTCGTGGGTGGGGATGATGGGGCCCATATTTGGCATGACATCATGAGACTCGATGGTGACCTTGGTGAGGTCGAGCAGGGGGTCGGTCGTCACGCGGTAAGTAAAGGGCGCGCAGGTGTTGACCTCGCCGGAGAAAATCCCATTTGGGTCGGAGACATAGATGGCGTCGGGTGGGCCCGCAGTCGAGTCACTCAAAAAGATTTCAACCTCGGCATCGTCGACGGGACTACCCAACTGAAAATCGCTCACCAGGCCGCTCATGGAGCGCTGTGCCACGCATCCATCGGCGGCGGTTTCTCTGCCCAGTCCATCGGCGGCGTTGAAGCAACTCAGGTCACCAATCGGTGCGTCGGTCACGTTGATAAAGGCAGAGATGTCGGTGCTACCACCGCCAACCCCAGTGTCGTCGCCACTGGACTCTCCACCCGGTTTGGTGTCAGAGCCACAGCCGAGGGCGAGGCCCAGGATACAAAGTCGAAGATGTCGCATATCTATTCTCCTAAAAAGTCAACGATAGATGTAGGCAGCCCCCTCCAGCTTGTCAATCAGGGTCTGACATCACTTTGCGATGCTAAATATCGCTCGGATAGCCTCCGGCGTTTACTCAAAGCTGATGCCATCGGTTATCCGGCAGCCATGAGCCGATTCAAACGCATCGCTGTCTATTGCGCATCTTCCGACCAAATCGACCCACAATACCGCCGTGCAGCCACAGCGCTCGGGCATCTGTTGGCAGCCTCCAATATCGGCCTCGTCTTTGGCGGCGGTAGCGTCGGCTTAATGGGGGCCGTCGCCGATGCTGTAATCGAGGGCGGTGGCGAGGTGATTGGGGTCATTCCCGAGAAACTCCAGGCACTTGAGTTGGGCCATCCGGGATGTACCGAGATGCATGTTGTGGACACCATGCACACCCGAAAGTTGATGATGATGGAAAAGGCAGACGCCTTTATTGCCATGCCTGGGGGCTTTGGTACCCTCGAAGAGCTGTTCGAGGTCGTGACTTGGGCCCAACTGAACTACCACCGAAAGCCAATCTCGCTTTTTAACGTATGTGGTTTTTATGACGCGCTCATTCAGTTCATCGGACAGGCCGTCGACCAAGGCTTTATTCGAGAGGAGCTTCGTGACCTCATCACCGTGGGCAACGACGCTGAGGCGGTACTCAAGGCCCTTGATGGGGGCTCGGTCCCTGATTTAGAGAGTTGGCTGAGAATGCCCTAAAACTTTGGACACGCTGGTGTCCAAATACCGGCCACCAGCGCCTCAAGTCCCTGAAATAGGGTCCGGCACAGGCCTTGCAACCTCCCATCGCTGTGGAGGCTTAGCATGGCAACAATCATTCAATCGATGGCACTCGCAGGCATAGATGGCCTGACCGTAACTGTAGAGGTCGACCTCCCTCGGCGACTCCCCGCGACGATCATTGTGGGCCTTCCTGGGTCTGCAATCCGCGAGAGTGCACACAGGGTTCGATCAGCCATCGTCGCCTCTGGGGCGGCCTACCCCAAAAAGCGGGTTGTGGTCAATTTGGCCCCTGCTGACTTGCCCAAACAGGGCACAGCCTTCGACTTACCGATTGCCATTGGCATCTTGATGGCCGATGGTGGCGTGACGCCAACCCGAAGCGAAGACACTGTTTTTGTTGGTGAACTCTCCTTGGACGGGGAGCTTCGACCCATCACGGGAGCGTTGGCCTTGACCCTCGCGGCGGTGAACTCCGGCGCAAAGCGAATCGTACTCCCAAAGGCCTGTGCCGCAGAAGCGGCTGTGGTGGACAACATCGAGGTGCTCGCGGCGAAATCCCTCTTTGATGTGATCACTTGGCTCGATGGACACACCGAGCTCGAGGCCGCTCAGCCAGCTGCACCGACACCGGTCAACCAAACGATCGACCTGAGTGAGGTAAGAGGCCAGCACCGGGCAAGGCGTGCCCTCGAGATCGCAGCTGCAGGTGGGCACAATCTCCTGTTGATCGGCGCGCCTGGCTGCGGGAAGACCATGCTGGCTTCACGGTTGCCAACCATTCTTCCCGACCTCACCCACCACGAATCAATTCAAATCACCCGAATTCATTCTGTCGCCGGGCTGCTCGCCCCAGGCTGTGGCTTGGTCGACCAGCGGCCTTTCCGAGCACCACACCACTCCATCTCCAACGCTGGGCTGATGGGCAACGCCAAGCTTCAACCGGGCGAAGTCTCTTTGGCCCATCACGGTGTTTTGTTTTTAGACGAGGTACCCGAATTCAGCCGCAGCGCACTCGAACTGCTTCGAGGCCCACTCGAAAACAGAGAGGTCCGCCTCAGTCGGGCCCGAGGAACCGCGATTTATCCGGCGAGCTTTTCGTTGATCGCTGCTGCCAACCCATGCCCGTGTGGCTTTTATGGACACCCAAGCCGGCCATGTGTCTGCTCTCCATCTCAGGTGGACAGATACCGAAATAAGCTCAGCGGCCCATGGCTAGACCGCATCGACTTGCAGGTATGGACTCAACCTCTCAGCCCACAGGACATGGTCAGCACCAAGCCTGGGGAGCGGTCCCAAGCCGTCCGCGAACGGGTCAACGCTGCACGGGAACTTCAACTCAAACGGTATGAACACTCTGATGTGGGCTGTAACGCTGAGCTGATAGGCGACGGTATCCGCTCGGCTGCAAACCCCACCGATGAAGCACTGGAAAGCTTGCGCGCCGTGATGGAAGCCCACGCACTGTCCGGGCGCGCGTGGGCCCGAATTTTAAAAGTGTCCAGAACCATTGCGGACTTGGCCCAACAACCCAGGGTGGATGTGGCCCATATTCTTGAAGCGAGCAGCTACCGAATGGATGGGGCCTCAGCATGAGCGGATGGGTTCTCTGTCTGCATTTGGGCTTCACCATCGATCGAATTGAAGGTGACTTTACGGTGGTCGAGTGGCTTGGGAGTGTGCTCACGACCGATGTGAGCACGGCGCTTTATCCACGCCCGCCATCCGAAGGTGAGCAATGGATGATCCACCTGGCGCCAAGCACCGATGGAGAGACCCGCCTCGACGACAGCTTTCTGGCCTTGACCAACCCAAAAGGCACCATCGGTCTACCGAAGGCGCTCACCGTCAACAATCAACACCAATTTAGGCTCCGGATGACCCGGACGCCCAACACAAGCACCCCAGGAGGGGCACTACCATGAAGCGAACAGAAAACAGAAAACACGTTGACGAGGCGCTCGCGCGACTCACAAAAAAACACGGCAGCGGCACAGTCATGCGCATGGGCGAACAGCCCCCCCGAAAGAAGGACGGCATTCCAACTGGGTCAATGGCTTTGGACCTTGCAACCGGCTGCGGCGGCTACCCAAGAGGCCGAGTGGTGGAAATCTACGGACCGGAATCGAGCGGTAAAACCACACTCACGCTTCATGCCATCGCTGGCTGTCAAAGCAAAGGCGGGGTGGCCGCGTTTGTTGACGCCGAGCACGCCTTGGACCCTGACTACGCCAAAGCCCTTGGGGTGAACGTTGACGAGTTGATCATCTCTCAGCCCGACCACGGTGAGCAAGCCCTCGATGTGGTGGCCGAGCTGGTCGCCAGCGGCGGTGTGGACTTGGTGGTGATCGATTCGGTGGCCGCCCTCGTGCCCAAAGCTGAGCTCGCGGGTGAGATGGGGGACTTACCGGTCGGCCTCCAGGCCCGGTTGATGAGCCAGGCCTTACGAAAACTCACCGGGGTCGCCTCACGGAACAACACCACCATCATCTTCATTAATCAACTCAGACAAAAAATCGGTGTGACTTATGGCTCTAACGAGACGACCACCGGTGGAAATGCATTGAAGTTTTACGCGAGCATGCGCTTGGATGTGCGCAGAATCGGGTCGGTCAAAGTGGACGGCTTGGCGGTGGCCAACAAGACCCGGGTGCGTTTGGTCAAAAACAAGATGGCACCACCTTTCAAAATCGTGGAGTTCGAGATTCGATTCGGAATTGGCATCGACCAAATGGCAGAATTGATCACCTTGGGCGAGGCTGCCGGAATCATTGAGCGAAAGGGCTCATGGTTTGCGATGGGTGATGAGCGCTTGGGCCAAGGCAGGGATCGGGCAAGCACACGGCTCAAAGAAGATGAAAAGGCACGATTGGCATTGCTGGAAGGGGTCCGGCTCTCGCTCAACTCCGAGCCTGCACAAGCCTAAAACTTTGGGTGTGCCCGTTCCATTTCACGGAAAACCACAAGGAGGCATGAACCACAAATGCACACACCTTGGAACGGGTACACCCTCTCCCTTCGTCGAATCTCAATATTACCGTGCCTCATCAATGGGAGGAGCGGCGAAAGGCTTGTCTACCAGGTGACCACACGCCTAGTCTTTGGTACCCAGGGAGCACACGCGAGGGCTATCGGCCGCCGTACGTCACCGAGCGACCCATGGGTGCATCATCCATAATCACGCCGTCGCGCGCTGCGATAACCCCATTCACGAGCACAAAGTCGGGGCCCAAACCCACCTCACGGCCCACAAAGGGCGACCACCCGCAATGGCACTGCACCATCTCGGTGGTCAACTTACCGGTATGGGCCTCGCGAAAGAGCACCATATCAGCGTCGGCCCCTTCGGCAATGACACCCTTGCCCTCAAGATTGAAAATCCGCGCTGGATTTTCTGCGCACATGGCGACCATCAATTCCAAGCCAATCCGGCCATTTTTGAGTGCGCCCAAAATCAATGGAAACATGGTGCCAACACCCGGCAAGCCCGAAGGTGCCGACCAATAATCAGCTTGTTTTTCTTCAAGCGTATGTGGCGCATGATCGCTGCCGAAGGTGTCGAGACGGCCACGTTTGAGCGCGGCCATCATGGCCCGACGATCGATCTCTGGACGGATCGGTGGGTTGACCTTGACCAGATTGCCCAAATGCCCAGCATTGTCGGTACTTAAAAACAAATGATGGGGCGCAACCTCGCAGGTAATTGGAAGGTCCCCACGAAGGGGATCGAGTAGGGCCAACTCGCCTGCAGTCGATAAATGACAGATATGAATCGCGCGGCCAGTGCGCTGAACGAGGGCGATCAGCGTCTCGACCGCCTTGATCGAAGCTGCTGGCGGACGTACATCGTTGTGCACAGGCTTGGCGGTCCCTTGCCATTGGGCCCGGGCTGCATCGAGAACTTCTTGGTCCTCAGCATGCACTCCAATCAGGCCCTTGGTTTGCGTGAAAACCGCCTCAAGCACCTCGGGGGTCACACCAAAAGCACCCGTACTGTCACCCATAAACACCTTGGTCCCACACACCAAACCGGCATCCCATAAGGCTGAAATCTTGGGGATACTCTCAGCCGAAGCCCCAACCCATACACCGAAGTTGACCACCGAATGAGCAGCAGCACGGTCCAATTTGTCGCGAACCGTCTCTTCATCGAGGGTGCCGGGAGTGGTGTTCGGCATATCCAGCACCGTTGTGGTGCCCCCACGCAGTGCCTCTCGTGACCCAGTCGCCCAACTCTCTTTGGCTGGATGGCCGGGATCCCTGAAGTGCACATGGGTGTCAATCACACCGGGCATGACAAAACGTCCGATCGCGGAGATCTCCTCTTTGGCTGGACCCCCAGGGTTTCCCCCAACATAGGCAATCTTGCCATCCTCGATGGCGATGTCTGCTACCAGACGGCCCGTAGAGCGCACGATGGTGCCGTCTCGGATAATCACATCGTACACAATAGCCTCCAGCCAAATCAATGACCTGACGACTATCCCTTTTAGCAATATCGTCCACATGTTGGGCCGTCGCGATAGGACTCTGACCATGAAAAACTTCTGGTTTATTGCTGGGCCCCCATTCGCTGGCACCATGTGGGCCGATGTTCTGGATCGCATGGCGAACAACGGCCTCAACGCCCGGTGCTGGGACATGCTTGAGGCAGGCTCGGGTAGCCTCAACGCAGAGACCAAGCGCTTGGTCGCCGACATCGAGGCAGCCGATGACGACATCGTCTTGGTCGGTCACGGTGCAGCCCTTCCGCTGCTCAACGCGGTCAACAGCCAGACAGATCTCGCTGGCCTGGTATTCTCGAATGGTCCTCTCGGACAATATGACCTGATCACCAAGGGCCTGACCACCTTCGCAGCCTTACCAATGGCCATGATTGGATTTTCTTCTAGGCTTGCTGTCCCATTCCTGGCCTCCTCCGCCGGGCTTCGGCGAACGGTGGTCAACCCCTACGTGATGGATCACGACATGACAGTCGCGATTTGTAAGCCAATTTTGGGGGATCGAACCCAACGCGCACGGGCCCTCTGCTACCTCAAGAGCCTGCCAAAACACCCCGTTCCACCAAACACTACCCCGACCCCGACCCTGCTTTGCTGGGGCGATGCCGACCCCCTAAGTGCCGGTACATATGCGTCATTTAAGCCAGCGGTGTCATATCACATCACGAAAACGCCCGTGGAAGGCGGCCAGTACTTTCACCCCATCGAACGACCCTGGGCGATGGCCGACACAATCTCATCATGGGCCTCAAAACATCAGACCACGACATAAATGTCGTGATTTTCTTGAATCAGCCGGTGACACGCCCACCTTATCTTGGGAAGAAATCACATAAGATATTGATTTACCTTAACTTTACCAGAGACGATTAGAGATGGCATGGGACTTGCTATCTTGTATAAACGGAGACGCTTTGATGGTTCGGCGGGATTCAAGCCCCCAAACTCCTCATCGCAAAGGGACGCTCGGCCACAAGCCGGGCGTCTTCTAATTAAGGGACCAATAATATGGACCTCAACGCGCTCAGAACCGCCGGCATTCGCGTAACGGATGCCCCCATTCACCTCGACGCATACCGTCGCGACCTGTGGCCCAGAGACACGCTAGCGATGCTCGTCGACAACGAAAAACCGAGCGCCCCAATGGCGGTAGCCTCACCGACCAGCCCAGAGCAAGTGGCAACCACCGTGGCCTTCGCCGCCAAACGAGGCATCGAGATTGTGCCCTATGGTGCTGGTTCTGGCGTTTGCGGTGCCGCACGGGGACGGGCCTCGAGCTTGGTTGTGGATCTCAAACGCCTCAACCGCATTCAGAGCATCGACACCCGGTCTCGCACAGTCCGGGTTCAAGCCGGAATACTGGGGCAACACCTCGAGGACCAACTCGAACAGCTCGGATGGATGACGGCCCACAGCCCCTCGTCCATCTCCTGCTCCACTGTTGGCGGCTACATCGCAGCCCGAAGCGCGGGCCAGTTCTCCAGTAGATATGGCGTCTTCGATGAAATGACGCTCGCCGCAAGCGCCGAAACACCAACCGGCCGACTGGACTGTGGCCTATGGACCCCACACGGAGAAGAAGACCTTTTGCCCATCCTCACCGGGTCCGAGGGGGGCTTGGGTGTGGTGACAGAGTTACTGCTCAACATTCAACCCATGCCTCAAACCCGGTGGCTGCGGGGCTTCGCGTTCGCTTCGCTCGAGACGGCTTGGGAGGCCATGCGCAAGCTGATGCAAGCCAATCTATGGCCGAGCGTACTCAGGCTCTACGATCCCATCGACACCAAAATAAGCGGTAAAACCAAGCCTACAAAATCCGGGAAAAGCAACCGCGTCTTTAGCTGGATGAAGGCCACAGCCCGCAAAAATCCCGCCCTGCAGCGCCAACTGTTGTCCATCCCTCTCGCCATGCCCGGCCTGCTCAATAAAATCAGCCAGGGCCTCGGCGACGAAGTCTTGCTGATCGTCGGATTTGAGGGACCTTCCGCTGTCGTCCACGCCACTGTTCAAGCCGCAACGCCCTTACTTCAAAGCGGCCGAGACCTGGGCGCAAAGCCCGGAGAGGCTTGGTTCGCCAACCGCCACGCAGTCTCCTACAAACTGGCCCCCGTGTTTATCGCCGGCGCGTTCGCAGACACCATGGAGGTCGCCGCCACCTGGGAGCGACTCCCCGCACTGTACGAGGCGGTCCGTGGCGCCTTGAGCAAGCACACCGCAGTGATGGCCCACTTTAGCCATGCGTATACAGAAGGCTGCTCGATTTACTTCTCGTTCGCTGGAAAACAGAGCTTGACCACCTATGACGACGCCTGGCGCGACGCTCTGGAGGCCGCCCACCAAGCCGGTGGAACGGTGACCCACCATCATGGCGTTGGGCCGCTCAAGGCGGCTGCCGCGGCCAAAGAGGCCGGCGCGGCACTTCGGGTTTGGACAGAAATCAAAGGAAAACTCGACCCTGACGGCCTGATGAACCCCGGTCGCCCCTTCCCAAAAAATCCCGAAAAATGCGCGACAACAGTTCTCGCCCCCCCAAGCGGCGGGCCGGTATTTGAGGTGAGCCCCACCAACCTGATCGCGCGGATTGACCCCCAGGCCAAACCTGAAACCATTCAGAGCGTGTTGTCTTCTCAGGGATTCACCCTTCGATTCCCACCCGATCGCCCAATCGGAGAATGGCTAGACAAGCTTGAGCGCGGAGCAATCCCAGGCGTGCCTCTTTTTGCGCTTCAAGCTCGTTTTTCGGATGGTGAGGCGGTCCGCATGTGTCCTGCACCACGCTCTGCAGCAGGGCCAGACCTTCGCTGGGGGGTCTTGCGACGGGCAAATATTGAATGGATTGAGGTCCCCATCCGAGCGACGGGCGACGAAATTATCGTGAGCGCCGGCCACACTGACCTGGATGCTCGAGATGTCCGCCCACTTTGGACTTCAGAGCGAGCCTGGGCCTTTTCCGCCGAGCAAGGTGCACTCGCGGAGGCCTGTTTTGTACCATCCGACACCGAAAAAGTTCCTGCGATACCCCCGACAGCCAAAATATGAATCCGAACACACCACAAGCCACCGTCGACACTTGCGCGCTCTGTCCGCGGCTGTGCCGACACGTATGCCCTGTAGCCGTGGGAACAGGGCTCGAATCTGCCACACCCACGGCAATCCTCACATCCATCATGATGGCCAAGCGCAATCCCAGCGCGCAAAACCATGCCGCCGAAACCATCGACTTGTGTACCCGCTGCGGCCACTGCCAAGATTTTTGCGGGGTCGACCAACCGGTCGTGGCCCTCCTCGATGCAGCAAGATCCCAAATTCAGCCTCCACCCCATCGATTTGTACCCCCGACCATCCACGGACACACACCAACCGTGGCCATCATCTGCGGGGCGCAAGATTGGTCGATCGCCCTCGCCGAAAAAACCGGGCAGAAGCTCTCCACCCTCCGCACAAACGACCACCTCGGTGAAGCCCATCGCATTCGCGCCCATGAGGCCGAGGCCGTGACTCATGTTTTGGCGACTGTGTTTCAAGGCCGCACCGCCATCAGCAGTTGCGCCACCTGCCGCCAAGCCCTCATAGACGCCGACGTCAGCATCGAAACCATCGAATCCGTTCGCCAGGACGTCCCCTCTTTGCCCACCTGGCGAACCTGCCACTGTCCAGCCGGACCGTCGGTGAAAACCCTTTTGAGATGCTGCGGCGCCCGAGCACCCTTGGCCTTGAGCCACCCCGCGCTCTCGGCCACCATGGCAGAAGAGATTCGCCTCCGCTTGGACGGCCAGGCCGTGTATGTGCCAGACACCCGTTGCGCTGCACACTTGCAATCGGCCGGTGTCCAAGCACTGGGCCCCGCCGATCCATTTTCGACCATCTAAACCGTGAGGAGCGCCGACATGCCCATAGGCCAACCCAACAGCTTCAATCGCCCAGAGGGTGCAGGCACCCGAAACACCCAAGAAAAAATCCTGTTGATCGTCAACCCCAGGGCCGGCGGTGGCCGGGCTGCAGCTCAAATCGACAAACTCAAATATCTGGCAGACCGCGCATTCGAACAATGGGAGATGGTCACGACCGAAGCCCCAGGTCACGCGTCTTTTTTGGCCGCCGAGGGGGCCACGCAAGGCTTTGATCTGGTCGCAGCTGTGGGTGGCGATGGCACCTGCCATGAGGTCGTCAACGGGCTCTTTAAGGATGGGGTCATCATTCGCCGAAAAACCGCCTTCACCGTGATCCCCTTGGGCACAGGCTCAGACTTGGTGCGCACCCTCAAGATTCCGTCAGGCGCGCGAGAAGCCCTGTGGATCGCGGCCACAGGGGTTTCACTTCCCTCCGATCTGGGGCTCGCAGAGGTGAGCACACCCGACGGGCCACGCGAGGAGCTGTTTATCAACGAGGCCGGATTTGGGGCCAGCGGCGAGGTCGTCCGCCGCAGCAACTTGAGTTCCAAGCGTTTTGGTGGCAAGGCCACCTTTATCGGCGCCACATTGAGAACATTGGCCACCTACCAGCCTCAACAGGTAAAAGTGAGTGCAAAGACCGCCAAGGGCGAGCGACTGTGGGAAGACAGGCTCTTGAGCGCTTTTGTGGCCAATGGCCAATACTGTGGCAGCGGCATGTGGGTGGGCGCCGGCGGATCGATGCAAGACGGTCACTTCGACCTCAGCCTGGTACAGCCAACCCCACCACTGCGCCAAGCGCTGGAATTTCGGCACCTGTACGATGGGAAAATGGCGAACAACACGGGGGTCACCCGTATACGGTGTAGCGAGTTGACCGCCGAGGCCATGGGGACGACGCCCATACAAGTTGAGCTCGACGGTGAGTCGATCGGACAACTTCCCGCACGCTTTAGCATCAAGCCTCGCGCCCTCGTAATTCGGGGTGGGTGGGTTCAAACACCATTGGATTAATCGTTTTATTAGTTTTTTTAGTTTAACTTACGTCAGTCTCACACAAAAAACAAAAAAACCGATTAATCCAGCTTGACACCGAGACTTGAACCCCGTTAAGGTTCTATTGCCAGCGGAAATACCGTAAGCAAAACCTAAATCTTCTAAACTTCCTAAAAAATCATACTGGAACTACCATGAACAAAGCCGATCTGACTGACGCCCTCGCCGCCCGCGCCAACATTCCAAAAGTGCGTGCCGCCAACTACATCAACATCGTCATGGGCACCATCCAGGATGCACTCGTCACTGGCGAGAAGGTCACCATTTCCGACTTCGGCACATTCACTGTGTCTCAACGTCGTGAGTTCGTCGGGCACAACCCGAAGAATGGTGCAGAGATTCGCGTTCCCGCGCGGAAAATCCCGGTGTTCCGGGCTGGAAAGGGTCTCAAGGAGTCCTTGAACGCCTAAGCCCGAACGCTTGGGGAGGGGGATGCGGCGGGACCAACGGTTCCGTCGCATTTTTTTGTGCCAGGGCTCAAGCCAGCCAGCCCTGAAAGCCAACAAAGAACCTGTGACCTTTGGGGAACGGTGACCCATCCCTGTTGACACCATTGGCTCACAAGCTAAGTAGTAGCTGTCGCTAATAATGCACCCCCACCGGCACAATCGCGTGGCCGACGGCAGCCTGAAACACAGGACGGACCGAAAGGGAACACCCCCACGCGACTGCCCAGCAGTCGTCCGGAGACGCTGATGCCCCCCCCAAAAAAACTACGCATCGCATCCGTCGCTGTATCGGACTTCGCCACCGCAACCATGCCCAGCAAGGCCGGTGACTTCCAAATCGTGGCCTTCAAAATGAACGACGGGCAAGAAGCCGCAGCAATCATCGCCGGAAATGTAGAAAACCAACCCGAAGTCCTCCTTCGGGTCCACAGCGAGTGCTTTACCGGTGACGTCATGGCCAGCCTTCGCTGCGATTGCCGCGCCCAACTAGAGCTCGCCTTAGAGTTGATCGCCCAAGAGGGCACCGGCGTGGTGATTTATCTGCGCCAAGAGGGCCGAGGGATCGGCCTACTCAATAAAATTAAGGCCTACGCCCTCCAAGACCAAGGCAGAGACACCGTCGACGCCAACCTGGAACTGGGCTTCGAAGTCGACCTGCGCACCTACGAAGTCGCAGCCGAGGTCATCAACCACCTCAAAATCAAAAGTATTCGCCTGATGTCGAACAATCCAGACAAACGCAGTGATTTGCTCCGTCATGGGATCGATGTCCGACAGAGCGTGGCATGCATCACCGACACCACCGCTCACAACCAACATTATATCGCAACAAAGCGCACGCGCTGCGGGCACACACTCTAAATCAGCGCGAACACACACCACTGCGCACAGTCCCCCGTTGACAGCGACCACTTGACACGGCTAAAACGGTCGTGGGGATCGCCAGCGTTCGGTCCAGGAGGTCGCGATGCCACGCCCAGGTCTGAGCCTTTCTTTTTTGGTGCTGCTTAGCGCTTGCACCAAAGACATTTCCGTCGAAGGTAGAGAACTGCCACAGATGACCATCTCCTCCGAGCGGGTCGACTTTGGTGAAGTCCCTTGGGGCGAGATCTATTTGGAGAAAATAACCATCCGCAACACCGGCGCATCGCCACTTGGGGTCTCAGAGATCGCCATCGGTATCGACGAGATGGAAGACAACTTCATCCTGCATCTCGGCACGCTGATCGACTGCAGCGACGCGGTTACCGATACCGAAGATGCCAGCGAAGATACCGGCCTCACCAATATGGGCATCGACGACGCCCACCAGGCCACCGGCAGCACCAGCACAGCCAGCGCCTCGATCATCATTATCGAGGAAAACTGCAGCTACGACTTTCAGGTCAGCCTCTCCCCATCCACAGTCGGCGCCATCTACGGCTCGGTGCTCGTCCGCACAGCAGACGATGGCGCCGAAGAGCCCACCCACTACCAAGATCCCGACGACGCCCACAAGACCATCATCCTTCAGGGCAGTTCATCCAAGGGCGCAGGCAACATCATCGTGAGCCCGCGAACCCTGGACTTCGCCCATCCAAACTCAGGCGAGACACCCACCAAATACGTCGAGATCCACAACGTCGGCAACGGCCCCCTCACCGTGCAGACCCCTACTCTCAACGATGACTGCGACCCCCGATTCGACATCGACTTTGGCCGCCTCACCGAAGGCGCACTCACCCTAGATGCCCGCACTTCAACCCTGCTCCCGATCACATACACAGCCGACGATGGCCGAAACGCCGAGTGTGAAATGACCATCGAGAGCTCAGATTTGGACTCACCCTCGAGTCGGGTGTCTTTGCGGGGCCAAATGGGCTCAGACCCCTTGTGTTCCCCACCGAGCGTCGACCTCATCTCGCCGATGCCTGGACAAATCCACGGCACCAGCGATGACTTGGTTCTCGAACTCCGCATCGCTGACTCAGATCAACGCCCAACCAGCCTAAATTGCTCTGTCACCAGCGCCTTTAATGATGACGAAGAGGCACCTGAAGAACTCGCAGACTGCCGCCCGTACTCAGACTCAGGGTACACCTTGGTCAACATTCCCACCGAGCTCCTGATGACCGGGTCGGACACCTTGATGGTCACGGTTCAAGATGATTGCGGACTACAAGCCACCGCATCGGTCGGGGTGGTCTGGAATGCCGACTACCCGCCCGGAGATAACGACCACGACGGCTTTGCCTCCGGTGCTGTCGCCAACGCCGACTGTGACGACGACGATATTTGGGTCTACCCCAATGCCCCTGAGATAGCCGACGGCAAAGACAACGACTGTGACGGTGAAATCGACGAAGGCACAAGCGCCATGGACGACGACGGCGACAGCTTCTCAGAGGACGATGGCGACTGCAACGACTTCGATGACACCATCTACCCCGGCGCACCCGAACAGCCCGACTACAAGGACAACGATTGCGATGGCGTGATCGACGACAACACAGGGCTTTTCGACGACGACGGCGACGGCTTCGCGGAGACCGATAACGACTGCGCAGACAACAACCCGAACATTCATCCCGCCGCCATCGAGTATTGCGACGGCATCGACAACAACTGCAACGGCCTAAAAGACGAGCGGGACGGATGTATCGAGATCGACGCAGCCCCCATGGTTTTGGGTGAAATTCAAATGAGCGCGACCGCCATCGGCCAAGGTGAGAGCACGGTCATGACCATCGAGGTCTACGACCCAGACGGCACTGAATTCGACTTCACCTGGCAAGAGGATGAAAAGCTGGCAGCCCAAGGCCACTCGGGCTTCGACTCCACATCCGCCCAGACCGTCACCTGGACTGCGCCCATGCTCGACGAAGGCTCAAAAGGCGAGCCTTACACACTGTTTGTGATCGTCAACGACCCCGAAGGACACTCCGACTGGGCCTTTGGTGAAATCAAGGTCATGCCCAACCCTGTAGACGGAACCTTGGGCGGTGACGATTCCGTCAATGACGTCAAAAAGAGTGGATGCAAAAAGGAAGAGGAGAACAACGCGATGTCTTCCGCAGCATTCTTCACCCCGTTTTTGATGCTTTTGGCTTGGCGCCGCAGGGACCGATAGCTCAGCGACTCAAGCCACCGTATTTGACGACCGCAGCAACCGCGGCAGTGTCTGCACGCAAGGTCAAACCCCCAAGTCCGGCAGCACACCACCCTGCCATGGCCAACTCCTCGACCTCACCAGCACTAAAGCCGCCTTCTGGGCCGACCAAGAGCGTGAGCGCACCATCACTGCGGGCAGTAAACCCTGCTGAAGGCAATAAAGCCAGGCGCTGCCCCACTTGGGCCTCAAGCCCCTCCGCCCAACTGCAAGGCGGCCGAATGATCGGCACGGTCACACGGCCACACTGGGCAGCCGCGGCGGCCACGATGCGCTCCCACCGTTGCCGCTTGTCACCTTTAGCCACAGCGCGCTCAGTGGAAATCATCTGAATGCTCGCGACACCAAGTTCCGTCACCATCCGTAAAACCCCGTCGAGGGTGCTGGCACGCAATTGGGCGAGAACCAAATGAACATCGGCGTTTAATGCGTCGGGCTGACCGAGTTGGGTCACACCCAACACAGCACACCCATCGACCACTGTAATCAAAGCGGCAATGGCGCAGACTCCTCGCCCATCGAATATCTCGACGGACTCACCCGGCGCAATACCGGTGACCCGAAGCAGATGGTGCGAGCTCGCCTTATCGAGCACCACCCGCTCACCCACTGCGGGGATAGACGGGGCCAAAAAGCGCCTCACCAGCCAAAACCCATATGACACCAATCGCCTTCTTCTTCACGACTCACAAGACGCATGGGCGCGAGGGCTGTCACCACCGTGTCCGCCCGGTCGGCAAGCACCCCAGCAACCGCCAGATGGCCAGAAGTGACCCGCTTCAGGTCCTCCGCCAAGACGACCAAAACTTCAGCAAACACATTGGCAACCACCAAATCAAAACGCCCATCGACCCGCTCTAGAGGGGTGAGATCAGCCTGAATCTGGACCTGGTTGAGCCGGGCATTATCAAGGGCTGCCCGGGCACTTTCGGGGTCGATATCGACGCCCCAAGCCGCCATCCCAAGCCGTGCCGCTGCGATGGCCAAAATTCCGGACCCCGTACCCACATCCAAACAAGTCTTCCCACCGTTGCCGTATTTAAGCACCGCCCGCAAACAACTCAAAGTCGTCGGGTGGTCCCCCGTACCAAAAGCCATGCCGGGCTCGATGATGAGGTCCCCAGGCTCAGCCAACCAAGGTGGAGACACATAGGAGCCATCGATAATCTGAATCCGAACCGCTGAGGCGCGCCACGCATCGCCCCACCCCTGGTCATCGACGGCAACCCAACAAAGAGATTCGACACCCTCGAAAGTCCTTTTCGCCCACGCTACCGCCCGCTCGGCCACACCCCGGTCACCTGCATTCCACCATACCCGCAACAAAGCGCGCTCAGGCTTTTGCGGAGGAGGACCAGTGTCCCAAGGTTGCTGCGGCAGGGGCTGCTCGCCGGGTAAATAATCCTCTTGGCATCCAATCGCCCCAGCTTCGATGAGTCCGGCACCGATGGCCTCAGCTGCGTCGCCAACCACCACAAGCTGCAGCTCGACCCAACTCATCAATGCTGGTGGGGCTTGGCTTTGGGGGGCCGTGCAGGGAAGTCCTTGCCGGCCTTGTGCGCTGCCACCAACTTGGCAACACCTTTGGGCCCCGATGAGACCAAAACCCATGTATCGCCATACAAACCCCTCAAAAACAAGCTCGGGGTGGAATGTACGCCAGCCTTGTTGCCATGAGCCACATCGCTTCGCACCTTGGCGTCGGTCAAGGGATCATCAATGCAGACCTTGAGGGCTTCAGCATCCAAACCGACTTGTTTGGCCATGATTTCGATGCCTTCCGGGTCGAGGTGTTTTTGGTTTTTGAACATCAACCGGCTCAACTCCCAGAACTTGCTCTGACGGTTGGCGCAGTCGGCCGCCCGGGCTGCGCCGCAGGAGTTTTGATGCCGGTCTGTACCCAGACCCTCGTTGCACAGGCCACTCAATGGATAGTGCTTGAACATCAACTGAATGTCTGGGTCACCCTCGGGGAGATGGTGAATCTCTGGAAACAGCTGCCCGCAATATGGGCATTCAAAATCTGCAAATTCGACCACAGTGTACTTGGCACTCGCAGACCCAAAACTGGGCTCGGTACCGTCGAGGGTCAAGCCACCTTCGACCGCAGAAAACAAGCCCGACAGATCCGCTATTGAATCTCCCTCGGGGATTTCGTTGGCACCAGCGTTATTCCAAGCCATGGTCCCGATCAACATCAAAGAGGCTGCACCAACAAAGGCGTTCGTGGACCGGCCACCTGCGAAGGCGCCCTTAAACACGCTGTCGTCACTGGATTTAACCAAGCCCAGACCGAGCCACAAGATGATGCCGTTGAGCCCGTACAAGCTGATACAAAACAGACACCAAGCGCCAATACCCATCGACGCATTGGCCAAAAATATAGAGTACAAAACCGAAATCCATGCACCTGCAGTCACCAAATGACCGGCATGCTTATAGGCGCCTGGACTTCGCAAACTCAACACCGCGAGCATGATCACGCCAGCGTAAAAACTGGTACCCAAAAAGGCGATTGGAATGCCGGCGAGTTCGGCATATTCACTGGCGTTGACCTTGTCGCAATCGAAAGTCTGACTGACCGAGCAAATGGATTTTCCCGCTACGCCCTTGTGCTGCACGCCCAAATACAAAGACACCATCAACGCCGAGGCAGCGGCGACCCACACCCCCAACCAGCGCTGGTAAAGGCCGGCCCCGATGGCGGACAACCACGCGGCAACGATCACGCCAAGCAGTGCTCCCAGGGTATTATCCTGGGACCAAAAAACACCCGCGGCCACTGCCGAAATCAGGGCCAAAGCGAGCGGAATTACGATGGACTTTCGATTCATGGCCACCGGGTAACCAAAAAACAAGGATGAGTCCCGCCGGACATGGCTCAATCAGCGATCCTTGAGGGCCCGGGCCATCTCACGATTGTCCTGTTTCTCGCGAAGTGCGTGGCGCTTATCGTGCTCGGCCTTCCCTTTAACCAGAGCCACAGAGGCCTTGACCCAGGAGCCCTTGAAGTACAAACTCAAGGGCACTCCAGTGAGACCTTTTTCTCGTATTTTTCGGTGCCAACGCTCAATTTCTGCACGCTTGGCCAGTAGTTTTCGTGTGGCACGGGATTCGTGATTGTATCGGTTGGCCTGCTCATACGGTGCGATGTGTGCACCCACCAACCACATTTCATTATTCTCGATTCGCACATAGGCGTCGGTCAGTTGAGCGTTGCCCGCGCGGAGGGATTTTACCTCTGACCCACTGAGGACCACACCCACTTCCAGGGTGTCGAGAATGTGGTAATCATGCCGCGCGCGACGGTTTTCACAAATGAGTCGCTGACCGCTAACGTCCTTTTTTTTCTTGACTGCCATACCCCCCCATAATCGAGATGAGGGATGCTGGCCCAGGCTTATGTTCCACGGCTGTTCCACCGCCGATAGTTCGCTTAAAACCAGGAGATCACCCCAATTGCCCCTCAGCCTGATCGTCTCGCGCGCGCGAGCAAAAGTTGAGCATGTTTAATATTGCCTAACCATTTCAATAACTTACAAAGTATTGACACGTCAATGTGGATCCATATGTTTGAAAAGTGGGCCCAGGTGGATCAAAGTGGTGGAAGGCAGGTTATGCCTTTCTGTCGCACGAAATTTAGTCCAAACCCGGCCGGATAACCATGCTCTTTGAGCCATTCAACACCCGCCTCACGCTGGATCCCAAGGGGCGCCTGACCCTTCCGATCCAGTTGAGACACGCACTGGCGGGACATGGAATCAACAGTTTGGTCGCCGTCGGAAACGATGGAAATCGCGGGGGACTATCCTTGTTCACCCTCGAAAAATACAGAGAAAGCATCGCTGCCCGAACGGCCGATATCGACCCTTTCGCACCCCGCGCAGCCCATTTTTTGAGGGCGGTGGTGTCCACCAACCAAACCCTCACCATCGACGGACATGGGCGAGTATTGCTGCCTGCAGCGCTCCGCGAACTCGCTGGAATCGAGCGCGACGTCGTCGCCTTCTCGATGGCTGGCTGGTTCGAGCTGTGGGATCGGGAGCGCTGGGAGCAAGGCGCTTTCCCCGACGCCGTCGACCAATGGACCGCCAGCAGCAACAGCACCCCAGGAGCTGGGGATGGCCAATGAAGCAAGTTTCGACCATCGACCGGTACTGCTCGAGGCCACACTCCAGGCCCTCGACCCCAAGAGCGGGGGTGTCTATTTGGACTGCACCACAGGCGCTGGTGGCCACACTGAGGCCATTTTACAGGCATCAGGCCCGCAGGGGCGTGTCATCGGGATCGACCGCGACCCAGCAGCCCTCGCCGCCGCAAGTGCACGACTCGCCAGCTTTGGCGACCGCTTCACGCCCATCAAGAGCAGCTTTTCAGCCATCAAGGACATTGCAGCGCCCCACGCGCCCTACGACGGCATCCTCCTCGACTTGGGTGTCAGCTCTCCACAGCTCGACCACCCCGAACGGGGGTTTAGTTTCCGCAGAGACGGCCCCGTCGACATGCGCATGGACACCGAACAAAGCCTCACCGCCACCACCTTGCTGGACAGCCTCGACACCCGAGGCCTGGTCGACATCTTGCGCCGCTTCGGCGAAGAACCCCGAGCCCGCCGCATTGCGACCGCCATTCTCGAGGGGCGCCCGTGGACTTCTACCGTCGCCCTCGCCCACTGTGTGGCCGAATCATCAGGCTATCGCAACAGCCGCACCCACCCCGCAACCCGCACCTTTCAAGCCCTCCGCATGGCCGTCAACGATGAGCTTGGCCAGCTGGAAATCGCCATGGAGTCTGCCCTCGGCATGCTCGCACCGGGCGGCACCCTCTGCATCATCTCTTTTCATTCACTTGAAGACCGCATGGTCAAACGTCGATTTCGCACAGCAGCAGGCGAAGGCAGCCCGAAAGACCCCTACGGCAACCCCATCATCCCACCCGACTTCGCCATGCATCATCGCAGGGGCATCGCCGGGAAGACCGCCGATCCGGGCCATCCGCGCTCCAGGTCCGCCCGCCTAAGAAGCATTCAAAAACTCCCCAGCACCCTCCCCCAGTAGCCACAGAGCCTCAATCATGGACATCTCCTCTCCTTGGACATCGTCAGACGCGCCCGTCATGCCGCCCACCGACACACGCGCACCCTCCGACGCAACGCATTTCGGGCCGCGGCCCATGCAGAACCACGATGTCGAGTTGAGCAGCCTGGGCGGATATGCCCTGTTGATCGGGATGATGGCAGGCTGCATGCTGTTGAGCGCCTGGTCTCGGATTGACCTGCGAGAAACAGCCGTCAACCTCGGCCGCGCCGAGCACGCTTACACCGCCGCACTCGCTGAAACATCCCGACTGCAACTCGAACTGTCCACCCTTGAAGACCCCGCTTGGCTCAGCGTGACCGCAGCCAGCCTTCAACTCAACGCCGCCGCCACCATCATCGACCTCACCAACAAGCCGTGATCAACAAAGCCCCACCATCGCCAAAACCCCGGCTTCCAAAGCTGGAGTGGAAAAGCCACGCTCCTGAGGTGCCAGACTCCGTCGTGCGCGCTCGGACCGCGGCGAGGTCCAAAATGATGGGCGGCGTGGTCAGCTTGTGCATGGTGGCTCTTGTCTTGAAAGCCTCCGCGCTGATGATGCTCCCTGACGCTCAGCTCGAATCGAAGGCCAACACGCAATTCAACACCTCTCGGGAAATCCACGGGCGCCGAGGCGATATTCGCACCATCGATGGGGCCATCTTGGCGACCAGCGTCGAGGTGCATTCCCTTCATGCCGACCCATCCAAGCTCTCAGAAGCCTCAGCCCGAGTGTTGGCCCACGCCATCGCCCCCATGCTGGATTTAGACATCAAGAGCACCGAAGGGCGACTCAATCGCCGCAGCCGCCAAGACGTCAAACTGGGACGCAACTTGGTGCCCGACCAAGTCGAAGCGATCATGGCTAAAGTAGCCACCCTCACCACGAATCACCCATCCTTGCGCTACGCACTATTTAGCCGCAACGAATACCGACGGTTTTACCCAGCAGGCAAGGACGCCGCACCACTGTTGGGTCTTGGCTCTGGGGATAATGGCCGCGAGGGGCTTGAACGCGCCCTCAACCGACACCTCTCAGGGGTGACCTACAAATACGTCCAGTGGCGTGACCGAAAAGGTCGCCGCATCACCACCGATGTACCCCAAGCCCGTCCAGGAAACTCGGTCATCCTGACCATTAATCGCGGCATACAACGCATCGCGGAAGAAGCCCTCGACAATGTCATGGAGCGAAGCGAACCAGACTCAGCGTCGGTGGTCATCATCGATCCCGAAACAGGGGCCATCTTGGCCTTGGCTCAACGCCCCACACACAACCCGAATGACATCCGAAACATCAACCCCGATGCCCTCCGAAACCGCGCTGTAGCTGACGTCTTCGAGCCCGGCTCTGTCTTCAAGCCTTTCATTGCTGCAGCAGCTATCGAAGACGGCATCGTGACCAAAGACTCGTTGGTGAACTGTGAGAACGGGCGCTTCCGAATCGGGCGATCGGTCATTCATGATGACCACCCCCAAAAGACCATCTCCGTGGCTGAAATCATCAAGTTTTCCTCCAATATCGGCTCGACCAAACTCGCTTTCTCCCTCGGCGCTGAAGCCACCCTCGGCTACCTCAAGGGTTTCGGGTTTTCTCGCCCCACCAAACTCGGTATCGCGGGTGAGGCTGGCGGCTCGATGCGCTCACCGAAGACCATCAAGCCCATCGAACTCGCCACCACATCCTACGGACACGGGGTGAGCGCCACGGCCACCCAGCTCGCTTCGGCAGTCGCGACTTTGGGCAATATGGGCCTTCGAATGGAGCCGTACTTGATCTCGGAAATCCAAGACCCAAGCGGGGTCCCGATCCGCGTGTTTGAGCCCACAATTGACCAACGGGTAATTTCGAAGAAGACCGCCATGGACACCCTTGAGATGATGGTCTCAGTGACCGAAAAAGGGGGGACTGGCACCCGGGCCGCAATCGACGGCTACACGGTGGCAGGCAAAACAGGCACCGCATGGAAGCATGTGGATGGCGCATATTCCTCCACCCAACGCATCGGTTCGTTTATCGGCGTTGTGCCCGCAGACGCTCCCCGCTTGGCGATGGCCGTCGTGGTCGACAACCCCACCAAAGGCTCTCGCTTTGGGGGAAGCACCGCCGGACCTGCCTTTGCGGAGATCGGCGAGCGCGCACTTCGACTGATGGGCGTGGCTCCAAACCCAGCGCTGATGAAGCCCGAAAATCCGAGTAAAGCCCAAGGCAAGATCAGCACTCCCATCGCCCCACCGGAGCTCAAGTGGGGCTCGAAAGGCCGCCTGATCGCACCGGATCTCAGCGGCCTAAGCATGCGCGATGCCCTTGTGACCTTGGAGGGTGCCGGTTTGGCTGTGCGCCTGACAGGAAGCGGCCGCGTCGTTCAACAAACCCCCCGTCCAGGACACACTTTGGGTCCTGGCGACAAATTCGAGGTGACCCTGCAATGAGTCACCATTCCACAACAACCCGTTCTCATCTTCTTCCCCCACCCGATCTGGGGGGGCGGTATTGCGATGAAGTTCCGGGGCAGGTCACCCAGACCTTGTCCCATCGAGCCACAATGTCAGGTCCCTCCTGGGCGTCTCCTCAGTTCACTCCCTTCTCTTCGCGTTCTGAGCGCCCTCCCGACATTCGACCCTCATGCTTCACGATTCCCGCTCCCGTTGTTTCTGCTGACCTTGATTTTCTCAGCGCCCCCCCGTTCGGTCCACCCTCAGTTGAGGGGGAAGTCCTGACGACGTTTCACAGCACCCATGGTGCTTGGAGCGTCGTCACCCATCTCTCCAAATCCCATCCTCACCGCTCAAACTCATCCCATGCTCCTCTCCGCGCTCATTCCACAATTGGGGGCCGTCAACATCGATGGTCCCACGGACCGTCCCATCGCCCGGGTCATCTACGACTCGCGCAAGGCCGGACCTGCTGATCTCTTTGTCGCCATCCGCGGCGAGCGGGTGGACGCCAGACGATTTGTCCCCAACCTTCAGGTCGCCGCAGTCATTGCGGATGGCCCCGTTTCTGCGCGTCCGGGGGTCACGGTTATCATCGTCGACAACGCACGCATCGCCCTCGCACGTGCAGCATCAGCGGTCTCTGGCCACCCCGCGACACAATTCCCAGTCGTGGGCATTACCGGCACCAACGGCAAGACAACGCTGACATGGATGCTCGAGGCCATCATCGCCGCCAGCGGGTCCACCTGCGGCGTGATGGGCACCACCGGGCACCGAATTGCTGGGGCGTCCTTTTCGGCCACCCACACCACCCCCGAAGCCCCTGTTGTCCACGCTCTGCTCGCCAAAATGCTCGAGGCCAATTGTGCAGCCGCACTGATGGAAGTGAGCTCGATCGGCATCGTGATGCATCGTGTCGACGCCATCCCATTCAAAGTCGCAGTCTTCACCAATTTAAGCCGAGATCACCTGGACTTCCACGATGACATGGAAGATTACCTCGACGCCAAGGCCCGGCTGTTTCACACACTTTTGGCCCCCGACGGCATCGCGGTCATCAACATCGATGACCCTGCCTCCCAAAATCTCAAGCCACAAACCGACCAAGTTTGGACCTATGGCCTGGGCGCCGAGGCCCAATACCGGGCAGTCAAGCTTCAACCCACAGTCAGGGGCACTCAATTTCAGCTCCTGACACCCGATGCCAAGCTGAACATCTTCCTGCCGTTGATCGGCCAATACAATGTGCTCAATGCCCTGGGTGCGGCCGCCGTAGCCCAAGCGCTCGGCTATCAATGCCAAGCGATCAAGGCCGGGCTCGAAGGACTCTCCACGATACCGGGCCGACTTCAGCCCATCAAAAATAACGCGGGGATCACAGTGTTGGTGGACTTCGCTCACACCCCAGACGCCATGGCTGCCGTGCTGCGCTCCTTGCGTGCCCTCACCCGCGGACGGGTCCTGACGGTCTTTGGCTGCGGCGGCGGCCGAGATCCTGGAAAACGACCCCAAATGGGAGCGATCGCAGCAGAGGGTTCTGACTGGGTATTTGTCACCTCAGACAACCCCAGAGACGAAGACCCCATGGCCATCATCGGGGCTATCGTCGCGGGGATTACGGGCCCCCACACCATCGAGGCTGACCGAAAACTCGCCATCACCGCTGCTATTCGGACGGCCAAACCTGGAGATATTGTACTCATCGCCGGCAAGGGCCACGAGACGAACCAAACCATTAACGGCGTGACGTATCCCTTTGATGATCGAATTGTGGCGGCTCAAGTGTTGGATAGTCTGTCATGAAATTTTCAGCACAAGACATCGCAAAGGCCACCCACGGCACACTCCACAACACAGGCGCTATTGGGGCAATCTGCACCGACACCCGCGCCATCACCCCCGGCGACTGGTTTTTGGCCCTCCAAGGCGAACGCTTTGATGCCCACGACTTTTTAGACCAGGCAATTCAAGCGGGCGCCAGCGGTGTCATCGCCGAACGGGTACCCAAAAACTGGGCCAGCGGGTACGTACAAGTCGGCGATAGTCTCACGGCACTTCAGGACCTTGGGCGCCACGTTCGGGCGTCCTTTGATGGTCCGGTGGTCGGCATTACAGGCAGCACCGGAAAAACCACCACCCGCGCCATGATCGGACTGGCCCTTGGGGGGCTGGGCAAGGTCCACCAGACTCAGGGCAACTTCAACAATCATATTGGCTTGCCGCTCACGCTACTCGATATGCCCCCTCACACCGACGCGCTCGTGCTCGAGATGGGCATGAATCACGCCGGAGAGATCGCCTTATTGGCCGAGATTGGCCACCCAACAATCCGAATCATTACCAATGTGGGTGCGGCACACCTGGAGGGCTTGGGCACCATCGCTGCGGTTGCATCCGCCAAAGCTGAACTTTTTGATGCCGCCCAGCCCGGCGATATTTGCTGCATCAACACAGACGACCCACACGTGGCCAATATGACCATCCCAGAGGGCGTGAATGTCTTTCGCTACGGCACCGGAAACGCCGCACAGCTAAAAATGTGCGCCGCATCTGTAGACCCAGATACGTTGACCACCCACTTTAAGGTCACCTACAAAGATGAGGTCTTCGACGGGTTTATCCCCAGCCCTGGGCTGCATATGGCCCACAACGCCGTGGCAGCACTCGCCGTCGGACTGGCCGCTGGACTCGCCCTGAAGCCCATGCTCAAGTCCATCGAACACTACGCCCCTGTTGGCATGCGTCTTCGCGTCGAGGACGGGCCAATGGACACTCGGGTCATCAACGACGCCTACAATGCAAACCCGATGAGCATGGCGGCGAACCTAAGCACGCTCGCCGCCATCCCAGCCGGCCCTCGCCGACGACGGGTGGCCCTTTTGGGAGACATGCTGGAGTTGGGAGAGACCGCCGTGGCCCAACACCGGGACATCGCCAAGCTCGCCGCCAGCCTCAAGCTCGACCTTGTGGGCTTTGTCGGCCCTCTTTTTAAACAAGCCATAAACGATGGGTCACTGTGGGCGGCAGATGCCAGCTCCTTGAGCACACAGATCAAAACCCGGCTGCAAGCCGGTGACATCATCCTCATCAAAGGAAGCCGAGGCATGCGCATGGAGCGCGTGCTGGACGGGCTAAAAATCACGGAGAAACCCTAATGCTTTACCACTTGCTGACCCCCCTCGCGGACGGCCACCAGTTCTTCAACCTCTTCCGCTACATCTCGTTCAGGACCGCGTGGAGCATGGTGACGGCATTGGCCATCTGCTACACGATTTACCCCTGGTTTATCGGCACGATGAAGAAAATGCGGATGGAGCAAATCATTCGCGACGATGGCCCCCAAACCCATATCGAGTCCAAAGTTGGCACCCCAACAATGGGCGGTGTGCCCATCATTTTTTCGATCACCATCTCCACATTATTGTGGGCCCGACTGGATCAGCCGGTGGTGTGGATGGCGCTCGCAATCCTTCTCGGCTACGGCGGCCTCGGTTTTATTGACGACTGGAAAAAGGTCATGCAACGGTCTTCGGACGGACTTGCGGGCCGATGGAAGCTTTTGGGCCAGTTTTCTATTGGCGGCGGCGTGCTCGCCTATGGCTACATCAACGGCATCATCACCCCTGAACTCGCCCTTCCCTTCTTGAAGAACACCACCATCGATTTTTCGGCCACATCATGGGGTGACATGGGCTGGGTGTACATCTTTTTCGGCATGATCGTCCTGACCGGAACATCGAATGCAGTCAACCTGACCGATGGTCTCGATGGTCTCGCCATCGGTCCTGTAATGACATCAGGGCTCACCTTCGCCATCCTTGCCTACATCGCCGGAAACACCAAATTTTCTAGCTACCTTTCGGTCCCCTATGTGCCCGGCAGCGGTGAACTCGCCATTTTCTCAGTGGCCATCGTGGGGGCGGGGCTCGGCTTTCTTTGGTACAACACCTACCCCGCCCAAATCTTTATGGGTGATGTGGGCTCATTGTCTCTCGGTGGCGGACTCGGCATCTTAGCGATCCTTACCAAAAATGAGATCCTGCTGGTTCTTGTCGGCGGAATCTTCGTTCTGGAGGCCGTGAGCGTGATCTTGCAAGTCGGCTCATTCAAGCTCACCGGGAAACGTATTTTCCGCATGGCGCCCATCCACCACCACTACGAGAAGAAAGGGTGGAGCGAGCCTAAAATCATCGTTCGCTTTTGGATTATCTCCATTCTGATGGCGCTTGTGGCGCTCTCCACCCTGAAGGTTCGCTGATGCAACTGGCGGGTCAAAAGGTGCTCGTCATGGGCATGGGACGCTCTGGCGTCGCGGCGGCAGAGTACGCCATCGCGATGGGTGCGTCTGTGATCGTCACCGATTCCCGCACTGACGCCCCGGCAATCAACGGTGCCACCCACCATTATGGCGGCCACCAACGCGATGACTTTATCGACGCAGACTTGGTCATCGTGTCTCCAGGGATCCCTGCAACCGCCCCAGACATCAAAGCTGCCCAAACCGCCGGCGTGACTGTCATTTCAGAGCTTGGATTCGCGGCCAAAATCATCCAAGAGCGAGACATTCCGATCATTGCTGTGACCGGCACCAATGGTAAGTCTTCAGTCGTCTATTTTATGTCCCAACTGCTCGACACTGCCGGGTATAGCGTGTTTATCGGCGGCAATATAGGCGTCGCTTTGACCGAGTTGGCCGCATCCAATGCCCGACCCGATTTTGCCGTGGTCGAGGTCAGCAGCTACCAACTCGAGCTTCCTGGCAGTCTCGCACCCATCTCGGCAGCCGTGCTCAATCTCGGACCCGACCACCTCGATCGCCACGGCAGCATGGGCGTTTACGCCAACACCAAAACCGCCCTGTTCTCCAATATGGCACCCGGCAGCTTTTCGGCCATCCCTGGCGAGGACAAGGCCAATCCAAACGCGATCCTGAGCCACGGAAATACCCTCGCCAAAGCATTATGGCTCGACCAACACCCTGGCATGACCAGAGAAGGTGACGTCGTACGCTTCAAAGGAACACCTGACGACGGAGACATCCGCTTGACCGGCTTGGGCCTGCTCGGAGAACACAACCGAGACAACGCCGCGGCCGCCGCCTTTTTGCTCGTTTGCGCAGGCGTGCCCCGCGCCGCCATCCGCCCGGAGGTCCTCACCCCCCTCCCCCATCGGCTCGAGCCCGTCCACACCCACCGTGGTGTCGACTGGATAAACGACTCCAAGGCCACCAATATCGACGCAGCGATCGTGGGCATCTCGGCAATCCAGTCCCCACTTATCTTGCTGCTCGGTGGCCAAGGCAAAGCGGGCTCTGACTATCGACGCCTAAACGCGCCCATCGCAAAGACCACGCACACCGTGATCTGTTTTGGTGCGGCGGGCCCCGAGATTAGCCACAGCATTCAGGCCCCACAAGTGCTCTGCGTCCCCACCTTGGTCGCTGCGGTCAAGCATGCCGCCACGGTGGCCAAAAACGGCGACGTGGTCCTGATGTCACCGGCCGCAGCCAGCTTTGATGAATTTGAAAATTTCGAGAACCGTGGCGAAGCATTCACGCGCTTCGCTCAGGAGCACAGCCCATGAAAAACCGCAGCATCGACCCTTGGCTGATACTCACCGCCACCCTGTTGGTGGTATTAGGCCTGGTGATGGTCTACTCGGCATCGGCCATGAAGGCTTTTGAGCGCTCTGGCGACGAAACCTACTATCTCACCCGCCAACTGGTGGCCTTGGCCGTCGGCTTAGTCCTATGTGTCACCACAGCCGTCACCCCCATGCGCATCATGCGCCGGTATCGGGTCATCTTGTACTCTGCGGTATTGGGCGGGCTGCTGCTCTGTTTCGTGCCCGGCATTCGTTATGGCGCAAACGGAGCATACCGATGGATCGGCTTTGGGCCGATTCACTGGCAACCCTCCGAGTTCGCTAAGATCATCGTGCTGATCATGCTCGCTGACTATCTGGGTCGCTTTCGCCGCCAAATCAGCGACCCCAAGGTGGTGCTGGGCGCCATGCTCGTCCCTTTGCCAGCCCTGTTGCTGATTCTACCCCAGCCCGACTTTGGCACCACTGCCATCATTGCCGGGCTTTGCGGAATCATGATTTTCACCGCAGGGCTGCAAGTCAGGCACACCGTCATCGCCGGTGTTGCAGCTGTTTTTGTGGGCATACCCGTGATGATTTTTGAGCCATACCGAGTGCGACGCCTGACGAGCTTCTTAGACCCTTGGCAGTCGATGGAGGCAGAGGGATACCACGTGATCCAATCGTGGGTCGCGATGCACTCTGGCGGATTTTGGGGCCAAGGCCTGGGCAACTCCGTGGCAAAACTCGACTTTCTCCCGGAGCCATGGACCGACTTTATCGCCGCCGTGATCGCGGAAGAGCTCGGTCTTGTGGCCATGCTGGGCCTGATTGGCCTCTACGCGCTGTTTTTATGGCGCGGCCTGTATATCGCTCGCCATGCACGAGACTCATTTTCGATGCTCCTCGCCTCGACCTTGACCTTGATGGTTGCCCTCGAAGCCTTCTTCAATCTTGGGGTCATCATGGGCCTGCTGCCCCCCAAGGGCCTCGTGCTCCCCTTCATCAGCTACGGCGCCACCGCGATGATGTCGCACCTTTGGGTCGTCGGAATCTTGTTGAGCATCTCGGCGGAATCACATGCAGCGCCCATGTCGGCTGGATGGCCCTTGGCCACAGACGACGACCGAAAACTTAGAGGAGCAGCTTGATGTTTAGGGGAAAAGTACAACGCATTCATTTTGTCGGCATTGGCGGCTCTGGCATGAGCGGCATCGCAGAAGTCCTGATTACCCAGGGCTACACGGTGACCGGCTCCGATATGAAGGCAGGCGCTGCGGTCCGCCGCCTGCGAAAGCTCGGCGGTACAGTCTTTATTGGGCATGACGCTACCCAGGTCACCGGCGCCCACGTGGTGGTTAAATCCACCGCAGTTCCCATGAGCAACCTAGAGATTGTCGCCGCTGAGGCCGCACAGATACCGGTGATTCCGAGGGCCGAGATGCTCGCCGAGTTGATGCGCATGAAGTACGGCCTCGCCGTGGCTGGCACCCATGGTAAAACCACCACCACAAGCATGCTCGCCACCTGCCTATACGGTGCGGGCTTAGACCCCACCATCGTGATCGGCGGCCGCTTGGACTCCATGGATTCTTCTGCTCGCTTGGGTGCGGGAGAGTTTATGGTCGCCGAAGCCGACGAATCAGACGGCAGCTTTATGTTGCTCGATCCCACCATTGCGGTGATCACCAATATCGACCCCGAACACCTCGACCACTGGGGCAGCATGGAGCAATTGGTGGATGGATTTTGCGACTTCGCCAACAAAGTCCCCTTCTTTGGCTTCGCGACACTCTGTTTGGACCATCCAGTGGTTCAAAGCCTGCTCCCGAGAATTCGCCGACGGGTGGTCACCTATGGCTTCAACGCCCAGGCCGATGTACGCGGTGAAAACCTGCGGCCCGACGGTATCACTGCCACCTTCGATGTCCGTTGGCGCGAACAATTGATGGGCACCATCAGCCTTAATATGCCCGGCCGCCATAATGTCTCCAACGCCCTTGCGGCCATCGCAGTCGCCCTTGAGTTGGACATCCCGTTCGAGCAAATCAAGGATGCTCTTCATGAATTTAGCGGCGTCGACCGGCGATTTTCTGTGCGGGCAGAGTTCAGCGTTGGGGAGGGCGCACCGATCACCATCATTGACGATTACGGGCATCACCCCACCGAAATCCGCGCCACACTTCAGGCCGCCAAAAACGCTTGGCCAGGCCAACGGGTGACCGCGGTCTTCCAACCCCACCGCTACACCCGCGTGCGGGACCTTTATGATGATTTTCTTCGCTGCTTCAATGACGCCACAGAGGTGTTGGTTTGCCCGGTTTATCGCGCGGGCGAGCAGCCGATTCCAGGCTTGGACCACCATAAAATCGCAAGCGGGCTTGTTGACCACGGACACCGAGGCGTGACCGCTGTTGAGTCTCTCGATGAAGCCACAACAGTCCTCGCGGAAAACCGCCAACCCGGCGACATCATCATCACTTTGGGTGCAGGAGACGTAGACAAAGTCTGTGCAGATTTGGAGGCGCGACTGAATGGCAGCGACTGAGCTCATCAAGGCCGTCGTCAGTCAACGGGGCTTAATGTGCCGGGCTGAGGAGCCTTTGGCCAAACACACACCCCTGCGCATCGGTGGTCCCGTCCCCGTTTGGGTAGAGGCGAGCGACATCGACGCACTCAAGCAGTTCGTACGCGCTGCGCGAGAGGCTGGTGTTAAGTGGCGCATCCACTGGCCTTTTTCAGACTGGCTGGTGCGAGATGGTGGCCTCAGAGGTGCAATTTTGCGCCTTGGCGAGGGATTCGAAACCATCACCACCACAGACGAGCACGTCACGATGGGGGCCTCGGCGCTGTGGAGCGCACTGCCAAAGCAGATAAAAGGCGGCCTATGGGATGCCATGAGGACTTGGCCAGGCACGGTGGGTGGCCTGTTTGAGCATGGCGATCCCAGCCAAATCTCTCGTTTGTGTGTTGGCCTGAGCGTGTGTCGGTCGGGTCGGGTGATGGCCCTCGACTGGCCCGAGGACGGCCCGCCCAAACTGTCCGATGCCACCATTTTATTAAGCCTAACCTTGCGCCGAGCGACAGCGTCTCGCCGGTGGCTGACCGGGCCAAAGCCGCCTGGGGTCCTCTTTGCCGACGAGGCCAACACGGCCATCGGCAAGGAATTGGAGCGGGCAGGTGTTTTGGGAACGCGTCTGCGCAGTTGGAGAATGTCCACCGAAGAGCCTGGCCGCGTCGTGCAGTTGGGCGGGGGCAGTTTCAACGATTTACAGATGCTAATCAAAAGCATTCGAATGCGGGTCGAGAAGTCCCGCGGCATCACCTTGCAACCCCGAATTCCAGTGCTGGGTAGCGAGCCTGGACGGAGAGACAGATGACCCACTCCAAAACCCTCACCGTCGGTGTACTCATGGGCGGCATGTCCTCTGAGCGGCCCATCTCGCTCAAAAGCGGTGCAGCCGTCGCAGAGGCCTTGCGAAGCCGTGGCTATACGGTGGTCGAGATCGATGTGGGACCGGACACCCCCGCCAAACTCCTCGCAGCAGGCATCGATGTGGCTTGGTTGGCCCTCCATGGTAGCTTTGGCGAGGACGGATGCATCCAAGGCCTGCTCGAAATCATGCGAATTCCCTACACCGGCGCTGGGGTACGGGGATCGGCCATCGCCATGGATAAAATTGCGAGTAAACGTTTGCTCCGAGGAACAGGGGTAGCCCTGCCTGAGGACAGCGTGTGGCGCAAGGGAGAGCCGTTTCCAAGCGACCTGAAATTCCCTGTCGTGGCCAAAACCCCCAATGGCGGCTCGACCATCGGCATTCATATCTGCAAAGACCAGGCCCAACTGGAGGCGGCACTGGTCGACTGCGGCATGCTGGAGAACGAAATCCTTTTGGAACAGTTCGTGGCCGGCCGCGAAATCACCGTTGCTGTGCTCAAAGGGTCGGCCCTACCTGTTGTGGAGATTCGGCCCATTGATGGCTACTTTGATTTTGAGGCCAAGTACACCAAAGGTAAAACAGAATATTTGGTGCCGGCGCCCATCGCGCCGATTGTGGCAGCCACAGCCAGTCAGCATGCCGAAATTGCTTACCGGACCTTGGGCTTAAGCGGCGTGGCGCGCGCCGACTTCATCATTGATGATGCTGGAATTCCATGGTTTTTGGAAATCAACACCATCCCTGGCATGACCGCCACCAGCCTCACTCCAATGGCGGCTGGCGCGACCGGGGTTTGTTTTGAGGAACTCGTAGAAATCACCTTACAAGCTGCACAATTACACATTGTACGGGGTGACACCACACCCGACCCATCCCCGCAAAACGGGGCCAAGCACCATCCAAACTCTCATCAATAAAGTTAAAAACCAGGTGCCTAAACCCACTCCTTTCAACACTTGCCTTGTCAAGAGTTGTCCTCTGCAGTAGATTCCTTTCAAGCCCTTGTGATTCCTCGGCTTCATTTCCGCTTCACCCCCCCGAAGCACCCCCTCTCCGAACGTCTCCCCCCAGCATCCCC
>OBJC01000015.1_pt1 | contig 41327 bp, 34 predicted proteins | sample 1481521 | NCBI WGS metagenome assembly OBJC01 (sample SAMEA2341961, study PRJEB22496) | metagenome | biome: marine; feature: hydrothermal vent; material: water | place: Pacific Ocean | collected 2011/2012 | reverse complement strand
TGCTCTTCCGATCTCTTGCTGCACTGCTCTGCTCCCCTGGGGATTCACCGCCCCATCGGTCAGTTCTTCCATCGCTTTAGCGCAGAGACCATATTTTTATAAAAAAAATAAATATACCAGGTTTGAAGGTGATTTTTTTTAGTCAAAAAAAAAGAGGCGGACCCCAAATAGGGGCCCACCTCCAAATACTCATCGACGAAAACGTCAGATAGACATGTTCATTATCTCCTGGTAGGCACCGACCACCTTGTCCCGCACTGCAGTCATGGTCCTAAGGGTGATTTCCGCCTCCTCCATGGCGATCATGGTGCCATGCAGGTCTACATTTTCACCACTCGCGAGCTGGGCAAGTTTGTCGTCTGCTGTGATCTGCTTGTCACTGACCCCATCAACCACATTGGCCAACTTGTCGGCAAAGCTTGCTTTGGGGCCTGCCCCTCCACCCACTCCACTCATGCCTTCACCCATTTTGGGTGATGATATTGCAATCTTCGGTGCGCCTATACTGGTAATATTCATGATCTATTATCTCCCAATTTCAAGTGCGGTATTGGCCATCATATCGGTCATCTCAAGTACATTCGCGTTGGCTTCGTATGTGCGTGTGGTGGTCATTAAATCGACCATCTCTTCGAGAATGTTCACATTTGGATATGCAACATAGCCATCGGCATCAGCGTCTGGATGACCGGGGTCGTGGACCATCACAGGTGGGTCGTCACTCTCTATTACGCCAGCCACTGAGACCGAAGACATAGCCCGACCCAAGTCGCTTCCAAAAGGGTCCTGACTGACCGCCTGAAAGACCGCCATCTGCTTTTTGTACGGACCACCTTCAGCGGTTCGCGTTGTGCGCGCATTGGCCATATTTGACGCGACCGTCTGCAAGCGTAAACGCTGCGCTGTCAGGCCACTGGCGGAAATTTGTAAAGTATCTAAAAGACTCATTGAACCCTCCTCAATCAACCACGCTCGCCATTACTGGCAGCGAATTTAAGTAATGCCATGCGACGCCCGAGGCCTCGACTGACCCCACTGAACAATAATGAATTTTCCTTGAGACGAACCGCCTCACGTTCAGGGTCTACCGAATTGCCATCTGCAGCCCACGGTGCTGGCGTGATCTCTTCGACACTGGGGTCGGAGACGTTCGCATCAAACCCTGCGTTGTGCATGGCGTGAGTGGCTCTCATCTTGGGCGAAGAGCGGTGGTTTACCGCCTCACCTAAGACCTTATCAAAAGGAATAAACTTGGCTTTGTAGCCAGGCGTGTCAGCATTGGCGAGATTGGATGCGGTCAACGTATGCTGCGCCATCCGAAGGTCTAAGACCCGACCCAAACCATGATGTAGACCATCAAATAAGCTGCTCATCACTGCCTCCTGGGAGCATTGCCCCCACGTGTCGATCACTCATTCGGTCGCAAAGCCATTCCCTTAAGGAAAAAGAACAACTTTTTTCGGAACCAAACAGAAAAAGGCCCCTCGCTAGGGGCCTTACTCGAACAAACACACCAAACTTAGGGCTGCTTTCGCTTCTCGATGGCCTCACTCAGCTCCAGGCCTGCTTTGTGGTCTTCAGACAACGCGGCCCAAATGCCACCACCGGACCCAAGGCCCTCAACATCTTCCGACTCAGGGAATTGCCGAGCCGAGGCAGCGATATATTCGGCGTAACGACTCTCCTCTTCGGAGTCTGTACGCGCTGAGGCGAGACGGGCCGCAGTCGCAGCCATTTCCCCCTCCCCCTTCGCAGCCATACAACGAGCGAGCGCCAGGTACGGGCGTGGATGAACGAACTTCTTTTGACCTTCTGGCGTGATCAGTTTGCTCCAAAGTACCGACGCCGCTTGGCGACAACGGCCTGCCTCGGCGTCAATCCTCGCAAGATAAACATTGGCCTCATCTCGATATTCGGGAACCTTGGCAGCGCGCTTTAAGGCCGCTTGCGCACCCTCCATATTGCCGGACTTCTCCAGCAACGAAGCCCGAAGCATGGCGACCGCACCATCCGTGCTTTTGGACTTTTTACTATTTAAATAGCGCAGAGTCCGTAAACCTTCTTTGGGGTTTCCCGTCTCACCATACAGGCGGGCCAAATCCAGAATGAGCTTGTCGTCCTCTTTGCCCGCTTTAAGCATCATCGGGTACACAGCCAAGGTGACCTGTAGTGCTTTTGAGGGCAAACCGATCTCCTCATACGCCCGGGAGATACCCATCAATAGCTCATGGTCGTCTACCGCTCTGCGCACGATCGGATGCCAAGCACCCTCATGTAGCGCTGCCACATCAAACCACTTTTCAGCACCAATCAATCTGGACTGACGCTCTTTGTAAATCGACCAAAGCTTTTCTGGGACATCCGACCGTTGCGCGACTCGACGATGATTACGAATCATCTTCGACAAATCTGAGATGGCATCAACTTGACTGCCCATCATGCTGTCTAACTGAGCGAGCACATACAAAGCCTCCGCGCCTACCTCACCATCGCTTCGTCCCATTTGGTTGAAGCGCGGCACTGCAGCGGCCCACTCACTGGGGCCCTTCTCGAGCAGCTCGACGAGCATGATTCGGAACTGACCCAAAGCCTTAGGCCCTTCCCGATAAGCCCGTACAGCCGCCGTATATTCGCCATCTAGTGTTCTGGCGTCTCCGAGGCGAAGCGCAATCAATCTCGCCGTTCGCCCTGTGGCCCGACCAGCCAACGCCTCCAACAAAGGGCGGCTCTCCCTGTAAAAACCATCTCTTTGGAGCAGTTCGGCCGCAAGTAACAAGGCCTCAGGCCTTCCAGTCACACGAGACAAAACACGGGATGTAAGGCTGCGGCCAGGAATACCTGTAGCCAAAGATACCACCCCAAAACCCTCTACAATCGCCGACTCTCTGGCACCGTAACGATACGCCTCACGCAAACGCTCCCGTGCTTGGTCCCAGTGCTTGCAGGCCAACGCAGCCCGGGCCCGCGCCAAGGCCACATCTCGCGCGGGAACGGCGCCTGGGTTTTTGGCCAAGAACTCAAAATAATAACGGGCCTCTCGATCGAAGCCCTTCTCCAAATATAGCCAACCCAACTCATAACGAGCCCGGGCAAGCGAAACCTTGGTTTTGGCATTCAGCATGGTTTGCCGGGCGCGGTCTATGGCGGCCCATGTGGAGCGCGGCAACGAGGCAGGCGCTGGCAACAGGGGTACAAAATCATTGGCCGTCATCGCATGAGACATCGCCGCCCCGTGCAAAAACATAAGCGGCGGAAAGCGGGTATTTTTGGGGCTGGTGGTGGCTGTTCCCTCCACGAGCGATCGGACCGTAAGCTGAGCCGCCTCGCCCACAACCGCAGCACCCACGGCATCTACGACATCCATCAACAGATTGCCGTCTTCGATCTTGGCCCGTATATCGATATCTTGACGCGACATCATGGCTTTCACAATCCAAACACCTGAACCGCTGTATGTGGAGTCCATGCCACTCACATAAGGATTGGTTCGCCCGTTGAGAACTGCACCCAAGTCTTGGTAGCACCCTCGAATAACGAGCTCGACCATGCCCTCTCGCACTGTGGGGTGCCGCTCCACCCGCGCCCCATCACCCACATGGATGTCGATGATTGGAAAGACGATGGACTCAGCTGCGGCCACCCCAGGCAGACACAGCATCAACACCAAGACTGTTCTGATTAAAGCCTGCAAACCAGTCCCCCACCGACACGCCACGCTGACAAGTCCAATCCAGACCCAATACCAAAAGCATGATGCTGACGACGCCCGAGCATCATCTCCACATCCATTCGGCGAAAACCACCGCCACCTGGACGCATGGTCTCTTGAAGAAATCGGGTGTGAATCCGGACACCGAGCCGCATGTCCAGGCCGATTTTCATGCCGGAAATGGCGCCGGTCGGACTGCGGTCATTAAATCCCACAAATGCTGGGCCCATACCAAAAAATACTTCGCTTCTCGGCCCTGCAGAACGAACAGTGACATCCATTGAGACAGGCACCATCTCAAGTGTTGCCTGAGCACCAGTCGATTGATTTGTTTTTGGGTCGATTGCTTTTCCCACCATACGATTGTAGCCGAGTTCAAACTCAAGACCAAAAACTGGGGTAACGGAGGTTGCAAAAAAACCAGTCCCACCAAAACGACTGGACCGGTGAACCATCACAATCGCGGACTCTTGCCAAATCTCACCCACCCCTCGAAACCCAACTGCACTCTCAGAAAATGCGTCGTAGTCCGGGCGGACTTTTTTTGGCTTTTCTTTTTTAGCCTTGGGCTTCTTCGCCTTCTTCACTTTCTTCGCTTTCTTCGCTTTCTTCGACTTGGTCGATTTCTTTTTAGACGACGCGGTCTCGCCTTTCTCTTGGGCCACCGCCACACCCGAAATCGGGCCTGACATCAACAGCAGTGCGACGAATATACGCAAGAACACAGGCAGCCTCCAGGCCCAATATAGGGCTCAGTCGACTCCCCCATCGGACAGACCTTATGCTTCTTGAGCCGAATGGGCTTTAGGCTTGGCGGTACAGTCGTTGCTGGGTTTTATGACCCTTGATGTGATCGTAGCCTTTCAAGCCGCGGCGCCCACCCTGAATCTCACCCAAGGTTTTTGTCACTTGAGTTTGGGCTTTGGCAACTTGATCCATGGTCGCGTGAAGCTTGGCCTGCAGCAAAACCACCTCCTCCCTCTCCAACATCGGCACTGCGCGCTGGATTTTGGCCATCAACTCATCGGCACCGGCCGCATCAAAGTCCTCACCGGCCGAAACCGACGTAGCAATGGCATCTAGGGCATTACAGAGGTCAGGAAACATCACTCAATCCGACGAAAATGCGGACTTGAAGCCCATATAAAGCTCTTCGGTCACCTTCAATGATGTGAGAATATGCTCCGAGGTTGACTCATGGCCCGCCAGGGTCAATTCGCGAAGACAATACTGGTAAAGGCTGGCCAAATTTGTAGCCATATCTGGCGCCGCATCTGGATCGAGACCGATCAACAGCTCGCTGAAAATCTCCCGTGCAATACGAACATGCTCCACGCCCTCAAGGAACTTTTTCTCTTCAAATGAGCGCATGGCCGCCCTTTGACGGCGAATCAGCGCCTCAAAACACATGACGACCAGTTTTCTCTGATCTGAAGACTCTAGTGAAACGGACTTGTAGGCTGCTATTCCTCGCATACGTCCTCCTTTTGATTGCCTGACACGGCGGTCAGTGGATTAAATTACTAGCCCAGATACGACGCCATAAAGTTTGAGGTTCCTTGCATTCCACTCAGGAGTTGCTCCATAGAAACAAACTGAGCGCGAAGGCGTTCCTCATATCGGGTGATTCGATAGTCATATGCTGCGACGGAGTCCTTGAGGTCGTTGATTCGACTCTCGAGGGAGTCCTTCATGCTCTCAAGCGTGCCATCGGTTGAGTCGGTATAGGTATCAACCTGCGTGCGCATCTCTGCAGAGAAGCCATCATCGGCTGTAAACATCGCCACAACGTCGTCAAGATAAGTCTCGAGAGCGTCACCAAATTCTGAGGATTCGATGGACACCGTACCATCAGACCCAGTCTTAATCCCCATCAGGGACAGGCCGTTGATGTCGTCTCCTGTACTATATTCAGTAGACACGATGGTCTGCATTCGGCGCAGTACTCGCTGAACAGTCGTCTCACCCACCAATGGGCCTTTTATCTTTAAATCAGAGTTGTAAACCTGATTTTGGTTAACAAACTTGACCACATCATTGTACGCATCGAAGATCTCTTGGACATTTGCCTCGATTTTCTCATCATCAAGACTCACCGTGATGTTTTCTGCACTCGATGTCGTCTGAAAAACCTCTATGTCTAAACCTGGAACGGCAGTACTGAATGAGTTGTCCGAGTCGATAACGGTAATCCCGTTAATCTCGACTTCGGCATCCCCAGCGGCCCGTTGCTCGGTAAACGAAGGCACGGTGCCAGCGCCTGTGAGCCCTGATGTATCAAAGCTAATGGTGTTGTCCGAGCCGGTATCTTCACCCTGCACAACCAACTTGTATTGGTCTGAGGATGCGCCAGTATCGAGCACATAGGCACTGATTCCATCGACCTCATTCAGCAATTCGGCGAGCTTGGTGAGGGAGCTGTTGGTTCCATCAATCTCGACATCTGTCTCTGTACCTGCGTAACTTATTGTGAGCGTCCCTTCCGCGATGACATCCGTGGATGACTTGTCATCGAATCCTTGGCTTATCTCCAACTCGGTGGTGGCGAGGGTGTTGACCTGGATGGTGTAAGTACCAGGTATGGCGCCATTTTCCGTGCTTACCTCGAAGGCGCTGGTCTCTTCATAATCGGCCTTGTAGACCTTGAAGTCATCGGCATCCTCGATGGCTTCGATGGCTCCATCGAGTGTATCGAGACGCTTGATAATGCCCGCGACCGCCTCTTTCTTCTTTTCGGTTTCCTTGACGTCTTGCTCTAGGCCCCTTTGTGGCAGAGAGTAAACACCAACCATCGCATCAACCATGGCCCCGGTGTCCATACCGGAAACGATACCGCCTACGCCGAATGCCATGATGTCCTCCGATGTTTAAGAAATGGGATGAAGCCAAGAGCCGCCACGTTCAATCTGACCGTGGCGGCCACTTTAAGGAGCGCTTGATTAGCTCAAGAGCGAGATCACAGATTGGTTGATGGTACGCGCTTGGGCCAAGGCTGCGGTACCAGCCTGCTGCATGACCTGAAGTCGGGTCATTTCAGCTGTTTCGGTCGCGTAATCGGTATCCATGATTTGACTCTCCGCTGCGGAGAGGCTTTCGACATAAGTGACCATATTTCGAATCGAGCAGTCGATTCGGTTTTGAACGGCACCATAGCCAGCACGAATGCTGTTGACAGAGTCGATGGCCGCATCGATGGTGTCGATCGCTGAACGTGCCGTAGATGCATCGGTCAGGTCAATGGTGGTTGTGTCCACACTCAAGTTCGACACAGTCAGGTCGCCCAAGGTGATGGTCAATTGACTTTCTGAACCGCTCGTTACTCCCACCTGCACACTAAGTGTGGTGTTTGTGCCGTCCGCGAGTCGAAGGTCGTTGAATTCAGTCGCTTGTGCGATCCGTTCAACTTCGTCTGAAAGCTGCTCAAATTCATCATCGATGTAAACGCGCTCTGCGTCATCTAGAGTCTCTGATGCGCTCTGAACTGAAAGTTCACGCATACGGTCGAGAATATTGAGCACCTCTTTTGTTGCACCTTCCGCAGTCTGAATGATGGAAATACCATCGTTCGAGTTGCGAATTGCCTGTTTACCAGACCGTGCCACAGTGTGAAGGTTTGAAGCCACCGCGGATCCCGCAGCATCGTCGGCAGCTTTGTTTACGCGGAGGCCAGAAGAAATCTTGCCCAGAGTCTGGGACAAGCTCGCCTGAGTCTTGTTGAGTGCATTCGATGCCCTCATCGCCGCAAGGTTGGTATTTACTGTAAGAGCCATGTTGCCCCTCTTCTCATCTCGGGTTTGCTTGAGACCCAACAGATGCTGGACCTCACCTGCTCTCTTCGTCCGAAAGGAAAAAGTTTTTTAGAGACAGGCTTCAAGTCGCGTGCTTTTCGCCACTCAAAAAATGGAAAAAAGGTTAGACGGGGGCGTTACTGTAAATATAAAAATTTTATGTCTCCAAAGGCCGCGGACTCCCTCTTTGTGAGAAAGGAAGACCGCGGCAGTGGCTACTGAAGTAGAGCGTTTACGCTCCTTTGGAGTCTGTTTTCCGCACGGAATTCGGAGATTCCGTTTTTCAACATGAGTCTCAGCCGAACCGATTCGGCCGCCATCATGGCATCGTGGGCAGAAGCCAACCGTGTCGATGCTGGCACTAGAGAGTCTATAAAATCAGACAGGCGCTGAAGGGCAATATCTATCCCAGCTTCGACAGTCCCCAACTCGTCCCGGATATCGTCAACCGCATCAGCGGCAGCATCCAGTCGAAAAACGGCCCACTGGGACTCTCTTGCGGAGTCCAGCCGAACTGCACTACCGGCCAGGCCGAGCTCGGCTGAAGATAGAGCATCGAGGGTGGCACCGCCAGATACAGCATCCCACTGGGAAGGCATACGACCTGCCCCTGAGGTATCTTTGGCCCCCGCTACGTCCTTAGCGACCCAGACGACCTGGTCAATCTCAAAACGAAGCAGGCAAAATTCGCCCTGAAGACCCCGACGCTCCACCGCGGTGACAGCCTGAGATGATGCTCTTTGTGCAACGAAGGTCATCTTGGAGACAAGCGCCTTCACATCATTGGCTGCGCCCTTGAGAACGCTGCCGAAACACTGCTCTTTGGATGGAGTCGCTCGCACCTCAGCAGCTGAGGCACCCAAAACCAGCCTTCCATGAGCAACAGCCGATGCAGCGCTGGTGATGCCGGCAAGGTCCACCCCTGAGGCCACACCCAGATCATCACAGCCGCTTTGGGCTGACATCCGGCGGGAAATCTCGATTGCGATCTTGCGATGGTTTTTGGGAAGGGTCACGGCTTGTGTGTCCTGTCTGACGGGCTTGCGGTGGGATTCAAGAAGGGGCGCTATTCGCTCAACTGTCTCATCGGGTGTCTTGGCATTTATTTAAGCATTTTTTGGCCGAAACCCCTCTTACGGAACCGACCAACCAAACTTAAGCAAAAAAACCGGAGGATGACTTTAAAGTCACCCTCCGGTTTTTGATTTCCGCGGATAAAGCCTCCCGGAGCTGTGAGACTCCGGGAGGCTGAGGTGGCGCCAGGGCTAAGCCCCGACACCCGCTTCCTACCCGAGGAGCGAAAGGACACTCTGGTTGATACCCTTGGCTTGGCTAAGGGCGGCCACGCCGGCCTGCTGCATCACCTGGAGACGGGTCATCTCTGCCGTCTCGTGAGCATAGTCTGCATCTTCAATCTGGCTGGCTGCTGATGAAAGCGCCTCAACATAGGTACCCATGTTGTTGATGGCACTTTCCAGCCGGTTTTGCACCGCACCATAATCAGCACGAATGCTGTTGACCGAGTCGATTGCGGCATCGATGGTGGTAATGGCGGTCTGAGCCCCACCTGCTGATGTGAGGTCGATATCTGTCGTCTCCACACTTAGATTGGTAGTGGTCAAGTTTCCAAGCGTGATGGCCACCCTTGAGTTTGATGTCGCGTCAACCCCAACCTGAACCTCAAGCTCAGTGTTCGTACCATCTGAAAGTTGAATATCGTTGAACTCAGAAGACTGGGCAATCCGCTCTACCTCGTCAGAGAGTTGGTGGAACTCTGAGTCGATGTAGGCGCGCTCTCCGTCCTCGAGGGTCTCCGAAGAACTCTGAACGGCCAGCTCACGCATACGGTCTAGAATGTTGAGCACCTCTTTTGATGCACTCTCTGCGGTTTGAATCACAGAAATTCCATCGTTTGCGTTGCGCATCGCCTGGCGACCCGAACGTGCCGTGGTCTTGAGGTTCATGGCAACTGCAGAACCAGCTGCATCATCTGCAGCTTTGGTAATGCGCAACCCTGATGAAACGCGAGCAAGGGTGTTGCTCAGTTTACCTTGGGTGTTGTTTAAGGTGTTGGCAGCACCCATTGCTGAAATATTTGTATTTACTGTAAGGCTCATTTTATTGTCCCTCTATTTTGGGTAGGAAGGAGTTTAGTTGAGGTCTGAACTGAATATTAGCCCAACCCTCACACTTCTTATCGGATGATTTAAATATATGTTTAGCAGTTTTACATAAAAAAGTAACAATTAACCCTGTACGGACCTGGATAATTTAACTTTAGGTAAAAAACGAAAAAGGGTGGATATTCCGAAGAATATCCACCCTTACCCGAGTTCCTAGAGGGAAAGACCCCCCGGAGTTGTGAGCCTCCGGGAGGCCAGTCGGCGTCAGGACTAAGCCCCGACGCCTGCCTCCTACCCGAGGAGCGAAAGAACACTCTGATTAATACCCTTGGCCTGGCTAAGGGCAGCTACGCCAGCCTGCTGCATCACCTGGAGACGGGTCATCTCAGCCGTTTCGTGAGCATAGTCTGCGTCGATGATTTGACTGGCTGCCGCGCTTAAGCTCTCCACATAGGTGGACATGTTTCGAATAGACGAATCAATCCTATTTTGTACAGCACCATAATCCGCACGAATACTGTTTACGCTATCGATGGCAGCATCGATGGTGGTAATGGCAGTCTGTGCACCAGACGCCAGAGAGAGGTCGATATCAGTGGTCTGGATAGTCAAGTTGGAGGTGGTCAAATTACCCAAGGTAATGGTCACCCTTGAGTTTGAGTCGGCGTCTATGCCAACTTGAACCTCTAGCTCTGTGTTTGTGCCGTCAGAGAGTTGAAGATCGTTGAATTCTGAGGACTGTGCGATGCGCTCCACCTCGTCTGAGAGTTGATGGAACTCTGAGTCGATATAGGTGCGCTCTCCGTCCTCCAATGTCTCCGAAGCACTCTGAACCGCGAGCTCTCGCATGCGGTCAAGAATATTGATCACCTCTTTGGTTGCACTCTCAGCAGTTTGAATGACCGAGATACCGTCATTCGCGTTCCGCATGGCCTGGCGGCCTGAGCGTGCTTGAGTGTTGAGGTTCGTGGCCACTGCAGAACCGGCAGCGTCGTCAGCTGCTTTTGTGACACGCAAACCGGACGACACCCGAGAAAGGGTGAGGCTCAACTTACCTTGGGTACGGTTGAGACTGTTGGCGGCGTTCATTGCGGACAAATTCGTGTTTACTGTAAGTGACATGATTGGCTCCTCTTCTGGGTAGGAAGATGTTGAATGTGGAGAGGAAAAGCTCCTCAACCCCGGGGGTTCTCACATTCCCCGGCCACAAACCACTTCTCGAACGACTTTGCCAATCAGTTGAGGAGTTTCTATAAAAAAACTTTGAAACCCCCTATACGGAAGGGAGAAATAGGACTTGAGATAAACTGTACAAAATTCTCAAAAAGCCCCTTCCCAACAAGCAAAAGGGTGCCCGGCAAAATGCCGGACACCCAGGGAAGCAACCCTCTCGGGCCGCCGGGGACCATATTGCTTAGAGCAGTGACAAGACCGACTGGTTCATGCCACGGGCCTGGCCAAGTGCTGCCACTCCAGCCTGTTGCATGACCTGCAATCGCGTCATCTCCGCAGTCTCCGTAGCGTAGTCGGCATCCGCAATCTGACTTGCAGCAGATGACAGGTTTTCAACATATGAGCTCATGGTGTTGATGGAGCTTTCGAGCCTGTTCTGCACTGCACCATAAGAGGCACGCATGCTGTTGACTGAATCGATTGCAGCATCGATGGTGGTGATGGCCGTTTGAGCACCACCCGCTGAAGTCAGGTCAATATCACCGGTTCCAACACTCAGGTTCGAGACCTCAAGGTTGCCCAAGGTGATGTCAAGACGAGAGTTTGAGCTCGCGTCAATACCGACCTGAACCGCCAAGGTTGCATTATCGCCGTTGGTGAGCGCAATATCGTTGAACTCGGTCACCTGGGAGATACGTTCGACCTCGTCTGAGAGTTGGTGGAACTCCGAGTCAATATAGGCTCGCTCGCCATCTTCCAGAGTCTCCGATGAACTCTGAACGGCAAGTTCACGCATTCGGTCCAAAATGCCAATCACCTCTTTTGAGGCGGCCTCAGCAGTCTGGATGACGGAAATACCGTCATTCGCATTCCGCATAGACTGACGTCCTGAACGCGCTTGGGTTGTAAGGTTTGTCGCAACTGCAGAACCAGCAGCATCATCTGCCGCTTTGGTAATCCGCATTCCTGAGGAAACACGGGCAAGCGTGTTGCTCAATGAACCTTGGGTTTTGTTGAGAGTATTGGCGGCGCGCATTGCGCTAACATTGGTGTTCACGGTCAAGGCCATGATTCACATCCATCATTGGGGTTGTGTTTTATTTAGAGGAAGAACCAAAACGTGATTGTTAGGTCACGCTTGAGAAGGGTGTGCTACAACCCGCCTCAAACATCTCTTCGAACGGTTCCCCATAAAGTTTAAGGAAAAGCACGAAAAAAGTTCAAGCCCCCCACTACGGCCATCAGCCCCTGGACTTTAGAAAAAAACCGGCCCATATAGAATGGACCGGTTTTACTAGTTTTCGAGTGAACTTAAGGTGGCCGCGCTGCAGACACCGCTACCTTAAGCGCGCCTTAGAGCAAGCTCAAAACGCTGGCATTCATGCCTCTCGCTTGACCCAAGGCCGCGACCCCGGCCTGTTGCATGACCTGTAATCGGGTCATTTCTGCCGTCTCATGCGCATAATCCGCGTCTTGGATTTGACTCGCAGCCCCAGAGAGCGCCTCTACATACGATGACATGTTGTTAATCGAACTCTCGAGTCGATTTTGAACCGCACCATAAGATGCCCTCATGCTGTTGACCGAATCTATTGCAGCATCGATTGTTGTGATCGCTGTTTGAGCCCCACCCGCCGATGTCAGGTCGATATCACCGGTTCCAACACTCAGGTTCGAGACCTCAAGGTTGCCGAGGGTGATTGCCACTCGCGAGTTTGAGCTCGCGTCAATTCCAACCTGAACATCCAGGGTGGCATTATCTCCGTTCGCCAACGCAATATCATTGAACTCGGTCACTTGAGCGATACGCTCAACTTCGTCAGAGAGTTGATGGAATTCCGAGTCAATATATGCGCGTTCACCATCTTCCAGAGTCTCCGATGAGCTTTGGACTGCGAGTTCACGCATACGATCAAGAATCCCAATCACCTCTTTTGAGGCCGACTCAGCAGTCTGGATAACGGAAATACCGTCATTCGCATTCCGCATCGCCTGACGACCTGAATTCGCCTGAGTTGAGAGGTTGGTTGCCACGGCAGATCCTGCCGCATCATCCGCAGCGCGTGTAATGCGCATTCCGGATGAGACACGAGCCAAGGTTTGGCTCAAAGCGCCCTGTGTGTTGTTCAGCGTATTCGCTGCACGCATGGCAGAGGTATTGGTATTAACTGTTAGCGCCATTTTGCACCTGTTCAGTTCGGGTTAATGAGACCCGCCAAACCGAAGTCCAGGAGGCCTCACAGACCTCTTCGGACGAAACGCAAAAACTTTAAGTTTTTTCTTTCGATTCTACCTAATCCCCCTTTACGGACGGTTTCACCGAGACTTTAGGGAAAATAAAAAACACCATCGAAATGGTGTCATGTGCAACGAATAGATTGAGCGCGGAACCCTACATCCTGGTAAACAAGCCGCTATAACGCTGCATGCTCGCGACCTGCATCGCCGCGTCGAAATTGGCTTGAAGTTGCACCAACCGAGAATAAGCATCGATCACATTGGTCTCTTCAATACTCGCCTTGGTCGCCTTCAACTCCACCCCCATATTCGCCGCCAAACCATTGGCATCCATAGACCGGCGCATTTGGCCACCGACCTCGACCATGCCCTTTTCAATATCCAACAAAGCCGCGTCAATATCATCTAAGGCGGCAGTGATGGCCACAGTGTCGTCTGCATTGAGGGCAGCCTTGAGCGTGTCGAGGGCGCCGAACATATCCGAAGACTTTGTGATCATCGCGCTGCCGTCAAAGCCTGTTTTCACCTTGAGGTTTTCACCCACCACGGTCTCTGGCGCGGCCGTAGAGCCGTCGTAAACCCCTGCCCCATCATATGCGGGCTCATCATAAGCTGTGCCAGCAAAAATATAGCGGTCATTGAACTGGGTATTTGCCGAGTTCAACGCCCGGTCGAATAAACTTTGACTCACATTGGCCGCTTCGGCCCGTTGGTCTGGATTGTACACTTCGTTGGCAAACTGAATCGCCAACTCTCTGGCCTCGGATAAAGTCGAATGCATCTCTTTGATGGCGGTGTCTGCAACATTCAATAACTGCTCCGCCTGACTGGCATTTTTCATGAATACATCTTGGTTACTCAATTGCTGCCGGACATTGTGTAGTTGAGAAATTCGGCCTGGGTCGTCTGATGCTCGGTTGATCCGCTTGCCCGTCGCCACCTCCTCATTGAGCTTCGCCAAGCGACTTCCCATCGAAATGGAGGTCTGCTTCATTGAGTCAAGTCTGCCGTGCCAAGTTGTTCGAATCATTATCGGACCATCGCAAAGAGTTCTTTGAGCAAGTCATCCGCCGCGGTGACCACCCGAGCCGCTGCCTGATAGGCCGCCTGATATTGAATCAAGCTCACAGCTTCTTCATCCAAATCGACCCGACTCGCTGCATCCTTTAGGGAAGTTAGATCCTCGACCACCGCACCATGGGTGACCGCATCGATCTCAAAGCCGACGATGGCATTGCCGAGATCGCTATACAGAGAGGCTATAAACTCTCTTGAGTTCTGAGTTCCACTGCTAAAAAGCTTGTTGTTTTCAACATCAAGAATATTTTGAAGATTATCCCCATCACCCACTTCTGCAGACGGTAATGCCGCGGCCGCGATCAAAGTGGCATCTCCCGCTAAGGTCGAATCGAGCCTAATATCGGTCGAGGCGTTCGTGGCCGCACCGGAAATGGTAAAGAAATCCAAACCAGGAACGCCATAGCCGTCAAAGCCCGCAGAATGCTGCGCATTCACCTCATCAGCGAAATCCTCAGCAAAGGTGTCCAAAGCTGCGAGCGATGCCTTCATTTGGTCCCTGGCTGCAACAAGCCCGCCAAGCTCACCTTTTAGCAGCTCATCGACCGTGACTGCGCCCGAACCTGCTGCCATCTTGACGCTCAGATCCGAAAAATTGCCGGCGGTTTTGAGCTCACGGATGTGCACCTCTTGCACAATGGCATGACCGCCTACGAACATTGAGAGTTGACCGTTACCCTGATAATCAACCTCGGCACCAATCTTCTCGGCGAGTGACGCTGCAAGCGCATCGCGGGCATCGAGCAAATCAGCAGGGCCAGAAACTGCATCTGAGTCAGAAATCCGCTTGTTTAGCGTCTTCATGTCGTTCAGAATTTTATTGATTCCGTCGATTTCATCCTTGATGCGGTCCTCAACCCGACGAATACCGTCGATCAAAGCCTCACCGCCGCGATTGATGGCCTCTATGAGCCCCTTACCCGCATCGCGCATGCCCAATCGAAGCCCGTGATCGCTCGGCTCTGAAGTTAGCTCCATTGCCGAATCGAAAAACCGGTCCAGGCGATCGGCAACAGAGGCGGTATCTCCCTCTCGGAAGTTCGCCTCGATAACAGCGAGAGTCTCATGCGCCGTGCTTGCCATGGACTGGTCGCCCAAAGCTGAAAATGTGCGCTCAGTCGCAAACCGGTCAATGCCACGTTGAATGGACGTCGCGGTAACACCTTGGCCCGTAAACACGCCGTTCTCACTGCGGTGAGGCACACGGGTTTGCTGAACCAAGCGCCTGCGGACATAGCCCTCAGTGCTCGCGTTGGTGACATTCTGACCGGCAACATCGATACCATAGGAGGCAGCTTTAAGACCGGTTCGCCCAATGTTTAAGGTACGGAAAGACATGCTTATCGCTCACGGATACGCCCCGAAGCACCGTAGGTTGGTGTCGAATTGGGCTGCAATACATTCCGAAAAACGGAATTTGCTGCGCCCAAAACACTCACCAGCCGTTGATCTGTTTCTCGGAGACTGCGGAGTGTATCCGCGATCTCTTCATCCACCCTTAAAGCATCTCTGTTTTGAATAATTTCCAACTCGAACTGGAGATCCTGGCGACTGGCCGTAGCATCGGCAAGGCGTTCAGGGTCGAGCTGTCGGGCTGCATCGAGCTGCGCATGCGCAGCATCGAGTGTATCCGTCAAAACAGAGGCTAAAGAGCGTTCCATCAGATCTCATGCATCAAGGCATTGACTGCATTGTCGAGGTCCTCTTCGCTCCCCAGAACACCTTGAGCGATGTCCTGGCGGGCACGAGCCACCTCGTCGACGCGAACATCCGGAATATCATCCATGGCACCTTTGAGTTCCTGCAACCACTGGGCTTCCCCACTGAGCTGCACAGATCCCTCAGAGACCGATGACTTTCCGTTTGTTCGCTGAGTCGTCTTAACACCAGAATTCGGCGTCAGACGATACAGCGGGTTGGAGCCATGAATTTTCATGTGCCTTTCCTCCGCTTTCCCTCTTCGGTCGAAAAGGGCATTTCCTGAAGAGAATTCTTCATTTTTCTACCTTTTTGCCAAAGATGGGCTTTCATGAAGACTTTTCTTCAATTCTGTCATGGGGTCCACCGCCACGCCATCTCTATGTATCTCGAGATGGAGGTGGGGCCCTGTTGAACGTCCGGTAGAGCCGACCGTAGCGATGGTGTCCCCTCGCCCAACACGGTCACCCTTTTTAACCAATAAATCTTTACAGTGAGCATACAAGCTTGTGACGCCGTCGCCGTGATCGACAACCACTACGTTGCCAAACCCGCCACGCTCGCCTGATGACACCACCGTACCTGGGCGCACTGGCCTGATCGGGGTGCCTGGGGCTGCAGCAATATCCAAACCCTTATGGTTTCGTTTTTTCCCGTGAAACGGGTCACTTCGGCGCCCAAAATGAGAGGTTACCGTTCCATCTACAGGCAGGTCACCCAATCCATGGACAGAATGGCCACCACTCCCACCGGATCGAGGTGCTGAAGGCAAAGACAAAGACATCAGTGACACAGGGCCTTGGGCAGCCTTTTGGACCCCCATCGCCTCACCCATCACATCTCGGAAGCCAAAACCACCCGACTCAGCCATGCGCTGCGCAATTTCCTGATCGAACAAACTGGAGAAAACCTCGTTCGCACCACCAGAAAACATACCTTCAGGTACCGTCTTTCGCATCTCTTTTACCATCATCTCAATCATATACGATTCAAAAGCAGTCGCGGCCTCGAGCTGGTCTTTGCTCATACGCGCCGACTCAATATGCGGCGACTTAAGCGACTGCATCGCCAGAGCGTCGGCTCCACTTAGCATTTTGAGGCTCACAGAGAGGTAATCTCAGCATGTAAAGCACCGGCAGCCTTGATGGTCAACATGATTTGAATGAGGTCCCGGGGCTTCACACCCATGCTGTTGAGCGCCGCAACCAGCTGACCAATCGTGACACCTTCAAGCATGGTCAGACGACCCGACTCCTCTTCGGCAATGATACGGGAGTCACGAGTGACCACGGTTTGGCCCCCAGACAATACTCCGGGCTGACTCACAGTTGTGTCTTTCTGCACCTCGATGGTCAGCCCACCATGGGCCACAGCCACAGGTGAGACTTGAACATTTGCACCCATGACAACCGTACCGGTGCGCTCGTTAACAACCACCCTAGCCTGTGCTTCGACCGAAATCTCTACCATGCCAATCTGCGAAAGGACCGCGATTGGAGAGATGTCGCCGGTCTCGGGCATCTTCATGCGCACCATCGCGTCGTCATGAGCAGAGGCCACCTTATCACCCAATGCCTCGTTAATGGCGTCGGCCATGCGCTTGGCGGTGGTAAAATCTGGGTCGTGAATCAACCAATCAATGTGGTCGGCTGCGAGCAAGTTCATGCGATTCGGGTTTTCCACCTCGACCATTGCTCCTCTGGGAACACGCCCGGTGGTGGGATGGTTCTTACGGGTGCTCTCGCCACCAGACTCAGCACTAAAGCCACCGATAATGAGCGGACCCTGGGATGAGGCATAAGCATACCCATCTGCGGCATACAAAGGTGTCAACTGAAGTACACCCCCCTCAAGACTCTTGGCGTCTCCAGAAGAACTGACCTCGATGTCCACCTTGTGGCCAGGCCGTGCGCTGGATGGAATATGGGCTGTCACCATCACCACCGCGACGTTCCGTGAGATGATGTCATCGGTCTGCAATGTGACACCAAGCCCCTGCAGGCGGTTGGCTAAAGTACGAATCGTGGCCTCGTTGCGGCGGGAGTCACCCGTCCTGTTTAGACCGGTCACCAATCCATAACCAAAGACCACATTGTCTCGAACGCCATAAATGCTCGCGATGTCTTTCACCCGTGCGGCATCGGCCACGCTCGGTGCTAGAGTCAAAGCGATTAGCGTGAGGAGTATTGTTCGAACCATGGTGCCTCCGAAAGGCTTGATAGTCGCTCAATCGGTCACAAGGACCCAAGCTTAAGCCACAAATAGATTTTTTTGGGCGCAACCCTCACCTTCAGTGGTGACCGCGCACAGCAATGCCCAAAAATGATGCAGATCCGGCCTTGCGAGCCGTGGGCGACCAACGGTCAGCGCCTAGAAAGGCCAGGCGTGGTCCACAGCCCGGTGCAATACACCCGGACCTTGTTTGTCACCCAAAACACCTGCCCCATTAAACTCAATTCGAGCCTCGGCCAAAAGGCTGCTCTGAATGGTATTATCGGCCTGTATATCCAACGGTCGCGCCAAGCCCTCGACCACCAAATACTGGGTTTCGCGGTTAGAGCGGAGCTGCTTATAGCCCCAAACCTTAAGGTTTCCATTGTCCATCACCTCAAGCACGCGACAGGTCAACCGACCCTCAAGAACGCCGGCCCGCGCAGTACTGCCCTTTCCATCAAACCCGTGTTTTGACTCCGTTTCATAGCCAATGCCGCCACCTAGATTTCCCTCGTTATTTTTGGTTATCTGCTTTCCAATCCCAAAAAAGCTGCCAAGCTTTCCCTGCATGCCAGAGCTTCTCTGGGTACCGGTTTTGGCGCTCAACTCGGTGACGGTTTTTTCTTCGATATACACAGTGATGAGGTCGCCGACTCTCCGGGCGTTCCCGTTGGTACCGACCATGGTTCGCGCGCCGACTGCACTCCAAAGACTGCCTGGCAACACAGGCACCTCCGCCTGCTCAACATGCGTGACAGGCGGGGGTACGGGGCGGCCATCATTTGGCGGAACAGGAGCGTCCTTGGCCGCGACGGCCTGAGAGGTCACAAATAAACTCAACAGCAAGGCTTGAAAAATACGACTCATGGTCGGCCTCCGGTGCGCACAGTTGTAGGCGCAATTAATTGTCCTTGAACCACAGTGTCAGTGGCTAGATTGGCCACACTGACCCAATCACCAATCTGAGCATCCACAAGCATTCGACCCTTGGCCATGATTTGCAAAGAACCAAACTGTGCCACAATGGACACCGCCTGACCGTTGCTCGTCGCTGGCTTTCTTTTGGCAAAGCGCATGGTCACAGGTTGCCCCGCTCTCAAGCTGCGCGCCGCCACCCATTCACCGATGGCTGGGTCTACCAACACACCGCGAATTTTACTAATGTCTACCCGTGCGGATTTAAACGTGATGGGGTCTCCGGGCCGAGCTGCAACCTGGGCCACCGGCACATCTTTCCATAAGATAATACGCGAAGAAACCGAGTACCGACCGCAGATATTCCCAGAATCGATCATCCTGATCTTGAGCTGGGTTTGACCACGAAACTGCTCACCAGGGAGCGTTTGGACCTTGATCTCAACATCTGAGGAACATCCGTGACTGGCCGAAAATCCGACCGACTCCACTTCCACATCTGCAATATCCATCGCCATTTCGGCGGCAACGTGGGCCGAAACAGCGGCGGCGATCTTTGCTGAGATATCCACTGACGCCGTTGCGACACCACCACCAAATGCCAAAATAAGTGCGATTGATGTCATGACTCTATCGCTTCATCTGGTTGACAACTTGCATGGTCTCATCGGCAGACTCAATCGCCTTCGATGTGACCTCAAATGCGCGTTGAGCCATAATCATATTGATCAACTCTTCGGCAATATCAACGTTCGAACCCTCAATAAAGCCCTGCTTGAGGGACAAGCCATCAGCCGTCTCCAGCGCAATGGGCTCACCAGATTCAGATGTGGCACTAAAGAGATTTCCACCCATGGCCTTCAATCCATTGGGATTTGTAAAGTCCACCACCTCAATGGCCCCAACCGTGACTGCCTCTGTGGCGTCGGTGTACCGCACCTGAACAGTTCCATCCTCGGCGATAATCACCTCAGATGCATCAAGTGGAATGGTTATTCCTGGGCTTACGGGCAAACCTTGCTGGGTCACCAACTCTGAGTCTTGGTTGACACTGAATGAGCCCACGCGAGTGAAGCGGTCTGCGCCATCTGGCGTTTGGACCACAAAGAATCCACGGCCCTGGAGCGCCACATCAAGCGGTGCATTGGTCTGAGAAATAGATCCTGGCGTGAAATCACGTTGGGTCGCGATAACCCGGCAACCCGAGCCAATTTCAAGTTGACCCGGCCGCTGTGCCTCTGCACTCGCCTCACCGGTTCGGATATTTTGATACACCAAATCCTCAAAAGCCACGCGGGTCTTTTTGAAGCCATTCGTCGATACGTTGGCAAGGTTGTTGGCGATGGTGTCGATTTGAACCTGCTGCGCAGCCATTCCGGTCGCAGCACTAAATAATGCCTTCATCTGCTTTTCCTCATGAGTTCGTTTGATCGACCGTCCAGCTCATCTGCGGTCTGCATTGCTTTTTGGTAGGCCTCGAAGTGTCGACTGGCCTCCATCAATTCCACCATTCCTCGCATGGGGTCGACATTCGACTTCTCCAGCACACCCTGAAGCACCTCGACCGTTCCTTCCACGGGGATGGTTCCAGCCTCTGCTCGCCACTGACCGTATCCAACAGGGGTGACCACCTCTGCATCGACAATGCGCAAGGTGCCTACTTCGCCGCCAGTTTCTGTGCGGACAACACCCTTCCTGTCAATGATAATTCGCTCCCGATCTGGAATTTCCAGCGGGCCTGAATCTGTCATGACAAGCTGGCCTCTCTGGTTTGTAAGCTGGCCTTCGTGATTGATTTTAAAATTTCCTGCCCGCTGAAGCACTTCACCGTCATCGGTTTGAATCATAAAAAACCCTCGCCCCCGCAAAGCGAGGTGGGTGTCGACTCCGGTGCTCTCAACATTTCCATCGGACATATCGGCCACCGTCTCTGCGACCGCCACATACGAGTTTCCCAATGCATTGGGATTGATCCGTTTGCTGGTAAAAGCCACACGCTGTTGCTTGAAGCCGTCAGATGTTGAGTTAGCGAGATTGTTGCTGATGACCTCCATCTGCGTCCAAGCGGCCTTGGCACCCGATAAAGCTGGGTAAATACTGCGACTCACAATGCCTCCCGGCACTCAAGATCACCTGCGCCCACAACGCCTTCGAGGGCTTTCCTGAGACCCTCTCGCGCCTCAGATAAAATCTGTGAGATTCGGGACGGGGTCACATTGAAGGTTTCTGCGACCTCCATCAAGTTCATGTCTCGGCCATAGTATAAAATAATGCACTCGCGCTTTCGGTCCGGCAGACTTGCAATGGCCTCCCTGAGGGCCTCGCGGGCCTGTTCACCCATGATGCTCGAAAAGGCAGAGCGGAAAGAATCGTCTGGCAGAGTCTCTGCAAAGGTCCGACCACCCTCTTCTCCATTGGGGCCGTCACTGCCATCGATGCGCACATGACTGACCGGCTTGACCCGGTCCATTGTGCGCCAATAGGTGTCGAGGCTCATCCCCAATCGTGCGGCGACCTCTCGAGGCTCTCCTGGGCGACCCAGCTTGCAAAGAAGCGTCTTTTGGGCATCCAGAACCTCTTTTGCAACTTGGCGTCGATGTCGAGTAAAGCTGTCCGTCGCCCGCAAGGCATCCATCATCGCACCGCGAATTCGGTATTCCGCGAATGTCGTAAACAAGATGTCCCGACCTTCGTCAAAACGGTCGAATGCTTCTAAAAGACCAATCGCCCCAAAAGAGGTCAGGTCTTCACCGCCAAGCTCACAACCTGGGGGCAAACGCTCAGAGATTCGCCGAGACAGAAGCAAGATTTTGCGCTGGTACTTTCGGCAAGTTTCCTCGCGGGACAAACCCTCGATTCGACGTTCACCGTGACTTTCTAATTGTGTCGGGTACATGTTTTCGTTCCCCTCACCCAGCCTTAGCGACTGGATTGTGATCCCCATTCGGTCGGGGAGCGTTGGACTTGAGTTGTTTGTTCTTTCCAATGATTACGCCGCGTTCCAAAGACACACTGGCGACGCGATCAAGCCTGATTGTTGGCAACAATTCTGCAGCCGACACAATGGCCACACGGGGAATCACCTTCCCAGACAACATTCGCAGAGGCCCCCGCGCGAGCGGCGGGCAAAGAACCACAACATCCCCAGCTCCATTCCACGACTCCGCTGCATCTCTCAGCCCAGTCAGCAACAACCGCGCCTGCTCCGGGTCGAGTGACAAACTCATGGCACCAGACTCAGACGTATGCAGGGCACGTGAGATGGCCTCTTCAGTGTCGGGCGCCAGGGCGATGTAGTGGAGCACGCCCTCAGGGGTCGCATACCGGTGAGTGATGTGCCGCGAAAGACGCTGACGCACAAACTCTGTGAGGCTGTTCGGGTCTTTGAGGCGTGTGGAATGCTCAGCCAATGCCTCGACGATGGTGGTGGCATCTCGCACACTCACACCCTCTCTCAAGAGATTCCTGAACACCCGAAGCACCGAGGCCCGTGAAAGCTGGTCTGGTACAAGCTCTTCGACCAGCTTCGGACTCTCCTCAGCCACCCGTTCCAGCATGTTGTTCAGCTGGTTTCGACTATAAAGCTCATGACCGTATTGGCTGAGAATCTCCGTGAGGTGTGTGGTCACCACTGTGGGCACATCAACCACGGTATAGCCCTTGGCCTGTGCATCAAGACGGTTCTTTTCGATGATCCAAATCGCCTCGAGGCCAAATACTGGATCGATGGTTTTGAGGCCATCCAGACCGGAATCTGCGTCGCCAGGATTGATGGCGAGATGCTGACGCGGCACAACACGGCCACGCCCAATCTCCTCGCCACGCAACAAGATGCGGTACTCACCACCATCGAGGCCGAAGTTGTCACGTAAGGTCACAGATGGAACGATCAGACCGGTGTCTTGGACAATCTGCCGGCGGATACGAGAGATCCGTTCAACCAGGTTTCCACCCTTGTTTTCGTCGACCAAAGAGATGAGGTCAACACCGAGCTCGATGGCAATGGCCTCGACAGACATCAGAGATTCTAGAGTGTCCTCCTCTTGACTCTCACTGTCCTCGGCACTTTCGACCGGGGCACCATTTGCCCCAACAGCTCGGGCCCCATCACCGCCAGGACTGACCACCCGTGATTCGTTGTGTCGGGCTTGCCATGCGACCACAGCAAAGATGCAACCGAGAATCGAGAACGGAAGCCGTAGACCAGGGATAAACACAAAGAGAAACAGCGTCGCAGAAAGAAGCATCAATGCCCGTGGTGAGCTGAACAACTGAGACCCAAACTGGCTGTGCAGACTCTTTTGGTCGGCATCGGGTACCCGAGTGACCAGCATACCGGCAGCAGCAGAGATGACCAGGGCAGGAATTTGGCCCACCAGACCATCACCAATGGTCAAGATGGTGTAATTCTCAATTGCCGTGCCGATATCGAGGCCGTTTTGAACCACGCCAATGATAATTCCACCGACAATATTGATCAATGTGATCAATATACCGGCGATGGCGTCCCCTCGAATAAACTTGGATGCACCATCCATAGCACCGTAAAAGTCGGCCTCCCTCATGACCAAGTCTCTGCGCTCGCGAGCCGTGACGTCATCGATCACACCCGAGTTCAACTCAGCGTCGATGGCCATTTGCTTACCGGGCATCGCGTCCAAGGTGAAACGTGCAGCAACCTCGGCGACCCGCCCCGAACCCTTGGTAATAACAACAAAGTTGATGACCACGAGAATCGTGAAGACCACGAGACCAACGACATAGTTACCACCCACAACCACATGGCCGAAGGCCTGAATGATGTTTCCAGCCGCGTCACCGCCACTGTGACCACCCATCAAAATCAGGCGGGTTGTGGCGACGTTCAAGGATAAGCGAAACAGGGTTGTGGCCAACAGTAAAGTTGGGAAAATGGAGAACTCGATGGGGTTGTTCACATAAAAGGTGACCAGCAACACCAACAACGAAATCGTTATCGAGATGGCCAAAAACATATCCATCACGATGGGCGGGAGCGGCACGACCATGATGATCATGAAGGCCATCAAGGCCATGGCCGTGAACAAGTCACCCTGTTCCCTGAGCCGCTCGAAGAATGTCTTGTTTTGGGTCGCCGAAGTCGCCACGAAGTCTCCCGTGTTCGACGCCCCTTCGGTCACGGGTTCAAAAGCTTTAGAAATCAGCCAATATTTTTAATGCGACTAGCGGTCCTCTTGAAGCTCAACCGGCAACGCGCCCACATCTGGTGCAGCACCGACCTCTCCGCTTTCGTCTGAACGCAAGACCGTGAACTCCACGCGACGGTTGATGATCATCGCGTCGGGATGACTATCTTTGACCAATGGCTTGTCCTCTCCAAAGCCCTTCGGTATCAAGCGTGCCCCATCGACCCCATTGTATTCGAGCCACGCGGCCACCGATTCGGCTCTGGCTTGACTTAAACGGCGATTGTACAGGCGACTGGCGCGGGAGTTGGTGTGCCCCTCCACCAACAAGTGCTCAATGTCTGGGTTGTCTGCAAGGACTTTGATGACCGCGAGCAGCACGGCTTTGGAGGTAGGAAGAATTTCAGCCTTGGCCTCTCTAAAGAAAACCTGCTCACGGATAACGATGCGGTTGTCGATGAGCTCAGCCAAGGGCCCAGCACTCGAGCCTCGCTCTATGCGCTCAAGAATCACGGGCACCACCACACTCGCACGGGCTGGCTCTACAATGGCCGGAATACCCCCGTAGCCAATTCCCGCCAAGCCACGCCATTCCGCTGCCCCCACGCCCTCGCCCACGCCCAAAGCTGTTCCCAAATAGGCAAAGCCCCCGCCAGGCAGGCGACCCTTCACCCGAACACCCGGCTCAAGAGGGAATGCGTCGAATCCCGTGGCGCCCTGAACGACCACTTCTGCGCCAACCGCAATCGTGTCGTCCAGAACCGGCAACAGGTAGTGCAATTCGATGCCGCCAATGGGGCTAGAACCGGTCTTTAGGTCTCGCGCAGGGCGATTCATGCCCACACGGACACCGGCGTTGACGGTGTACCCAAATCGGTCTATCTCTTGAGCGACAGCCACCATGGCTCCAGTGCTCACCCCCGGCGTGCCTGACCAACGTCCAGCGTTGCCAGTCGGAAGCCAAGTTAGCCCCTGAATGGCCACTCCTGGGCGGCCACCTTTGGGCGACATCATGGCCCACATCGCGCCAAACCGAGCGTCTCCTGATGCAACAAAGCCGCCGACGGCATCGTGACCATAGGCGGTGAAGGGATAGGACATATCGAAGCGGAAAGCGTTGCCATAATCATAGGCACCGTAGACATGGGTGGTCACCAAGGTGTCGACCAGGGTTTGATAGCCCACCTGCTGGCGCTCTCTGAGGGGGTTTACCGCATAGCTGACCATCACCCCTGCATTCCATTCGTCACCGAGCGCGGGATAAAGCAAACGGACTGAGCGTTTGGGGTCGCCCGCTGTATCGGCCACCCAAAAACCGCCGGCGTCGACCTCTGGAAAGGCTAAATCTTGAGCATGAGCGATGGGCGTGGCCCAAAGAAACGCTCCGACAGTCACCACAAATACCGCTGAAACCGGCAGGCCAGCACCGTCGTCACGCCGACGAACCAAGAGCGCCATGCCGAGCATCACCAACCACACCGGTGCGCTGTTGCTGCTGCCACTTGTGCTCGCACAGCCATTACAGCCACCGCCGAGCAATCCCCCCTGAAAGTCGACATAATCGGGAAGCCCGTCACCATCGCGGTCACGGGTGCCTTCTTGCTTGTCGCTCATGCCGTCGCCATCTGAGTCGAGGTCCAAAGCGTTCGGCACCCCATCGCCATCGACATCAGGGTCTGCAACCCCATCACCAGTCACGTCTACCAGAGACTCCTCAAGGGTCGGAATCTTATCGCCGTCATCGTCTTCATCGAGGGCATTGATCACACCATCGCCATCGGTATCGAGCGGGTCTTCTGGGTCGGGCACTTCGACCCCATCAAAAACGCTATCGCCATCGGAGTCTGCATTTTCGGGGTCGGTCCCAAGCAACCACTCATACCAATCGGCGAGCCCGTCCCCATCACGGTCATCCATCTCGGTATAGCCATCGCAGTCGTTATCGATCCCGTCCAACAGCTCTTCCGCACCAGGAAATACTGAGGCGTCGGTGTCATCGCAATCTTGGCCGGCTGCGGTGTGCTCTTGGGAATTATAGCCGTCCCCGTCTTGGTCGTACTTGTTGCCATCACAGTCATCATCGACGCTGTCATACCAAAGCTCGACCCCACCGGGATTGACGGCTGGGTCATCGTCATCACAGTCGGTACCACGGACCCCATCGATCTCGAATATATCCGAGTCATAGCCATCGCCATCGCGGTCGTAATCGCTCAAGCCATCGCAGTTGCTGTCGATACCATCGTAGAAAGTGTCTGGGGCGCCGGGGTAGGTCTGTGGGTCACTGTCATCACAATCAGCCCCCAGCGGTTCACCGTCAAAACCGTCGCCATCGACGTCGGTCAAATCGAGGCCATCGCAGTCTTGGTCGACGCCGTCATAGGGCACTTCTGTCGCACCGGGGTACACGCCTGAATCGTCATCGTCGCAGTCGTCATAACCAAACAAGTCAGACCCCCGCCCATCGCCGTCTTTGTCGAAATCAAAGGCGCCATCGCAATTTTGGTCGACCCCATCGTACCAAGTCTCGATAGCATCGGGATTAATCAAGGGGTCTGTATCGTTACAATCCTCGCCACCGTGGGCGATGATATCAAAACCATCGCCGTCTTGGTCATAGTCGGACCCACCGTCGCAGTTGCCGTCGATGCCGTCGTACCAGGTTTCGGGCGCCCCAGGAAAGACAGATGCATCGGTATCGTTACAATCGGGACTGACCGGGTCGTCGGCACGGTATCCATCGCCATCGACATCGGTGAGGTCGACGCCATCACAATCTTGATCTACACCGTCATAAGGAATCTCAGGGGCACCCGGATACACGGCAGCGTCGGTGTCATCGCAATCGTCGCCGCCAGTCCCCATCGACGCATAGCCATCGCCATCGGCGTCAACACCGTCTACTCCATCGCAGTTTTGGTCAATGCCATCCCCAAATGAATCGCTGGCAGTGGGCAAGATGGTCGGGTCGGTGTCATCGCAATCAAGACCGTCCCAAACATCCCAGTCATAACCATCCCCGTCTTGGTCGTAATCTGAGCCGCCATCGCAATCACCGTCAATCCCGTCGTACCAAGTTTCGGTTGCGCCCGGGTGTACAGCATCGTTGGTATCGTTGCAGTCTGGCCCGCCCACCTCGGAAGCCTCATAGCCATCGCCGTCAACATCAGTCAGGTCAAAGCCATCGCAGTCTTGATCCACGCCATCGTAAGGAAACTCAACGGCCCCGGGGTAAATCCCAGCGTCATCGTCATTGCAGTCGGTGAGGTCATAATGTCCGTCACCATCACCATCGTCGGCATCTGCATTGGGGCCGCCGTACGCCCCAATATCAGACCGGGTGCCGTCCACATCGACCACACTGGGGTCTCCAGCGTCGATGCAAGGGCTGCCAGCCAACAAAAATAAGTTGTCATTGTCTTCATCGGCATCGATGCTGAAGGCCCGAAACATGGGCAAGTCATCGATATTCCCACTGCCGCCAGTCGGGTCACTCAAGGTGCCTGTGTAGTCGCCGCCTGAATTGGTCCCCACATCGTTATAGTAAAAATCTGACCCGGCTGCCGAGCCAGCATCGTCGGCATAAAGCCCACCGCCATCTTGGCCCGCCCAGGCGATATTGTTCACGAATGAAACGGTCGAACCGTTCAGATACAAGTGCGCACCATCATCAAAAGCGGTATTGCCGACGAAAGTGTTGTTGAGCAGGTGAGCCTGACTGGCGCTGTTATCGATGTGTACAGCCCCGCCATCGCCGGCGCTGTTTTCACTGAAAACGCAATTTTCAATCTGACCATCACCCCCGGCGTTGCGGTCAAAAATAGCGCCTCCTCTTCCGGTGGTGTCTGCAGCGTTGCTATGAAAAATTACCCGACGAAAAAGGTACTCGCCGTTGTCATCAAGACTGACCGCGCCACCGTCGCCACTCGGAACCCGGTTGCGTAAAAATGTGGCGTCTTCGACCGTTACCGAATCGCCCCCTGTCGCGTAAAGAGCACCCCCATCGTCCTCAGCGTCATTGGACTCAAAGCTGCTGGCGAACACCTCCAAACTGTGACCACTGCTCACCGGGTCAAACGCAATACCACCACCGGATCCCAGGCGAGAGGAGTTGTCATCAAAGCTTGACCCACTCACCGTCAGCGAGGCGCCGAGGTCTGCCACGATGGCCCCGCCGTCTCCGGAAGAAGCGACATTATCCTGAAAGTCGGCGCTGGTGACGACCACAACATCTGCAGGTTGGTACAGGTAAATCGCCCCACCCGCCTGACTGGACTCATTGCCTTCAAAGCTTGCCCCATCGATACTCAACTCGCCATTGGTAAACACCCGAATGGCACCACCATCTTGAGCGGTAGCCTCGTTGTCGGTGTAATTGCCGTCGGCGTCCTCAAAAAGGGAGTCCCCACTGACATCGACAGCCCCACCTCGGTCCGCCTCATTTGAATCAAAGCTGCACCGGGTGCAATTGACAGATGCCGAGCTGCTGGCACGCAAGGCCCCACCGGCGCGCTGGGCGATATTGTTCTCAAAGCTCACATCAATGAGGGTAGCTGTTGAGCCATCGGTGATTTCAAGCGCACCGCCATTGTACGCACCATTATTTTGGAAACTAAGGCTGGTGCCAGAAAAGGTGGACGAGTCATGAAGATACATCGCAGCGCCAGAATAGCCAGGTGTAGAGGCTTGAGCGCCACTGACCCCGCCGCCGATCCAACTGACGATGCTGCGGTCGGTCGCGAAGACCCCCACGCCGTGAGATGTGTCACCGAGCGGGTCGACGATATCCATGTCCGTCATTGTGAGGGTTGAATCCTCAACATAGGCAAAGCCGCCTGAAAACTGGGATGTGGGCTCGAGCACGCTGGAGTTCCAGACCGTCAGTGCCGAGTTGAGCACATACACGCTGCCACCGTATTTGGCGGCGCTGCCATCGATGACTACACCAGAAAGGCTGACGTTGGCACCACCAGCGATATATAAATCACCGCCTCGGGCACCCGCATTGTCGATAAACTCCACATCCTCAAAGCTCGGTGACCCATTCGAGACAAATACAGCGCCTCCCCAAGTTGAGTCCCAATCCCCTGCCCCTTCAATACGACAGTTGGTGATGCTCGGTGAGGAGTTGAGAATATACATTCCCCGCTCGTCGGCGGCTGGGAGCACCGAAAAGCCCTCTAGGCTGCCCGCCTCTCCTTGATCGTAAATCACTGCGGCAAGCCCTGAACTTGGGGGCGAAATCTGGGTCACCGACGGCCCAGATGTGCCGACGATGTCCAAATTCTTACCACTCAAATCTATGTTTTCAGCGTAAATCCCTGGCGCGACTTCAATGCGATCGCCGGTGGTCGCCGCGGTGATGGCAGAGGTGATGGTCGTATGAGGAGCACCCGGACCAACGCTAAGCGTGGCGGCAGGGGCAACAGAGAGCAACAGCAGTGAAGTAATCAGCATCATCGTCAACTTTTGGGTGTCGCCCGCCTATCGGGCAGTGGTGGATATGACTTGAGGTGGACGTCCTTTGGCCGCCTCACAGTCACTCTGCGTCTTTTTTGGCAGCCTCTTCGGCGGCCATTTTGGAATACAGATCACGTTTGGGTTTATATCTGGCATCTGGGGCGTCTGACGAAGTGTCAGCGATACCGCTCACCAATTTACTACCCACCCGGTCCATCAAGCGCGTCACCGCCCGCCTAGCCAACTTTGCTGCGAATCCTTTTCGGGCCACGTGAGCCTCCTTGATACCCAGTGTGTAGCACGATCATCCGATCAGCAAGGGCTGGCGCAAACGGTTAATCGACGAGACTGATTTCAAGGGAGAAGCCGTGGAAGCCAAAGAGAAAAACCAAAACACTGGTGCCGATGACCAAGCATTCAAGCTCCACCGCCTGAGGCACTCCGCTGCCCACGTCATGGCAGAGGCCATTGGGCAGGTGTTTCCTGAGGCTAACTTTGCGATTGGACCAGCGATCGACGATGGCTTTTACTACGACGTCGACGTGGCCCGACCCATCACCGAAGAGGACCTGGCCAGCATCGAAAAAGAAATGAAAATGGTGTGCAAGCGAAACTCTCAGTTTCACCAAGAGATGTGGACCAAAGAGAAGGCGAAAACTTGGTTTGCAGAGCGTGGTCAAAACTTTAAAGTGGAATTGATCGAGGGTATAGCAGACGAGGAAGTCTCGATCTTTCATCAAGATGGCTTCACCGATTTGTGCCGCGGGCCCCATGTGTCGCGCACTAAAAATTGCAAGCATTTCAAGTTGCTAAAAGTCTCTGGAGCCTATTGGCGTGGCGACGCAAAAGGGCCTCAACTGCAGCGGATCTACGGCACCGTCTGGCCCACGCGAGTGGAACTCGACCAGTACCTGCACCGGCTCGAGGAGGCCAAAAAACGAGACCACCGTGTGCTCGGTAAACAACTCGGTCTGGTGATGTTTCATGAATACGCACCGGGTTGCCCGTTTTTCTTGCCCAAGGGCGAAATCTTGTACCACGAGCTCTCTGAGGCCATGCGGTCCCTGTTGGTCGACCGTGGCGGATACGTCGGTGTTCGCACCCCGCAAATGTTCGACTCCGCACTGTGGAAGACCTCTGGACATTGGGAGCATTACGCAGAAAATATGTTCTCTTTTGGCACAGAAGAAGGCGAACAAGATGCCGGCTGCTGTGACGGCGATCAGGGCGAAAATGAACGCATCACGAGCCTAAAACCGATGAACTGCCCATCACATATGCTCATTTTTGGCGCCACCAAACGCTCATATCGAGAGCTGCCCATGCGGATTCACGACCAGGGCGTGTTGCACCGAAATGAGCCCCGGGGTGCTTTGGGTGGACTCACAAGGGTCCGACAGTTTTGCCAAGATGATGCCCACCTCTTTGTCACCGAGGAGCAAATCGAAGCCGAAGTCACTGAGCTTCTGGCCATGATCGGCGGAGTTTATGAGGCCTTTGACCTTGGCTTTAAGGCAAAGCTATCCACCCGCCCCGAAAAGAAACTGGGTGACGATGCATTGTGGGACCGCGCCGAGACGGCTCTAGAGGCCGCACTCACCTCGAATGGGCTCGACTTTGAGCTCAAAGAAGGCGATGGCGCATTTTATGGGCCAAAGATCGATTTTGATGTCGTCGATGCTTTGGGCAGAGAATGGCAGTGCGCAACGATTCAACTCGACTACCAACTCCCTGAGCGATTTGAACTCAAATACGTGGGGGCAGATAACGAGCTTCACACGCCGATCGTGATTCACAGGGCCATTTTTGGCTCCCTTGAGCGCTTTATCGCCATCTTAATCGAGCATTACGCAGGTGCTTTTCCGACATGGATCGCGCCAGAGCAGGTGCGAATCCTCACTGTGTCCGAAAAGTCCGCTAGCCACGGCGAGGCTGTTCAGGCAGCCCTCAAGCAAGCTGGTTTGCGGGTGCACCTCGATGGCCGAGATGACAAAATCGGCTTTAAAATCCGCGAGGCCCACAACGCAAAAATACCGTGGATGGCCATTATCGGAGAGCAAGAGATGGCCGACGGGACCGTCTCTTTGCGGCTTCGTAACGACCTTCGTGGAAAAGGTTTTGAGCCCAACCCCACAATTGACCAGTTCGTCGACATGGTTAAAGCCGCTGCCAAACGCCCTTTTTAGGAGCATCATCCATGCACATCACCCGCAGCCTGACCGCCATCATCACGATGTTGACCTTCATCGCGATCTCCAGCCCTGCAGCTCACGCCCAGTGCACAACGCCACTTTCAACGGTTCAGTCGCTATTGGACAACCTCCAAGCTGGCTCAGCCTGGAAGCCCTCTGCCGCCGCTGCGTGTTTCCCCATGGGGCAAGCCCAATCTCAGACCGCCCTGCACCTCAAGCAGATACTGGATGCCCGCGGGCTGTTTATTGACTTCAAGACCCTTCCAGCAGACCCGGAATATACGAACGCAGAAGGCCAGCACGTGGTGGTGCTCCACAAGCGGGCCCCAAAGATTTACTTGGTTAAACGCGAGGCCAATTGGATCTTCTCCCCTGAGACCGTGAACGCTGTGCCCCAGATGTACAGGGCTTCATTTTCAGGTCTGGCCCTGACCGTTCGCCAAGCGCTCCCTGCCCCATTCCACAAACCCATCCCCGGTGGTGTTCAGGGGTGGCAACTGATGCTCTTTGGATTGCTGGCCTTCGTCGCCTTGCTTTCAGGGCGAATAGCACACCTGTTTTTACAGCATCAGGTCGTGCGCATCGCTCGGCGTCTTCGCCTAGAGCTCAGCCAAGACTTTGTGGCCCGCATGCAGCGCCCATTGACCTTGGCCGCCAGCGGCGCCGTCTTTATGATCGGCATCCCAGACTTGCAGTTTGGCGTTCGCACTTCTGCCACCTTGTACATCTTGGCCCAAGCACTGCTCAGCGGCGCCATTATGGTGATCTTCCTTCGGTTGACCGATATGGTCACCGACTTGTGGGCGGTAAAGGCAGAGCAGACTGACACCAAACTCGACGACCAGCTGATCCCATTGGCCAACAGAGCAGCCAAGATCGTCATTTGGGCCCTGGGGCTGCTTTCGATTCTGGATAATCTTGGTGTAGACATCACCAGCCTTCTCGCTGGTGTCACCATCTCGGGTTTGGCCGTTGCCCTGGCCGCCAAAGACACCGTAGAAAACCTATTTGGCTCGGTCATGATTTTCGTGGACCGTCCCTTTCAAATTGGGGACTACATCGAGGTAGGCGGCGTTGGTGGCACCGTCGAAGAGGTGGGCTTTCGCTCGACCCGACTCCGCACCCTTATCGGTTCAGTGGTCACCATCCCCAATGGTTCGATCGCCACCGCCAAAGTCAACAATATGGGCCTTCGCACTGCTCGCCGTATGCGTTTCAACCTTGGCTTTACCTACGCTGCCACCCGCGAGCAAATCAATGACTTCTGTCAACGTGCGGATACGCTGATCGAGGGAGATGAACGTCTTTTAGATGGCCATGAAGTGGCGATGGTAAACTTTGGCGATAGCGCCATCGAGGTCATGATTCACGCATTCGCTGTCGATGATGGCTGGTCGAACGACCTCAAGGTCAACCACGACATCCGCATGAAGTTGTGGGAGTTGAGCGACGAAATCGGCCTGAGCTTTGCCTTCCCATCTCAAAGCATCTACGTCGAGTCACTGCCCAAATCGACATCCTGAGACGCGTATTTGATGATGGGAACGGTCCGCCCTTTCCAGGCTGCTGTCCCCCGCTTGGCCCGCAGGCCCGAGTGTGCCAACAACACCAATAGCATCACAACAGCCAAAGGTTGCGTGGGGCCATATCGCAGGTCTTGACCCACTTGAATGTCCAGCCATAAGCGCACCACTTGGATGAGCACCGCCGTCCCGCCACCCCATGCGATCCACTCCGTTTGCCCGCTATACAGTCCCCAGGCAGCCAACACATAGGGTGACAGCGCAATCCAGAAGACAAAGCCCATCACCACCACAAGGTTGAGCATCGAGTAGCGCATGCCCGCGTACATGTTTTTGGTCCACCCTTCCCACAGCTCGCCCAGGTTGGTGTACATGCGACAACTAAATAGGTCTCGCATGAAGATGAGGTGGTAGGGATAGCCAGCCCCGGTAATGGCGCTCGCCATGCCAACATCATCGAGCACATCGCTCCGAACAGCCCTGTGCCCACCGACGGCCTGGTAAGCATCACTGCGGACCAAAATAAACTGCCCGTTGGCCAATGGGCGGTCGTCATCGTTATCGGGATGGTTAATCTTTTCGAGGTCATTTCCGGCCATGATCAAGCCCGCCACAACCGGCTGGAGCACCTTCTCCCAAAAACTCTCCATCACCAAGCGCCCGAGCCCGCTCACCATCGCCAAGCCATTGCGCTGGGCATGACTCAAAGCACCGGCCACAGCGTGTGGATGCAATGAAACGTCCGCATCGACGAACAGCAACCAGTCTGGAGGATTCTCGCTCTCTAAAAGCGACTCAGCACCGCGCTGACATGCCCAGGCTTTGCCAAGCCACCCATCGGGTAAGGGGGCGTCTCCCCCATCGATGATGGTCAAACGGGGGTCTTTTCGGGCAGCCAAAATGTCACCCGTGCCGTCGGTACTGCCATCATTGAGCACCACCAGGCGCACATCCATGTGGTCTTGGGCCAACACGGTATCGACCACCTCGCCCACATTGCGCGCTTCGTTTCTGGCCGGCACCACAACGCCCACACTCAAGCTGCCCAGAGGTGGTTCGGTGTCTTGGTCTGCGCGATACCGGACATCGATTCGACTGCGGATGGCCCGCACCAAGGCTGACACCCAAAATAAGGCCAAGGTACTCAAGCAAAAACGTGCGAACCAAATCATCATCTCACCTCATCGCCGATAATTCGTCGCCACTCTGTATCATCCAGGGCCAAGATCGGATCTTTGAGTTGACTGTCTGGAGCCCCAGCGCTCACCCGTCGCTCACGGTACCGACTGTAATGACCGGCCTTAAGTCGCCGCACACTCAGTGGCGCCAAACGGCCAGAGGACCGCTTGGAGGCGTACTCGACATTGAGTCTAGCCAAGGCGGCGTCAACCCGAAAAGCCAGGGTCGTCTCGTCAGTTTTCCCTTCAAAAACAAGCGTATACGATGGCGTGTCGCCCATGACCACACCCATGCTAAATCCCATAAAATCACCCTCTATCGCCATCATGGCCTGAGACACCTGAGCGGCGGTGACCCGTTCTCCAACTGTGTTGAGATAGCGGCCAGACTTTCCAATAAATCGCACAAGCGGGGTGTTTAGGCAGTGGCCGACCACCTCGAGTTCATCCTCCATATCGTAGCGATACAAACCTGCTGCGGTGCTCACAATCAAGCGCACCCGGTCTCCCTGCTGAAGCTCCCAAGCCCACTTCAATTTGCCCTGGGCGTCGATGAACTCCATGACATGCCCGCCCACCCACAACACGCTGCCCGGCCAATCCGCGCTCAATGGAAAGGCAAAACTGCCTTCACTCGCGGTGACCCCAAGCTCCCGAACAGGAACATCACCCAAAAGTACCTTCAATTTGTCTGCAAAAAATGCAGCGGGTCCTCCCGTCCAACAATTCACCGAAGACAAGTCCCAAATCGATGTGGGGGCCCAGTCTGTTGGGACTGTGGCCGGACGAAGATGCCGCTGAAGCTTGGCCAGCACGGTGGGGTCAATATGGCGAGCAGGCCCGTGACAGAGCGTTCCATTGGCCAAATCTTCGCTCAAAGCCTCGCGCCACAGGTTCATTCGGCGAAACATCAGCAACAGTAAAGAAGGGTTGGCGGTGGTGATGGAGCGTACATCGGCCGCAATACCAAAGCGAAGCACTGCGTATTGGCGGGCGGCCGGATCTGCGATGTTCATCACCTCGGCTGGCACCGCATACCGCCGACGCAACCACCCTGGCTGTGCATCCCGAATACGCCCAGTGTTGCTGCCAATGCTCAGGCCGCCGGGACTGATATGGTGGACCGCTTTCGAGGCCATGGTCAGCGCCTTACCTTTGGAGAGCTCTGGATGGTCTCGAACCAAGCCAAGCGTCCAAAGCCGTTGGGCTTGTTGTACATGATCAGCCCATGTTTTGGTGACGGGCAAATGTTTGGGCGTCCCTGTGGTGCCGGATGTCTCCAGGAGCATTTGGGTACGCTCCCCCACCAACACTTTTCGCTCACCCAGAGCGACCCGATCCAGCCAGGGTTTAAAGGCGGTGTGTGTCCGTACAGGAATGGCCGCTCGAAAATCAGATAAACTTTCGACTTTTCGAGCACCGTGTTCGGTTAAAAACTCTGCATCGCCACCCGCGAGAATAAGGCGTTTAATCTGGCGTTCTGTCGCCTTCTTTGGGTCTTCGAGATCCGACAAAAACTGCCGAACAAGCGGCCGCAATGCGAAACGTAAAAGTCTGTAGTTTAGGTGCCCTCGCGGACCGAGTTCAGGGATTGTGGAGGGCACAGAAACAGGCTCCTTGTATCGGGAGAGGCATAGGGCAAGCGCGGGCGGCCCCACTTGGTTATCAAAATGTGGAATTTGCTCAAGGGTACCCGATGAAAACAGGTGATCATGTTCACGACGGAAACGGCCGCACATTCCAGGTGGGTCAACTCCTCGGACGTGGTCTGTGGGGCAAGTGCTATTTGGCACGTGAAGAAAGCGATGGCAGCGAGTGGGTTTTAAAGGTCCCGCTTGGAGAGGACGACCTACCCCGCCAGCCTCCACGCTTGGCTGAAGTCTGCCGAGAGATCGCACGTGAGCAGGGACGTTTCCTCGCAGAATCGGGCGCTGAAGGCTTGGTTGACGTCCAGGCCCGGTTCGTTGCAGACGATGGTTCTCCAGCGATTTTGATGCCACGGTACCCAGAGACGCTCGAACGCAGAATGGCGAATGCAGCACCACTCAGCGAGTTCCTCGCCACTTTGACCGCCACCATGGCCGCACTCAAGGCGCTGGCACCGGTACTTCATGTTCATGGGGGCATCAAACCTTCAAACATCATGCTCGACACCGAGGGAAAGGTCCGACTGATGGACCCGATAACACCCACCCTGAAACGGTATTTGCCAATCTTAGCCAAAAGAGACGGATACCTTGGCGATGGCTATCTCCCCCGAGAGATCCGCACGGCAGAGAGCGACCCGACTTTGAGTCCGACCGTGGACACCTTCAGCCTCGCCATGATGCTATTTCGTGCCGCTACGGTTCCAGTCGAGGGTGCTACCCCTCAAGCGCTACCCGACGCAGGGCTTAAAAAGGGTGGTGTCCAGACCCTTAAGGACCATTTTCACCACCGACTCAAGGCCGAGCCATCCAACCCGCGCTTTCATGCCCGCCTAGCAGATCGTGCGACGGCCATCGTCAACCGTGCCATCAGCCTCGAAACCAGCCCTTCGCCGCCCTATCGCTTTAATAAGGTCGATGAATTGGCCAAGCGTTTGGCAGAGGTAACAGCACTTATTCACCCCACCATCGGCCATGTGGGCAAACTCATCCTCAATCGGCCCCCGGCTCAAAACGGATTTGGCACCGACGAAGATGTCTGTTTTAGCTGCAGTGTGGGGGCGACGATGGGCGTGGAGACCCACGAAGAGATCGCGGCCGGTATCGCAGTTTTTGACCAAGAAAAGCAAGCACGTGTGCAGCAAGTATCCTGTGCATATACAGTAGACCGCCACCCTTCTGGGCGCTTTCGTTTTTCTTTCCGAATCGCCGACTTGCCCCCCGGAAAATTTTTGGTACGGGTTGCTTACACCATTCGTGACTCTGGCCACGAGCCGGTGACTGCAGAAGAATCCTTTTTGGTCAACGCAGCCCCGGGCTATGTGCCGCCGAGGGCCGAGACCGCACACCAGCCCCTCAGCATCAGTCAACCAGGGACCGCGGCCCAAGAACTACGGGTGGAGAACACCCCCCAAAGCCCACCGGCCAATGAATCGCCAGAACTCAACGCCCCCCTCGACGCGGTCGAAGAGATCACCGAGCATACCGAGGCCATGGTGACGCCGCTTCACCCCAATCTCGCTGCCACCTTAGACGAGCCCGCCTTCTTGGCGCCCGCCCATGAAGACAATGTGGAACCCGTAGCATTTGCTATCGACGCACCGGGCCCTATTCATTCTGCGCCGGTCAATGTCGGTACACCCAGCCCAGGTTTGCCCACCGGTGTATCAAGCCCAATCGAGACAGAGGAGCCTGTCTATAAAGGCGCTGGCCGTTGGAGCGAATTGCCCCTGCCAAACCCTGGCCAAACCGAACTCCCATCGGCCCACATCCAAGCGGAACTCACAGGTGAACCACTCGAGCGTGGGCCGGTAGCCGAGTTGATCGGCCGCGGCATGTCTCTGATTCGTTCCGACACCTACACCCTGTTTTTAGGGGCAGCCGGCCTGGTCATTTTGGTCTTATTGGCTGCTCTATGGCTTCTTCCATCTTCCTAACTTTCCGGTGAAAGCTCACCGCACGGAGTTCACATGAACATCAGCATCTCCAACCAAGACCCCAACAGCGTCACCGCCGACCTTTTGGCCATCGCCGTGAGCGCAGAAAGCCTGGACGCCGCCATCGCCTCCATAGATGCCGCTTTTGACGGCACCTTGGCCACAACCCTTGCGGCCGATACGTTCAAGCCCAAGGCTGGCGCCACAGCAACCTACCCATCCTTTGGTCGAATCGGTGCCAAGCGCTTGATGTTCGTGGGCCTCGGCGATGCAGATGCATCAAGCATCCTTCAGGCCGCTGGCGCCGTCGGCAAGGCAGCCCGAGCATTTGGATCAAACTCAGTCGCCCTCGATATGGGCGGACTCAACGCCACCCAAACGCAAATCGCTGTCGAAGGCTTTATTGCCGGAAACTACAAATTCGACAAGTACAAGTCCGGCGACGACAAGAAAGCCCCTGTGTCGGCGCTCAATCTCCTCGGTGGCGCCAACGCTGATGGGCTGGCCATTGGCAAGGCCGTTGCCGAGGCGCAATCCCTCGCACGAGACTTGGTGAACGAGCCTGGCGAAGCCATTTATCCAGAGACCTTGGCACAAGTGGCCAAATCTCTCGAGAACGATCAGCTCAGTGTCGAGATTTGGGATGAGACCAAAATCCAAGCAGAAGGCATGGGAGGCATCATGGGTGTCGGTCGCGGGTCTGCACGCCAGCCTCGCTTCATCCATATGAAGTACACACCCAAAGGCACCCCAAGCCGCAAAATCGCCCTCGTGGGTAAGGGTGTCACCTTTGACGCTGGCGGCTATTCTCTGAAACCCAGCGCAGGCATGCAGACCATGCGTTGCGATATGGCCGGCTCGGCTGCAGTCATCGGTGCCATGCGTGCAATCCGTGACTTGGCACCAAATGTTGAAGTCCACGGTATCATCGGCGCTGCGGAGAATATGGTCAGCGGAAACGCCTACAAGCTGGGCGACATCTTGACCATGTACTCAGGAAAGCAAGTCGAAATCCACAATACCGACGCAGAAGGTCGCTTGGTTTTGGCCGACTGTTTGCACTATGCCAGCCAACTCGGCGTCGACACCATCGTCGACTTGGCAACCCTCACCGGAGCGGCAGTGGTGGCCTTGGGCGACCACTATGTGGCCATGTTCACCAAAGACGAGGACTTGGCAAAAGACCTCTCAACCAGTGCCAAAGCGGCCGGCGAGCGGATTTGGCCGATGCCTCTTCCCGATGACTACAAGTCTATGCTCAAAGCTGAATGGGGCGACATCAAGAATGTCGGCGGCCGTGCAGGTGGCAGCATTACAGCCGCACTCTTTTTGAGCGAGTTTGTGACCGGCGCAGCCTGGTGCCACTTGGACATCGCTGGCCCAGCGTTTTTGGACAAAGGCCACAAGCACTTCGCCCCTGGCGGAACGGGGTCGATGGTGCCAACTTTGGCCCGATGGATCACGGCTTAGCCAAACAACGAAATTAGGCTTTTCGCCCAATTCCCACAACGAAAAACTCAACGCTCTCCTTACGGACAGCTTTGGGTTTGACCCGCTTGGTCTTGGTGTAGTCGCCGCGAATGCGCTCCACCAAGGCCCTGGCATCTTCGCCCTCGAAAACCTTCACCACAAAGTTCCCGCCCGGCACCAAAAGGGCTGCGGCGAGCACTCGGGCTTGTTCCGCCAGCTCAATCTGGCGCACATGGTCGGTAAAACGATTGCCTGTGGTGGCTTGGGCCATATCTGACATCACAAGGTCGGCACCCCCGCCCAGCGCCTCGCGCAAGCTGTCGATGGGCACATCAAAAACCGACTCAATAAACTGCTGCCCCCGATAGCCACCCACCTCGGTGAGATCGATGCCAACCAGGTGGGTGTCTGCACCACCGACCTGCTTGACATAGTTTGACCAGCTTCCTGGGGAGCAACCCAGATCGAGCACCCGGCCATTGCGCGGGATCACATTGAATCGTTTGTGCACCTCTTCAAGCTTGTACACACTTCGTGCGGCATAGCCATCAGCCTTGGCTTTACGTCCATAATGATCTTGGTTTCTGCGGTGTCCCAATGTGCTTCCCCCGATGCAACGATCCGGTGCCGGATGTTTCTTGTATCTCTTGTTATCGCACGACCCTCAATTGATCAGCTATAAGGTTCTGTAGGCAGCAGACCGAGTGCCGCTGCCATATAGCTTTTATCTAAATGCCGAGGCCCCATGAAAACCAGCATCTCAATGTCCTCCCACTTGGTCCTTCTTGTTTTGGCCGGCTGTGCCGCCAAAGATGGTGGGCTGGGCGAAGCCCAAGATTCAGGTGAAGTCACCTATCTTTATGACGACGCAGACAACGACGGCATCATCGATGGGCACGACGGAGAAGACGACGCTGATGATGACGGCACCGCCAACTATCTGGACACCGACTCCGATGGCGACACCATCCCAGATAGAATCGAGTCTGGCGATGATGACGTCATGACTTTGCCCATCGACTCAGACCAAGATGGCATCCCCGACTTTTTAGACGCGGACTCCGATAACAACTGTATCTTTGATATCGACGAAGCTGGCAGTGATGGAAGCGGCAGCATCGCCGACACCGATAACGATGGTATTCACGACTTTGCCGATAACGATAACGACGGCGATGGCATCTCAGACGTCGTTGAAATCGGGCTCGACTGCGGCACACCAGACTCCGATGGCGACACCATCCCCAACTATATGGACATCGACTCCGACGGTGATGGCATTGGCGACAAATACGAAAGCGGCACCTCCGCATGGGAAGATGACCCCGCCGACACCGATGGCGATGGCACACCAGACTATTTAGATGCCGACTCCGACGGTGATGGGATACCAGATGCCATCGAGTCAGGCGTAAGCGACCCCACAGAAGAGCCCAAAGACACCGACGGCGATGGCACATATGACTTCGCTGATACCGACGCAGACGGCGACTCACTCCCCGACTGGGATGAAATCAACATCCACGGCACAGACCCTTACGATGCAGACTCCGATGGCGATGGCTTCTCTGATGGCGGCGAAGTCGCAGCAGGAACCGACCCAACCGACCCAGGCTCCATCATCGACGGCATCTACATTGAGGTGCCAGAGCGCACATCTACAGAGTCCAACTTTGAGTTCGAGCTTCGGATCCAGATGGGCGATGTCGCCTTCTTACTCGACACGACCTGCTCAATGGGCAGCACCATAAATGCGATGGCCGACGAGTTTTCCTCCATCGTGACCGCGCTCAACACCTTGATTCCAGACGCAGAATACGG
>OBJC01000014.1_pt1 | contig 41862 bp, 31 predicted proteins | sample 1481521 | NCBI WGS metagenome assembly OBJC01 (sample SAMEA2341961, study PRJEB22496) | metagenome | biome: marine; feature: hydrothermal vent; material: water | place: Pacific Ocean | collected 2011/2012 | reverse complement strand
CCGATCTGTTCGATGCCGCCGTCATCGTCGTCCGACGCCGCCTCTACAGCGGCGAGCAACTGATCCCCGATATCGCTGGCCGAGGAGGGGGGGGGTTGATTTTTGGCAATGCGGTCGAGCAAATCTCCAGCGATGGCGTCGGCGTCCACGGCCTCCATCTGGGCAGCCTCTGCAGCGACCTCAGCCTTGGCTGTGGCCTTGACCCCAGCTTGGGCACCCACAAAAACGTCGATAAAGTGAGCCTCAAGATCAGAAATATCACCGATGGTGGCCCAGGCCTCACCATCGTGACTCAAACTGTCGCTCGCAGACACACGGCCCTCTTTTAAGTATTTCCGGAGGGTCTTGAAGTCAGAAAAGTCATACACGAGGCCAATGCTGGTCTTTACTTTCCAGCCGCTAACGCCGACCGACTTAAAGTCGAGGCTGTGCACATCTGTTGGACGCTCGACGGCGACGGCTGTGGTCTGGACAGGTGATTGAGCGGACTCCTGGTACACCACAAAAACATGCCGACACTGTGGGCAAGTGATGCGCGCACCTCTGCCTTGAATTCTCGTCTTATCCAGACGATATCTCGCTCCGCAATGTTCACAAGTGACGACCATTATGCTGCTCATCCCCCCCTAGATCCGACGACTCAAACTACCACCGTCGTTGTTATGCCTGCAACGGTCTGTTTGGCCAATACTTTCATGGCAACACCACCTCGAGCTTTGCAAATCGTGCATAGACGGACTTCGCACCATGACGATCAAAGCGAATATGAAGCTTTAGGTTTTGCCGACTGCCCTCCATCCGCTTGATCTCGCCCAGGCCAAAGGTGGGATGGAGGACCCGTATGCCCTGCTGAAACTCACTGGCATCTTCGGGGATAAATGTTCGCAAGTCCGCCGGCCTCGGTGCAGGTGTTGGGATCGCAGCCTTGCGGGTCTGCCTTGGAAAAGAGGCTGCTGAGTAGCCCCCGCTCCCACTGGCACCCATCGCCCACGCGGGGCGTTCGGGAGCTTTGTCTCCGCACATCAGCTCTGAAGGAATTTCATCCAAAAACCGTGAAGCCTCCGCTGACTGAAAACCCATGCCCATGACCAGCCGACGTTGTGGCCGAGTGACGAACAAGCGTTTCATGGCACGGGTGAAGGCCACATAGACCAAGCGCCGCTCTTCTTCGAGGTCTTTTTCGCGCTCGCGAGCCCGGTGATGTGGAAAGCCACCCTCGACCATGCCCACACAAAATACCACCGGAAACTCCAAGCCCTTGGCCAAGTGTGCAGTGAGTAAGGTCACGGCCCCCTGAGCGTCATTGTCGTCGGGAAGTTCGTCGGATTGCCCACTCAAACACGCGCGATCGATAAACGCCTGAAGCCGGTCAATCGGGTCTTCGGCCAACTCTGCGACAAGATCGTCCTCAATCGCCCGGCTGAGCTCCGCAATATTCTCGAGCCGCCCGAGGGCTTCTGGGGTTTCATCGGCGCGCAACACCTGGGCATAGCCGCTTTTTTCGGCGATAAAGCTCACCAACTCCCCAGGCTTGAGGGCCGTGGCTTGAGACTGGCCCTCGGCGATGAGGGCGCAGAACTTTTTGGCACCTGACCGACCTCTGCCTTTACCGAGCGACCACGACTGTGCGGCGACTAACATCGAGACACCATTCTCATCGGCCACCGCCTTGATGCCCGCCAAGGCCACCGCGCCAATGCCCCGAGTTGGCACATTAATCACCCTCAAAAAGGCCATATTGTCTGTGGGATTCAAAATGAGCTTGAGATAGCCCAAAAGGTCGCGTATCTCCCGACGCTCATAAAACTTGCGCGCCCCCACCAACATATGAGGCACGCGGGCACGCACGAAAGCTTGCTCAAAAGGCCGCGAGGCTGCATTGGTGCGGTAGATGATGGCACAATCACCGTAACTGTAGCCATCATCGCGCAAACGACGGATCTGACGAAGCACCTGATGGGCCTCCTCGGTGTCGTCGCGGGCGATGATCATGTGGACAAGCTCCCCCTCTGTTTGCTCTGTCCAAAGCTCTTTCGCCATGCGCCCACGGTTGTTGCTCACCACTGCATGTGCAGCCTTTAAGATGGGCGATGTGGAACGGTAATTACGCTCCAAACGGATGACCTCCGTGCTCGGAAAGTCATGTTCAAACTCCAAAATATTCCGAACGTCTGCGCCACGAAAAGCATAGATACTCTGGTCGTCATCCCCCACCACCGCCAGATTATGATGCTTGCCCGCGAGCAATTTGATCAGCTTGTATTGGGCCAAGTTGGTGTCTTGATACTCGTCGACCATCACGTAGCGGTACTTGTCTTGGTACCGGGCCAGCACACCGGGGAAAGTCTCAAACAACTTTACGGTCAGATTGAGTAAATCGTTGAAATCGAGCGCGTTGGCCAGCTTTAAGTGGGCCTCATACGCTGTGTAAATCCGGGCCATGGGGTCGGTGCGGTGATTTTCTGCGTAGGCCTCGGCATCTTGAAGCTTGATTTTGGCCTTTTCGATGGTAGACCGCATCTTGTTGACCGGCAAAGCTTTGATGTCGATATTGGCCGCTTTCGCCAGACTCCGCAGCAACCGCGACTGGTCGTCGGTGTCGTAAATAGTGAAGTTCCGTTTGTAGCCAATCGCCTCGATGTCTTGTCGCAAAAAGCGCACACACGCAGAGTGAAAGGTACTCACCAAAACATTGTCTGCGGCCGGCCCCACAAGCTCACGAACACGGGTACGCATCTCAGCGGCGGCCTTGTTGGTGAAGGTGACCGCCAGAATATTCCAAGGCTTGATGCCCTGGGTGAGCATGTAGGCCACCCGACGGGTCAATACGCGGGTTTTTCCCGACCCAGCGCCGGCTAAAATCAGGAGCGGCCCCTCAATTTTGACCACAGCGGACCGTTGTTCATCGTTGAGATCGGCCAAGCAAGCGGCTTCGTCCATCATTTGATTTTCGCTCGGGAACGAAAGCGCTCAGCGGCGCCCTCAATGTTGTTTTGACTGCCACGGGCGATCGAGACGGCATTGGCGGGCACATCTTTGGTGATCACAGACCCCGCCCCAACAATCGCCCCTGGCCCAATGTTGATCGGGGCCACCAAAGCCGAATTTGAGCCGATAAAAGCACCCGCCCCAATCGTCGTTTGGCTCTTTTTGATGCCATCATAATTACAGGTGATGGTGCCCGCGCCAATATTGGCACCTTCTCCCACCATGGCGTCACCGATATAGGCGAGATGACTGACTTTGGCACCGGGGCCAAGGGTCGATTTCTTCATCTCGACAAAGTTGCCCACCCGAGCCCCTTCACACACGATGGCCTGGGGCCGAAGCCGGGCGAAGGGACCGATCGAAGCACCTGGATGAACAACTGCGCAGTGAATGACACTGTGGCTATGAACCACAACGCCCGCATGAATATTGGCGTCAATCAAATGACAATGGGGGCCAATAATACTGCCCTCACCGATGGTGGTGTCTCCCTCTAAAACCACACCCGCGCTGATCGATACATCGGGCCCAATGACAACATCCTGCTCGACCACCACGGTGCCTGGGGATAAAAAATCGACCCCAGCCCGACCATGAACCTCGATAATCCGGGCCTGTAAAACCCCGCGCGCGGTCGCCAACTCGAAACGGTCATTCACCCCCGCCACCTCTTCGAAATCTGAATGAACCACCACCCGTGCACGCCCTTCTGTGGCCGCCCGCTCAAGTGTGTCCGTCAAATAGACCTCGTCTTTGGGGGCATGAGGTAGCAGCGTGGGCAATACCGTGCGCAACCAAGCAATGTCAAAACAGTACAAACCGGCGTTAATCTCTGTAATGCGCCTTTGTTCGGCTGACGCTTCACCGGCCTCGACAATTCGCACGGGTTCGCCCGATGCATCGCGCTCGAGCCGACCATAATGGGCGCCATCGTCGAGTTGGACGGTGAGCACGGTGACTGCGGCCGTCCCATGGGCGGCCAACAACGCCTCGACCGTCTTGGCTTGCACCAGGGGCGCATCCCCGGACATGATCACCACCGTGCCGGACTCGGGCAACACTTCCAGCGCACTCGCCACCGCATCCCCGGTGCCTCGGGTGGATTTTTGGGTCACAAAAAGGGTGTCTGACCCAGCAAATGCTGCCCGCACAGCTTCTTGCTGGTGATTCACAACCAAAACAGGAACCAGCCCTGCTGAGCGCGCAGCGTTCACCACATGGGCCACCATCGGAATTCCCACCAAAGGATGGAGCACCTTGGCGAGGGTCGACTTCATTCGGGTGCCGCGTCCGGCAGCTAAAATGACCGCAAATGGCTGAGTTGTGCTCACATGGCCTCCAGTGGCTGGTCTTTAACCCCCAATTGCCCTCCCTGGACACGTCAGATATTGTCCATTTATCAAACCCCCACCCCAGGCTTTTTGTGCCCAGGAGCATCCATGTCTAAAAAGGTCCTCGTCGTTCTCTCCGGTTGCGGTGTTTTCGATGGCTCAGAGATTCATGAAGCGGTGATCACCCTTCTCGCCCTCAGCCGCGCAGGGGCCAAGACCACCTGTGCTGCGCCCAATAAAGACCAGATGCATGTGATCGACCACAACACCGGCGAGGTGATGGAAGAGACGCGAAATGTGATGGTGGAGTCCGCGCGCATTTCCCGGGGCAATATTTTGGCCTTGAGCGAGGTCGACCACCGCAGCTTCGATGCCGTGTTTTTACCCGGCGGATTTGGTGCAGCCAAAAACCTTTGCACTTTCGCAACCGAAGGCCCGAGTTGCACCATCGACCCAGAGCTAAAGCGGGTGCTTCAAGGCTTTCATGGCGCGTCCAAGCCCATCGGAGCGGTGTGCATCGCCCCAGCAGTCATCGTCCGCGCTCTGGGCGATGTCACGGTAACCATCGGAGCAGACCCCGACACTTCCGCAGCCATCACAGCCATGGGCGGCACCCACATCCAGCGGACGGTCACCCAATGCCATGTCGACCAGGCCAACAAAGTCGTGACCGCCCCAGCCTATATGTGTGACGCGCCCTTGAGCCAGATCGCCATGGGTATCGATGCGGCGGTCGAGGCCTTGCTGAAGCTGGCTTAAAGCCCAACACGCCCCGGCTCCAGCCACCCACCTCGGAGCAGGGGTGTTAGTGCGAGTGTTCAGAGGAGAGACGATGGCCAACCGGATTCACCACTTGCGAATCAACTCAGAGACGATCGAAGTCATGGCCCCCGCACACTGGACCTTGCTCGAGGTCCTGCGGTACAAGCTGCGGCTCACGGGCACCAAACAAGGCTGCGACAAGGGAGACTGCGGCGCATGCACGGTGCTGGCTGACGGCGAACCCATCTTGTCTTGCTGCACCTTGGCCTCAATGGCCGAAGGTCGCGAGATTCAAACCATCGAAGGACTCGACCTCACCATCCCCCGCGCTTTTGATGTGTGCGGTGCCTTGCAATGCGGCTTTTGCCAACCCGGCATGATCTGCTCGGCCAAGGCCTTGCTCGATACCAACCCCAAACCCTCAGACACCGACATCCGTGAGGCATTGAGCGGAAACCTCTGCCGATGTACCGGCTACACCAAAATTTTTGAGGCCGTAAAGCTCGCAGCAAAAGATCTCGACGGCATGGCCGGAGAAGGTAAAAACCGCCCCGTACCCATCCGCTATGGTGAGCCTTCTGAGGGCTTTTTGGTCCTCGGCGCCCGGGGCCGAAAGGCCGACAGCATCCGCAAGGGCGTGGGCACAGAGATTTATGCCGACGACATCGACCTGCCCCGAATGGCCCACGGTCGTATCCTGCGCTCACCCTTCCCCCACGCACGCATTGTCTCCATCGATACCACCGCTGCCGAGGCCCTCGATGGGGTCTTCGCGGTCGTCACGGGCGAAGAGATGCCAGACCGATATTGCGTCATCCCGTGGACCCCCGACGAACAAGCGCTCGCTACCGATAAGGCCCGTTTTGTGGGTGATGGCGTGGCCGCCGTCGCAGCCGTCGACGAAGAGACGGCCATCCGAGCCATGGACCTGATCAAGGTCGAATGGGATGTGCTCGAGGCGGTGTTTTCCCCTGAAGATGCCCTGGCCGATGGGGCCCCACTGGTACACGAATCAGACTGGAAAGGCCGGGACCGCAAGACCAATATCGCCAAGACGGTCGACTTGAGCTTTGGAGACTTGGACGCCGCCTTTGAGGCCGCCGATGTGGTCATCGAGAATCAGTGGTTCTATGAGGGCAACACCCACGCCCCCATCGAGCCCCACTGTGCGGTCGGTACATGGAGCCCAGACGACCAACTCACCGTCTGGTCATCCACCCAGGTGCCTCATTATCTTCACCGAGAACTGTCCCGAATTTTAAGCATCCCCCAAGCCAAAGTACGGGTAATACAGCCAGCACTTGGCGGTGCATTCGGCGGAAAATCTGAACCTTTCGACCTGGAGTTTTGCGTGGCCTTGCTGTCCAAAAAAGCAGGCCGGCCCGTGAAGATTCTCTACACCCGTGAAGAGGTGTTTTACGCCCACCGTGGCCGTCACCCCATGGACATGCACTTTAAGGTTGGAGCCACATCAGACGGCAAGCTCACCGCCGTTGACTCAGACATCTTGATCGATGGCGGCAGCTACCATTCATTCGGCATGATCACCGCCTACTACGCCGGCCAACTGCTCCCCGGCCCCATCGACTTTCCGAATTACCACTTTCGGGCCCGGCGAGTTTACACCAACAAACCATGTTGCGGCCCAAAACGGGGACATGGCTCTGTTCAGCCACGCTTCGCCTTTGAGTGTGCCCTCGATGAAGTCGCTGAGGCCCTCCAAATGGACCCCATCAACATTCGACGCATCAACGCCATGAAAAATGGCGAAACCACGGTCAATGGCCAGACGATTCCTTCCATAGGGATCTTGGCTTGCTTGGACAGTGTCGAATCGGCGAGCGATTGGACCACACGACACGGAAAGCTCGAGACTGGACGGGGCCAAGGTGTGGCGATTTCGATGTACATCTCGGGTACTGCCTATCCGGTCTACCCCAACGATATGCCGCAATCCGGGGTGCAACTTCAAGCCGACCGCTCGGGTAAAATCACCGTTTTTTGCGGGGCCAGTGACATCGGTCAAGGCTCTGACGGCATGCTCGCGTACATCGTCGCAGAAGAAACAGGTGTTGCGCCCGACGACATCACCGTGATCTCTTCGGACACCGACCTCACCCCGGTCGACCTGGGCGCCTACTCCTCGCGGGTCACGTTTATGTGTGGCACCGCCGCCCAAGAGGCCGCCCGCTCCATGCGACAAGAGCTCGTGGCCGCCGTGGCTGCACATTGGGAAATCCCCGCCGAACAAGTCGGCGTGGCCCTCGGCTTTTACTTCGACAAATCCGACGCTGGCAAGCAAATCGAGGTCCGAGAAGTGCTGATTCTCGCCGAAGCCGCACGGGGACGGCCATTGGGCAGCACGGGCGGGTACCGAACCCGAAAAGTGGGTGGAGACTACCGCGGGGGCACCATCGGCGCGTCCCCAGCATATTCCACCACTGCCCACGTCGCGGAGGTCACCGTCGACGAAGAAACCGGCCAAGTTCGGGTCGAAAAGGTGTGGGTCGCACACGATTGCGGGAAGGCCATCAACCCCACGTTAGTCGAGGGCCAAATCGAAGGTTCTGTGTACATGGGCTACGCCGAGGCCATCATGGAGGCACAGCTCTTTGACGAACGCGGGCTCCACACTGGGCCCAACCTGCTCGATTACGCCATCCCCACCGCAATGGAGACCCCCGATATTTTCGCTGACATTATCGAAGAGACCGACCCAGGTGGGCCATACGGTGCCAAAGAGGCCGGTGAGGGCCCCCTTCACCCCATCATCCCCGCCATCGCCAATGCGATCCACGATGCGGTGGGCATTCGCCTACGACGGATCCCCTTCACTCCGGAACGGGTACTCAAGGCCTTGGCGGAACGTGACCAACTGGCGGGTAAATAATCATGCTGAGAATGGATGGATTTGAGTTTCACGCCCCAAGCTCTCCAGCAGATGCAGTCGCCATGTACGCCCAACTGGACGCGCCGATGTTTATCGCTGGTGGCACCGATTTACTGCCCAACATCAAGCACCGCATCGTTCGGCCCAAAAACCTCATCGGGTTGAGCGGGGTGTTGAACGACGGGGTTGAAGATAAAGACACCACTTGGCGGATTGGCGCTGGAATGCGTTTGTCTGCCCTCGCAGCCACCGATATTTCACCACTCAACATCGCGGCCCATCTGGTGGCGAGCCCACAAATCCGAAACATGGGCACCATTGGTGGCAATGTATTGCTGGACACCCGATGCTTGTACTACAACCAAACTGAGTTTTGGCGCCGCGCTTTGGGCCATTGCCTCAAGGCCGATGGCGATTGGTGCCATGTCATCAACGGGCCAAAGACTTGCGTCGCGGCCCAATCCAGTGACACCGTGCCTACTTTGTTGGCCCTCAACGCCAGCCTGGGCTTGCTCTCCAACGCAGGAGAACGCAGCATAAATATGCGGGAGCTTTTTCGCTTTGATGGTATGAACCACCTCAAAATCGAGGCCGGAGAGCTGCTGACGCACATCGATATACCAAAGCCCCTCGGTGACACACGCTCCACCTACAAAAAGCTCAGACGCCGGGACAGCATCGACTTTCCTCAACTGGGTCTGGCGATGGTCGGTCGCTTTGATGGAGATGTGCTCGCTGCCTTGGACATCGTGGTCGGTGCAGTCAACCCACAACCCAAGCCCATTCGAAAGCTCGAGCCCTTTATCGGCGCGACCTTAGATGACAATGCCATCGCAGGCATCGCAAGCTTGGTAGAGGCCCAAACCCGGCCACAGGCGAGCATCATCGGCGATGTGGCTTGGCGACGAAGCATGGCGGGCATATTCGCCAAACGCGCCCTTACTGAGTTGCGGGACCAAAGCTAGACAAGACTGTACACCCCGCCACCTGTGCGCCAAGGCCCAACACCTTCGGCCGGCGAATGATCTTTTGGGAGCATATTTGCGATTTGGTGCCAAGCCGCTTCGATGGCCCGGGTGGGGCCCAAATCGTCCACCAAGATGACCTCGCCCACGCGCACCTCAGCAGTGCCGAGATGCATCTGTGGTTGTGCGATGGGCATCAATCTGTCCGTGCCACTCAGGGCCAACGGCATCACCTGACACCCAGGAAATTTGGCGTACTTCCGAGTCGCCTTGATGAAAGGGCCGAAGCGCTGGTCGCGGCTGCGTGAGCCTTCACCGTACAAGACCACCAAGCCACCTGATCGCATCTGCTCATGAGCCGTAAGCACACTGCGGACTGCAATCTCGGCCACTTCACGCGGACTTAAAGCACCTTCATCGTGGGTGATGGCCGTCGACTGTGCAGTCTTGATGGTGCCGATGGACAAGGACGCCATGCGGCGGAATGGGGTCTCATAAACCTTTGGTCCTGCAACGGCGATCAAGCGATCCGCCAGATGCTCTGCACCGGCCTGGGCGATCACCATATCCTTCAACACTGTGTCGCAATAAGCGAGATGATTGCAGACGATTAAGACCGGACCAGCGGCTGCGGCTGCGCTCAATCTATCGAGCCCAAAAATGGTGGACCCAGCAGAAAAGGAGTCCATATAGGCCCGGGTGATTTTTCGCGCTGCCGGGTCGACCTCAAAAAAACCATAGCCATCTCCGGTGGTGGTGAGACGCTCCATGGTGGCCATTAAATGCACATCATCCAACTGTGCGACGACTTCTGCGACTCGAATTGCCGACAAGGCGGCTGTATCTCCAGCTACAAAAGCAGCCAACCAGGCTGGAATCAGTGCCCGCACCTCGTCGGGCCCGAGGCCGACAAAGCGATCCAAGCCCAAGCTTCGCAGTGCTTTAGCTTCCATGAGTGCTACCTTCGGAGCGTGAAAATACCCGACCAAATTCTCGAGGCCGACAAGGCCCTATACTCTCTGCTACAGCAAGTGGCCTTTTCTCGCCATCTGAATCCCACCAATGCCCGAGCGGCTAGGCGGGCTTTTTTGAGGGGTTGTGAGGCACCACCGTTCGCTTACCTCCCCCTGGAAGATGCCGATTCGCTCCGGGTTCAGCTCGACAAAATACAGCCACCTCGAGACCACCCGGCCGGCGCGCTGGTCGGGGAATGTATCGATGGTGTGGCCCTCTTAATCACGGCACTGCACACCCGAAGTGCCGCGGACTTTGACCGCTTGAACCTCAACTCTGGTTGGTACCCCGACGAGACAACCCTTGCGGCAAGCTACCCTGCCGATAGCCCGACTGAACCACTCGACGTGGGAGCGGCCGAACTGATTGCACACTTTGAGTGCGCCTTTGATGCCCGAAAAATGGCCGATTGGCACATCGAAACCGATGAAGTGATGAGCGCGCGGGTGTTGGTGGATAGCGCCAAAAAACTCATTCGAATCAATCCAAAATCCAATTTTAGGGCCGCTGACCTCACCCGACTGGTGGTTCACGAGATCGACGTCCACGTTCAACGTGCAACCAACGGAGAGCGACAGCCCCTACGATGCTTTGTGACGGGACTGCCTGGCTCATTGGCCACAGAAGAAGGGCTGGCCATGGTGGCGGAGGAATGCTCGGGTACTGCGAGCCCGGGTGCGTTGGCCCGGCAAGCAGAAGTGTGCCGAGCCATCTCCCTCGCCCGCCATCTGGGCTTTCGGGACTTGTATGCCGACCTTTGCGAGCGCGTCAGCCCCGGACTGGCTTGGGGCATTTGCTTGCGCATCAAGCGGGGCCTCGACGACCCCTCAAAGCCGGGCGTTTATGCCAAAGACACCGTGTACTTGGTGGGCAGAAACAAGGTGAGGGCTTGGCTGGATGCCGGCGGAGACATTCACGAGCTGTATGTGGGAAAAGTCAGCGTTGACCATCCGGTGGCCGACTGGCTGAAGCAAGGATGGCTAAAAGCGGGCCACGTACCGGCTCTGTGGTCAAGCTACGCCTCGGCGGTGAGCCCTGGATCAACCTGAATAAGCTCTCTCATGGCCGGGAATTCTTCGCGCAACAGCGCCTCGACGCCCAACTTCATGGTCATGACGGCACTCGGACATGTGTTGCATGCACCCACCAAGCGAACAAAAATATCGTTGTCTTCAATTTTTATTAATGAGATATCGCCGCCATCACCCTGAAGGGCTGGCCGGACCATATCGTCTAGGATTTCCTGAACCTCAGCGACTGAAAACGCGGCTTTAGGGGCAGCCGGCTTTTTCTTGGACTTGGCCTTCTTTTTAGCAGCCGGCTTTTTCTTGGCGGCGGCAGCTTTTTTCTTGGGAGCGGCCTTTTTCTTCGGCGGTGCTTTCTTTTTAGCAGCAGGTTTTTTCTTGGCCGGCTTTGGATTTTCTTTCGCTACCGGGTCTGCCACAGGTTCAGGAGCCGCCGGCTGCGCTGTTGGCGCCTCAGCCTTTAGGGGCGCAGCTTTGGGCGTCACCGGGCTTGGTGGGGGTGGCACCGCAGCCGGTGGCGACGGGTACGTTCCGGGTTGTGGGGTATCGATGCCCAGGGCTTTTTTAATCGCCCGCTTTGCCATACTTCGAAACATGGACCCTCCAAAGGCCTTTTACCCATCCTTAACCGGAAGTTTGATGACTGCGCTCAACACCTTTAAAATGGGTGGGCCCAGACCTGGGACGCAAGATGTACAACCCCCGTTTGGCCACAGCATAAAACTTGAAAAATCGCTCGACACCTCTCCATTGACTATCTGAAATCGTGGTGGGACCTATCACCCATTTGTCATCCGCAATGCCCCCATCCACAAAACGAACACGGCCCCAAACCGGATAGCTCACCGTGGCACCCACCTCCGGTGATGCGCCGATCACCAAAGCATCCTCTGGATCGCCATCTGGCGCGAGGGTGTCGATGACTGAGCCATAGGCAAAAGGTGATGGAAAGGGCGACATAAAATCGATGCTTCCATCGGGTCTGCGCTTGAGGAACCCACCTTTCGGAATTTCAATTCTGACCGACAATGACTGAGGCATTTCCATGGGCTGGACATACCGCAGCAACCCTCGCTAAGCTATCGGGAACTCGTACCTGGAGGCCTCATGCGCTTTGTGTTCTTTTTTCTTCCCGCTGTCATCGCCTGCACTGGTAACGACCAGACCTATTCATCCAAGACCGACGGTGGCGCCACCGCAGAAGCCAACGGGTTGTTGGAGGTTTACCCCACCGAGATTCAATTTAAGCCCATGCCCGTGTCCAGTGGACGCATGGAGGCCTTCCGGGTCACCAACACCGGCGACTCGATGTTGATCGTGACCCATGTCAAGATCACAGACCCTGGAGACAATATGGGCGTCGAGGTTTTCTCCAACCTGCGACGCGCCGATGGTGAAACGTCGACATCCCTCAATCTCGGGGCAGGAAAAACGGTGGAGTTTACCCTCAACGCGTCGCTGGAGATGCCGGGTGATGCCATCGGAAACATCGAAATCTACACCAATGACACCTCGGTAGACATGGGGGCTGGGCCCGGAAAGTTCATGCTCATGCTTGGGGCCAGCGCCATCGACCCAAACCCTGATACCGGCATCGGCGACACCGGGAACGGCGACGGCGACACCGGGAACGGCGACACCGGCATGGGCGAAGAGGACGAATAACTGTCCCGCGGCCTACTTACCCGACTTCAAGGGCAGCCACAGCGCATGAGGCCGAACCTTCCAGCCGGTCTTTGGGTATAAAGCCCTGCCTTTGGGCCGGTCGAATTGCGTGCGTTTATAGTGGGTCCGCAGGCCGTGCTTGAAATTACCCCGCGCCGTCAGGACTGCTCCCCAGTGCCCCTCGCTCATGGCCTTGGCGATCACGCCCACCTCCTCGTGGAGGGGGCCACCAACATGGTCGAGATCCCACAAGGCGATGAGGGCGATGCTTGGCGCTTTTCCTGCGGCCACCGGCATCCATGGCTGCCATGGTGCCAACACCGGTCCATCGATCGCGCGCAACTGTTCTACCACCGCATCACCCGCAGCCACATCGGCATCGGTCGGCGCATACGTGGTCGGCCTCCACTGCCCTGCCCACAACTGCCAGGCCACCAACGTAGAGGTACACAACGCCACACCCAAGCTCGGCCACCGAAGTCGAATCCGCTGTATCGCGAGGGCAGCCCAAAGCGCGCACACCCAAAAAGCAGGAATCAAAACATTTACATAGCCACCATGATGCCCGCGCATGACCGCTGAAAGCAGCACAGCAAGGGCGCCCTGCACCAACCAAAACCGCGCACCTTCACTTTTCGCGCGCTTAACCATCATGGCCACAGCCACCACCACCACCGCCGTGTATGGCAGGGCCATCACCATCTCTTTGGGTGCGGTCCAAATGAATCGTTCAAATATAAAGGGGTGCGAGCGTGGCACATCAAGGACATAGGTCAAAAATAGCCCATCGCTCGCAATGCTAAGCCATGCCGTAAAACCCAAGGCCGGCAGCACGCTGTACAGACAAAAACGCTTGGCCGCAGCGGCACCATGATGATGGTAAAGCCACCACAAAGCCGGAACCCCGTACAAAGCAGCGGTGTGCTTGGTCAAAAAAGCTGCCGTCAGCAAAAGCCCTCCGGCCCTCAGCCATCCCGAACGGATACTCAACAGCCCCATCGCCAACAGGCCAATCTGAAGACCATCGTTGCGGACGAGGTCAAAAAAGGCCCCGCTTGCGTCATAGGTCGATAAAAACAGTGCTGCGCCCCCAAAGCCAAGCGCCAAGCTTCCACCCTCTCGCCTGACTGCCAAAACCAAGGCCAGGGCCGCCAAAACAACACCCGCCACGCTGATCATGCGCCCGAGGGGGTAGCCAAGCTCCAAGCCCATACCGCTGAGTCCACCCAAGACCCACGGATACAGTGGCGGGTAAATGAACGGGATAAAATCTGTGCTGGGCGATGCATACAGCGGCAGACCCTCAGCCACACGCGCCCCATGGGCAAGCATGCCGCCCTCCATCCACTCCAGATCATAAGGATGCGACACCCGGGCAGAAATCGTTCGCCAAAGCAGACCGATCACGCCGATGGCCATCACCACCATCGGGATGTCCATCAAGGCGCGATGACCGTGGCTGACCTCGTTTTTAACTTTCATCGCCCAAAGCCTGAATCACCGCCGCGGTCACCGTTTGCTCTAGCGGGGTGGGCGGGGTGACTTCAGTGGAACCTGACAGGCTAAAGCGTGCGGCATCGGCGAGGGCACTCGACAATGAAGCGAGCGGCGCTGCCGTCACGCGGGCCATGCGCATAAGCTGACGCGAGCCAGTTTCGCTTGGCCCGATACCGGTGGGGCTTGGGTTGGCACATCCAGTGCAAGACCGACACGCTTCGGGTAAATCGGCGCCAGGCAAATCTGCCTGAGCCACCGCAGCAGGGGGTCCGCCATAACGCTTGAGGCCCATGGAACGAAGCCTTACGGCCTCTGCCGCCGGGAGCTCTTTCACCCTGCCCATATCCCTGGCTGTCTTGGTAATAAGCGCTGTATGCTCCATGGTCTCCAGCCGACAAAAAGCCTCGAGCAAGGTGGCACCCACACATACCGCACCATGGCGGTCCATCAACACAGCGTCGTGATGGTGAATGTGCTCGCCCACCAGCGCCGCCAAATCTGCAGTGCCCGTCGTGCGGTAATCCAAGGTGGGCACCACCCCCAAAGTGAGCACCACCTCCGGCAGCACGCACCGGGCCATCGATACACCCGCGATGGTAAACGCCACCGAGATCGGCGGATGCGCATGAACGACCGCACGCACATCAGGCCTGGCGTCATAGCAGGCCATATGCATGGCCATCTCTGAGGTGGCGTCGCCCTCGCCGCTCAGTTTATTGCCACGGCGATCGATCACGACCAAGTCGGCGTCAGTGAGCATGCCCTTATGACAACCCGCCTTGGTCGCGAGAATGCGGTCATCGTCGAGACGTACAGAGAGGTTGCCATCTAAGGCCACCAACAGGTGCCGCTCGTAGCACAACCGCGCGATCCGGATCATATCTCGTCGTATTTTGGCTTCAGACATGGGACTGGCCTATCGCGCTGATGGCCGACCGTCCTTTTTAGGGCCGCTCCTCACCCCAATCGCAGACCATCAACCACCCAACTGCTCACATCCACAGCCCCAAAGCGACGCTGATCATTCGCGATTTCAGAGATGCCCGACCACAGCTCAACAAAGCTTGTGGTGATGGTGTGAACCCCCACATAAACCGGCTCCTCGCCGTGACGGGCGCTAAAGAAGTGCCCATTTAAACGGAGCTTTCCGCTTTGAATATCAAACCACCGTTTGCCGCTCACACACAGTTCATCGAGGCACAAATAGCGCCCCAAATCGGGTGCGATCATATTCCGGCTCCGGGTACCCGGACGCAAGATGAGATTACCGTACCAACACCCATCCGGGCCCTCGTGGCCACATGAGCGCCCACCCAACTCCCGCGCGAGTTCGACACCCTGGTACAAGGCCCCCACCGTGCCCTCTCGAATCAAGGGTAAATCTAAGGAAGGCACACCGCGCACATCAAAAGCACGGCTCTCAAAACCCCCGCCCAACAGGCCATCGTCAATCATATGGAGCTTTTCCGAGGCCACCATTCGTCCCTCTGTCAAAAAGCTCTTGCCCGCATCCACACGATCCCGCTCAAAAGCGGGCACAACAGCAGTCATGATCTTGGCTGCGACACGCGGGGAAAAGAAAATGCTGTGTTCGCCCTCGGGCAAAGGCGCTGGGTTTTGATACCGGCAGAGCTGAGCGGCCAAATCGGCGCCCATCGGCAAGCTCCCCACATCCGCAAACACCCGCGATTTCACGGTTTGTTCCACGGTGTGCTGACCATCTTCACCCTGTACTTTTCCGAACAACGTATAAAACGTGCCTTCCTCAGTGCGGGCATTGCCATTTGAGGCCGCCATCGCCCGGGTTCGCAACAACTCCGTGTACCGAAAAGCCAAGGCCGTCGCTCCAGGCACGGCTGCGACAGCGCGGATATTCTCGTTTACAGCTGCCTCTCGGGTTTCTTCATCAATGCTCGGGTAGCGGCGATCCATCAGCCCCAACCCAGCATCACTTTGAACGTAACAATCTGCTGGCCCAGCGTAGGGGTCAGCAGCACCCAATGACGCCCCAGCTGTGTCGATCAAGGCACACACGCCTGCGGCATTCTTGGCCTTTCCACTGGCCATGCCGCAACGCCCATCTGCAGCATAAACCCTTACGCTAGCGAGCATTCGCTTACGGTCGGGCAGGCTCACCGCGCTCATCAACGAAGCCACATCCCAGGTCACCACGCGGGTCAAGCTGCCCTCGATGTGCACCTCTACCCCAAACAAGCCACGTTCCATCGCATAATTGACGCCAGCCAAAGCCAAAGATTCACAAGTGGAGTTATCGCTCACAGCATCTCCTTCGAAATTGCACCCACGCAATATACCCAAGCGGAACACTCATGCTTACTTTCTTCGCGCTTCTTACTTCGGCTTGGGCCTCGCCGAGGGTGGTCGCCATTGGTGATCTCCACGCGGATGAGGCCGCCACCAAAGTGGTGCTCAAAATGGCCGAGTTGATCGACGATAAAGGGCGCTGGGTGGGCGGAACAGATGTGCTCATCCAAACCGGAGATGTGACCGACAAAGGCCCCTCCAGCCGGGATGTCATCGTCCTTTTGAGCCGCCTTCAATCCGAAGCGAGGCTGGCGGGGGGCGACATCTTGGGGGTGGTTGGCAACCACGAAGTCATGAATCTGGTCGGCGACTGGCGGGGCGTAACACCGGCCGATCTGGGCCAATATGATGCCCCAGAAACCCGGATGCGAGATTTGCGACCCCAAGGCGTCATGGGGCAATGGATTCACAGCAGCCACTTGGTCGTGTTTTTCGACAACACTGTCTTTGTCCACGGCGGGGTGAGCCCTCAAATCGCCAGCTTGGGCCAACAAGCCCTCAGCTTGGTCCAAGCCAAACACCTCGGCCAATCATCGATGTCAGCACTTTTCGACGTCCAGGGCCCAATGTGGCACCGAGACTATGTGCTCGCCCCCGACGACACCGCTTGCCCGGCCTTGGCCATGGCACTCAACAGCTTAAACATGACCCGAATGGTCGTCGGCCACACCACCCAACACTCTGGGCGCATCGCAAGTCGGTGTGATGGTGCTTTGATCGCAATCGACACCGGAATCAGCGCCTATGCCGGAAATCACTACACAGCACTCGAGCTGAATAATGGAAAAGCGCGGGCCATTTACCCTCATGAAACGCAGGATTTACCGAATCCGAAACTTAGGGACAAATAGACCACGACACGGCCGATACGTTGCGCTAAAGTTGTGGCGTTCGCAACCCTCTTAATCCGCGACCAGAGGAGGCAGCATGGCCACCTCCACGTTTACCAAGCGACTTTGCCGATTGGCTGCCAAAAATGGCGCCCCAAAAGGCACAGACAACGCCCTTTTCAACGCTTTCCTGACTGCATCTGCGCCCCAAATTCGCACCGCATTCCAGGCTCGAAACAGCGACGCTGTTGTGCTGGAGGTCTTGACGTCTTTTTTCGTCTCAAGCCAAACGTCCAAAAGCGCCAGCCCCCTGGTCATGGTCGAGGCCACAGAGTTTGGCACCGTGGTCAAAAGCCAAATGCTGGATCAGCCCTTTATTGTGGACACTGTACTTCTCAGTCTCCGCGCATTCGACATCGGGTACCAAGCGGGTTTCAACTTGGTGCTCGGCCTGGGGCGCGACAAAAAAGGTAAACTCACCTCGGTCGACGACCCTGCAAACCCCCTCGAAAGCATGATCTACGTGGTCGCTGATCCAACCGAGGATATCGACGGGCTTCAAAAGGCCCTCACTTGCCGACTTCGGCTCGCGGCTGCTGTCGTTGAGGGGTTCAAGCCCATGACCGACACCATTAGAGACACGGCATCCGCGCTGATGGCCGCGCCAAAAAGAACGGATAGCGACACCGAGATTGCCGGATTTTTGCGCTGGCTATTGGCTGACAACTTTGTGTTCATGGGCCTGATTCATGGCAAACGACGCCTGGGTACTGCCGGAGAATCCGTCTGCGACTTGAACGACCTCCACGACCTAGAGGCCTGGACTTGCGGCAAACGCCAGGTCGCAGTCCGCAAAGGCCCCACTGAGTCGAAAGTCCACCGCGCCGGGCGCATGGATGAAATCTGCGTGCGTTTAACAGACGGCTCAGAGCTTAAACTCCAAGGCCTGTTCACCTACCGGGCCGTCACCCAGCCAAGCCGCCATGTGCCACTTTTGCGCAAGACCCTCGCAAAAATGCTCCACGACCAAGACTGCAAGCCGAGCTCCTACCGATTCAAAGGCATCTCGAACGTCTTCGACTCTTTGCCGACAGAGTTTTTGTTCACGACACACCCCGATGAAATCACCCAGATGATCGACCGGGTCCTCGAGTCTGAACAAGAGCGGACCGCCAGAGCCCATATTCTCCAGTCTACTGAAGATGGAAGCATATTTGTGCTCGCCGCCATGCCACGGGGGCGTTGGTCCGACGAGGTCCGCGCAGAGATAGAAGCCACACTCATCGCTGCAACCGGCGCCTCATATTGCGACCACGGCGTCTTTGTGGGCCGGTATGACACCATGCTCATCCACTTCTATTTGACCGGATGTAAGCCCCTGACCGACCAAGATAGCGCCGATATCTCCGCTGAAATCATGGAGATCGCTGCAGGCTGGATCGAGCGCATTCATTCCGCCCTCATCGAGGAATGCGGCGCTGAAAAAGCAGAGGCACTGGCCATCCGCTACGGCCACGCCTTCGAAGACATGTACCAACGCATGACGAACCCAATCCAGGCCGCCAGAGACATCCAACTGCTCGAGGCGGTGACCGAGTCGACGCGGGTTCTCGCCGATGTCTACCAAGACGACCGGGGCCGCCTCAGCCTAAGGATGTACCAGCTTCACAACATCCTGCTCAGCGAGATGCTTCCCATACTAGACAACTTCGGCCTGGTCATACTCGACCAGTTTTCCGACCCGGTCTCTTTGCCCGATGGATCCCTCTTCACCATCGACACATTCCGACTGCAAGGTGTTCGGTTTGCCGAAGAGCACATCGTTTTAGAGCAAGCTCACAACCTCATCGACGCCATCGAAGCCGCATTCACGGGAAGGGTGACCGACGATGGTCTGAACCAATTGGTGCTGGCCGCAGCCGTGCCTTGGGCTGCCGTCGACATGATCCGCGCATATTTGGGCTACGCCAGACAATTGGGCCTGCGGTACAACAAAGCTCGGACCGAAAAGATTCTTTTGGCCCAACCCGAACTCGTCCGCCACCTGTGGACCTATTTCCATGCACGCTTTGACCCTGAGTTGAGCGGTGACCGAAGCAAAGCAATGGCCGAAGCCGCCGAGACTTTCGACACCGGGGTCCGCAATCTGCGAGCCAACGATCAAGACGTCACTTTCCGGACCCTTTTCAACTTGGTCTCATCATCGGTCCGAACCAACTTTTACCGGGCTGACCGCATTGCGCACTACATCAGCTTTAAGGTGGACTGCTCCAAAATCAAGCAAATGCCTGAGCCACGCATGAACGTCGAAGTCTATGTCCACCACCCTGAGATGGAAGGTGTACATCTTCGCGGCGGCGAGATCGCCCGGGGCGGTATTCGTTGGTCGGACCGTGAGGACTACCGGCGCGAAATCCAGGGACTCGCGACCACCCAAATGATCAAGAACGTCCTGATCGTTCCCGAAGGCGCAAAGGGTGGGTTCTTTTTGAAGCGCTCTTATGACGACCGCGCTGTGCGCCGGGCTGAGGCCGATCGCCTGTACACCTTTTTGATTCGTGGATTGCTCGACCTGACCGACAATATCGTCGACGGCCAGACCGTTCACCCACCCGATGTGGTGCGCCATGACGCGGATGACACCTACCTCGTGGTCGCCGCAGACAAAGGGACCGCCCACCTTTCGGACACCGCCAATGCTGTCGCCCAAGAGTATGGGTTTTGGTTGGATGACGCCTTCGCAAGCGGTGGCTCGAATGGCTACGATCACAAGGCCTGCGGGATCACAGCACGCGGTGCCTGGAAGACGACTCAGCGACACTTTGCAGAGATGGGCATCGATCCGTACAAAGAAGAGTTCACCACCGTCGCCATCGGCGATCCGGCCGGAGATGTGTTTGGCAACGGCGTGGTCGAGACCCAACAAATGAAGCTCCTGGCGGCCTTCAACCATCGCCACATCTTTATTGATCCCAACCCAGACATCAGCACCTCCTTCAAAGAACGCCTGCGCCTTTTCAAAGACGTAAAAGGTTGGGAGGCATACAACACGGCCCTCATCAGCGAAGGTGGAGGCATCTTTAATCGGGCGGCGAAGTCGATCGTCCTCAGCCCAGAGATGAAAGATGTTTTGGGGGTCATGAGCGATGAATTGCCAACAGATACAGTCATCCGCTGCATCTTACGCATGCCCGCAGACCTGCTGTGGAACGGTGGGATCGGGACCTATGTCAAGGCCACCGACGAGACACACCAAGACGTCGGGGATGCAGCGAATGACAACCTCCGTGTGAACGCCAAAGAACTTCGCTGTAAAATCGTCGGCGAAGGCGGAAACTTGGGCCTCACCCAGGCCGGACGTGTCGAGTATGCGTTGAACGGTGGCCGAATCAACACCGATGCCATCGACAATTCCGGCGGCGTCGACATGTCCGACCACGAGGTCAATCTCAAAATATTGCTCTCGGCAGCAGTGGCAGAAGGCAGCCTGAAAACTGATGCCCGAAACAAACAATTGGAGCGCCTGACGGACATCGTCTCTAACTTGGTATTGGACAACTCAGACACACAAGGAAACCAGTTGAGCCTGGACCAAATCCGGTCGAGTCGGGACCCCTTGTTTTTCAGTCGGACCATCGACTGGGTCTGCAAGCAATCGAACACCAGCCGCACCGCCCTCACCTTACCGAGCGACGACGATCTCGCACGCCGGGCCGCCTCACGCAAAGGCTTGGTTCGCCCTGAACTCGCCGTGCTTCAAGCACATGTCAAAGCCCACATTTTCAAGGAGTTGATGGCCTCAGACCCCACCTCGATACCTGGCTTTGATGAACGGGTGATGAGCTACTTCCCCGCTGAAATCCGCAGGCGCTTTGGGGAGTACATACCCAAGCATATGCTCCACCAATCCATCGGCATGACCGTGCTCATCACCGAAGTGGTCGGGGACGCTGGTGTGCTGTTTTACCCGATGCTCAAGGAGTGGACTGGGGCGAGCGCTTCATCCATTACGCGAGCGTGGTTGGTCGCGATGGACATGATCAATGGCCACCAGATTCGAAAGGAGATCGACCGTTGTGATGCGAGCTTTGACGCCAAATATAGAGCATGGATAGACGTTCAGTACGCCATCACTGGCTTGGCTGCATTGGCCTTAAACCCCGGCGAATCCCAACTCCGTAATGACCCCACAGACACCATCCGCGAAGTGCTTCGGCAACTCCCCAAAGTGCAGGGTGCCGCCCACCAAGAAGAGCTCACGAAAATGAGCGGTGGCCATATTGGGCGCGGAATCCCTGAGAATATCGCACTCAAAATCGCAACCTTGAGCAAGCTGACCATTGCCCGTGAAATCGCGCTCGCCCACAAGCCGGAAGACCGGGTGAGCCACACCATCATCCGCTACATTTCCGTCGGAGAAGCGACCGGGATCTTGCCAGCGCTGCGGGCAATGCGGGTTGAGCAAACCAGCGGACCTTGGGATCAAGTGGCTTTGGCCATCCTCAGAAACCGCTTTTTTGTGCTGATGCGTCAACTCTACACGGCGATTCCTCTGGGGCCCGAGGTCCGTTTGGGCGTCAACCGCATCAAACGCCGCCTTATCCGAAAAGGGCCACTGAGCCAGCTCACTCAAGAGGTCGATCGCCTCTTGAGTTCTCGCCCAGATACCGCCATGTTGTTGGTGGCCGAAGAGCGTATCCGTGGTGCGCTCGCTGGGGGCCTTTCTGAGTTGGACATCAGCAATGGAAAGCCCAAATCTACCCCTAAATCTTCCAAAAAACGCGGAAAATCCTCACCCACACCTTCGGCCAAGTGAGCGAGTGGATTTTCCTGCGGCACGGTGAGAGCGAGGCCAATCTTGCTCGGGTATTTTCGGGCCACCAAGATGTGGCGCTCACCTCAAAAGGCCAAAAACAGGCCCACGCAGCAGGACTGAAAATCCGTGACATGCTCGAGGGCCGACCGTTGCCGATGGTCCTCAGTTCGGACCTCAATCGGGCCAAACACACCGCTGAGCTGGCCATCGCTGCCGCCGGTATCGCCACAAATATAGACTGTCATATCGCGCTTCGAGAGCGAAATCTTGGCCAGTGGGAAGGCGAGTCGATCGATAAAATAAAGGCCTCAGGAGCACGAACCGCCCTTCACAGTTGGACTGGGCGTGCCCCAGGCGGGGAAAGCTTATCTGATTTGGCCAATCGGGCAGTCGACTTTTTGGCCACCATCGACGCTGCCGAACGCATCTTGCTTGTGGGGCATGGGGGTCTCATCCGAGTGTTGCTGGGGTTGATCGACGGCCAGCCGACCACAGAAATCGGCCTCACAAATATCCCGAATGCCTTGCCCATCGCCCGAAAGATACACAGCCACCGCTGGGCTGAGATCGCACAGGCCCTAAAGGGTTAAGCGCCAGCCATGCCACGATTAATTCTCGCCTCTGGTTCTCCTCGCCGCCGTACACTTCTTGTCGGCGCTGGTTTTGACATCAACGCGGTGATCCCGCCTCAAATCCCCGAAGTCCGGCGCGATGGTGAGGCACCGATAGACTATGTCCGGCGCCTCGCACGAGAGAAATCTGCAGCCGTCCCAGGAACGAATACCTGGGTGATCGCCGCTGATACCATCGTGCATAAAGCGGACACTATTTTTGAAAAACCAAAGGACGACCCTGGGGCAGCCATCATGCTGGGCACACTCGCAGGAGATTGGCACCGGGTCACAACGGCTTGGAATTTGAGGTGGTCTGGGCCCTCGCCCGCACCCAATGGCCGAACTGTCTACAAAGGCCACAGCACCTCTCGGGTCAAATTTCGGGGGCTGACGCCAATCGAGATCGCGCGGTATGTCGTGACTGGAGAAGGCCGAGACAAAGCAGGTGGCTACGCGGTTCAGGGTCTGGGCGCTGGACTTATCGACCGGGTCGTCGGCAGCACCACCAACGTGGTCGGACTTCCCCTCGACAAGGTGGTCCCAGCAATGCTCGCCGCCGGACTCACCCGGAGCAAAACATGAGCATCGCCAAATCCATCGACTCGGTTCACGCAGCTGTCGCTCAGGCAGCCATCGCTGCAGGACGCACCCCAGATTCAGTCCAAGTCTTGGCCGCCACCAAAACCCAACCCGTGGAAGCCCTTCGTGAGGCGCTCTTTGCTGGGCAAATCTTAATGGCCGAAAACCGAGCCCAAGCCCTCCGAGACAAGGCACCCTTATTGGCTGCCAACAGCCCCCCACCCCAATGGCATTTCATCGGCCGGCTTCAGAAGAATAAGGTCAAATACGTCGTGCCCTGGGCCAAACTTATCCATACCGTGGACAACTTGGCCCTCGCCGAAGCCATCTCGAACAAAAGCCCGGGACCCATGGGGGTGCTCATCCAGGTCAACACCGGCGGCGACACAGCCAAGGGCGGGGTGGCACCAAAGCTCGCCCTGGACTTGGCCAAAGACATCGCGGGGCTAGACAAGCTCACAGTCCGCGGCTTTATGACCATGCCACCGATGACCGAAAACGTTGAGGACTGCGCGCCCTTTTTCTCGGCCCTCGCCGACTTGGGCCAACAAGGCCTCGCCGCCGGCCTCAAAACAGAGGTTTTATCGATGGGCATGAGTCGTGATTATGCTGTGGCCATCCGATGTGGTGCCACCTTGGTGCGCATCGGTACCGCTATTTTTGGCACACGGAACTAAGGCCCGAACGGCGCCATGGTCCCCTGCCCCCGTACCGAATAGAGCCACTAAACTGCAAGGAGTTCTCATGAGCCAGCCCATCGTCGAGTGTGTCCCAAATTTCTCTGAGGGCCGCGATTTAGCCGTCATCGACGCCATCGCTGCAGCCATTCGAGCCGTGGACGGTGTGTCTTTGCTCGATGTCGACCCTGGTGCTGCCACCAACCGTACAGTCATGACCATGGTTGGACCGCCCAATGCAGTGGTGGAAGCCGCCTTTCAGGCCATCGCAACCGCCGCGAGCCTGATCGACATGTCTGGCCACACCGGCGCGCACCCGCGCATGGGCGCCACGGATGTTTGCCCCTTCGTGCCGGTCGCTGACATCGATATGGAGGGCTGCGCTGCGCTTGCGCGCCAACTCGGAGAACGGGTCGGTGAGGCCTTGAAGATCCCTGTTTACCTATACGAATCTGCGGCATCTCGACCACAGCGCCAAAATCTCGCGGAGGTGCGCGCCGGTGAGTACGAGGGCTTAGCCGGACGGGAAGGCGACCCCAACTGGACACCTGATTTTGGACCTGACACCTTCAACCCCAAATCCGGGGCAACCGCCATCGGTGCCCGCCCATTTTTGGTCGCCTACAATATCAACCTCAACACAAGCAACACCAAAAAGGCGATGAAAATCGCAGCTTTAGTGCGTGAGAAGGGGATTATCCGTCGAGAAGGTGGTGAAATCGTGCGGGACGAAGCCGGATTGGCCGTTCGCGACCCTGGGCTGTTCAAGTGCGTCAAAGGCATCGGCTGGTACATCGAGGAATATGGCCGGTGTCAGGTGTCGTTGAATCTCACCAACTTCGAGGTGAGCCCCATGCATGAGGTACTCGAAGCCACTCGCCGGGTTGCGCTCAGTGAGGGTGTCATCGTCACAGGCTCTGAGCTCATCGGCTTGGTCCCGCTCAAGGCCCTGACCGACGCTGGCCACTTTTATCTGGCAAAAGAAGGCGCGAACCCGGGTGTTTCTCAGGCTCAGTTGGTCGACACAGCCATCCACTCAATGGGGCTCAACGATGTGGGCGCTTTCGACCCTCAAACTCGCGTGATCGAATACGCCATCGGTGGCGATGGCAGCCTGGTCTCAATGACCGGACGGCAGTTTATCGACACCTTGGGCTCCTCAGCCCCAGCACCAGGTGGTGGTTCCGTCGCTGCATTATGCGGCGCGATGTCCACGGCCCTTTCCGCCATGGTCGGCAGCCTCACCCACGGTAAAAAAGGCTACGAAGCAATGTTTTCAGCCCATTGTGACAACGCCGTCAAAGCCCAAACCCTCAAGGATGCCTACTTGGCAGACATCGATAATGACACCGAGGCATTCAACGCCATCATGGCAGCGATGCGGCTCCCTAAAAAGACAGATGCCGACAAGAAAACTCGGAAAACAGCGATAACCGAAGCCACCCGTCTCGCCATCAGCGTGCCCCTTGGGGTGCTCGAGCGGTCCATCGAGGCCGTGGGCTGCGCTGAGGTAGCGGCGACCGGAAACACCAACGCCCGGTCCGACGCCGGCGTCGCGGCACTGACGGCATTAGCCGCCGCAGAAGGTGCTTTTTATAATGTTCTCATCAACCTTAATGGCTTTGACGACAGCGCTTTCGCCACCGAAGCCTCGAAACGAGCAGAGCTTGCCCTCGCGGAAGTGACTTCCCGTGCAACAGCGCTCACCGCGAGCATTCGGGACCAACTCAGGGCTTGAGTACCCGGCGAATAGCCCGACTCACCTGTGGGTCTGCATCGGCCTTCAAAGCCTGAACGCCCGGATGTATTGCGGCAGCAGCGGGGTCAATTTTTCCCAAGGCCCGCACAGCAGCGCCTCGTACCAGGCCCGAACCATCGCTCAGCAAAGGTACGATCGCCGCAAAACCACCGGCCTCCACACGCCAAGATATCGACCGTGCAGCCATGGCCCGAAGCGCTGGCTGAGGATCACCAATAGCGGCCAAAAGCCGCCGTGAAAGTGTTGGGCTCTCCAGATTTGGACGGTAGCCGATAAGCCTCACTGCCTCTAAACGAACCCCCATAGACGGGTCGACTAAAGCATCCTCAAAAGCCTGTACAGCGTCAAGAAGGCCATGTTTTTTATAGCCGCTGATAAGGGCTGCCCGTACCGCTGCTGGCTGACCCGCGATGAGCGCTGGCTCAAGCCGGTGTTCCCCATCGAGCGCATAGGCCAGAGCCACCACCACTGGGGTCGGGTCTCCACCGTCTAGCAAGCGATCTTGAATCAACACCTGCGCTGGGTGACCCATCAGATCAGACCCCGGAAAAAAGTACTTCCCAGCGCGGTTTACGATGGGGCTCATGCCATCGACACGCTCGGCGAGAGCGGGATGGCTTGCCCGAAAGTCATCGGCACTCCGACCGATCTCTTCGGCGGATCCACCACCAAAGCTGGGCGCTGAAAACAAGGCAGAAAATAAAATAAATGACTTCATCATCGTCCCTCCTGGGCGATCAAGTGACCGGCATCTTCCCACCACGCATTCGCGGCTCGCCGCAAAACATTAGAGCCGCAGTGCACTTCACCTAAGCCCATATGGTAAACCTCCCAATCGTCCAAAAAGACCAAGTCGAGGGATGCAGGCATGCGCTCGCGCACCTCCGCGATCATCGGATCATCGCTCTGGTCACTCGTGTTTTCACGTAGAAATGGGTCGGCCAAAAATGCGGTGGCTTGCCCATCGACATCCGCGACGATCAGGTTGGCCATCCCAGGTATTAAGGCTGCCTTCCCACCCCAACACCCATCGATCTCCTCAAATAAGGAGGGCATATAAATAATGTCCTCATCGGTCAGGCCAAGTTTTCGGCGAAACAACGCTTCCTGCTCATCGATGATGTCTTGCACCTCTTCATTCAAGGCATGGAGCGCGCCATCGGCCAAAATCTCGGCCACATCATCAATACCGTGCCCAGAGAACCCACCAGGGGCGTACCGTGGCAGTGATGTGTCCGGGGCCATCGCGTTCAAAACATCCCAACCCGCTCGGGTATCAGAGATCACAAAGCGAAAGCCCTTGGGCGCGCTTGGGTCTGGAACCGTGGATGTAAACTCGTCAATATGGCCGACACATAACCAGGTTGAGTCGGGCATAAATGGCTTTTGAACTTGAAAACCTTCTATCGCCGTCTGGGTTTCAGGATGGGGTTGGTAGATTTGATTGCCGCCGTAATACACCCGACCATAGGGGTAAAACACCCCGTCGACAGTGACCGGAGGAGATATCTCAAGGTTGCCGCCGTAATCGAGGGACGATGCCGTGACTGTCCCCCAGTTGATAAGCAGCCAGCCGGGGCCTTCGTAAGCATCTTCTGGAAAATTATCCAAGCCATCCCCAGGGCGGCCTTGGCCATTTCGGTGGGTGTCGAAGACGATGGATAGGTGCGCGTCGGGTGCGCTCGCATAGCCAAACTCGAACTCATCCTGTACCCAGACGTCCCCGCTGTAACGGCTTGCATTTAGGGTAAAGAAGTCATCGCCTAAAGCGGCCTCATAGCCCTCAACAAAGGCATCGTTATTGTAGCCGAGTCCTCCAACTTTCAAGGCCATCGCCTCTATCGAGGCCTGCAAATGGTGATTGAAAAACATGGGGCTGCCCGTCAAGGCCACATCGAAAGACTCGCCTTCGGTGGCATCCTCGATGCTCAGAGTGCCCTGAACCAGAAAATCTGAATATTCAAACCGTAAATCGAGGGCTTGAGACTCACCTGACACCACCAATGTGTCGCCCGCGCCATCACCGAGCACCAGATCTCCACCGCGGTAAATACGGAGCCCCTCACCGGCCAAACGAAGGGTGACGTCATGACCGTTGGTAACCAGGCTGCCGAGGGAAAAGTCGTCATCGCCGCTTGCATCGCCAGCTTGACCCCAGTCTGGGGTGCCATCCTCATCATCGTCATCGAGATTTGGAACCCCGACCAGCCCCGGAAACTCGCCATAATTGAGGTAGGCCGCAAAAATCGGCCCGCGTGTGGTCTCTAAAACGGTGGATGTACCAGCGTCAGGGATCACCAAACCGGTGTCATCTTCACCGAAGGGCGGCGGGGCCAAGGCTAATGACGTCTTTCCATCGCCCTCAGCACAGCCAAATGAAAGCAACACCGCAACCAAACTCAATTCGTATCGCATCGACCGCACACATCCCCCTGGGCTCAGCTACACCGCCATGGTGCACCTTACCCACGATTGGTAAACGGGCCAATCGCGGGCTGAGCATAAAGAGTCTATCCTGCCAATTCGATAAGCCGCGCTTTCACATCTTTGCTCACAGCGGTTTTACAGCCAACCGAGCACATATGGAGCGTTGTTCCGTCGACATCGAGCGAATGTTCAGCCTTTCCAGACATGCCCAAAGCACAGCCAAGACACTTGTGAACGACTTTATCTTCTGCACCATCTGCGGCATCGGCGATTTTAAGACCCTCGGCGAGCTTGGCGATGTCCTCAGGAGAATTCGCCGGAGTTGGCGCTGCAGCGGGCGGTTTGGCACCTGCAGAATTGGTCGGAGAATTGGTGACGGCGTCGGCTGAAACTCCGCCACCACAAGCGATTAAGAAAGGTAAAACAAAAAGCATGGCGTCTCCTAGCGACGTTGAGGGGCTGGACTGTTCACGTTCACAGGTAACACAACCCCCAGGGTGCGCGCAGCCTCCACCCGCACCAAAGCAGCCGCGCCGGACAACATCGCGTGAGCGATGGCCACCACACCCCTGGCCGGCAACGGAGCGAGCCAGCTGTCGGCCACCCAATCGTTAAAGCTCCCCATGCTCGGCCCACACCAAATTTGAAAGTCTCGCTTGCGGTCGACCTCTCCCATGCGTGCCCAGCGACTGGTCATGCCCAAATACCACCGGAATGTGAGGGCCATCTTGTGGCGAGGGTCGGCGTTTGCACGCTCCACCTCGGCGGGGTCGCGCTCGCGCCAATAGGCCTCGGTGCCGACCCAAACTTCATCCAAGCTCCGCTTAAAGAAGGTGCGCTCGATCTTCTCCCGATCTTTGGCAGGAATGGCGTCCATCGAGGGGTAACGCTTGTATAAATCATAGAGCCGACTGGCTCGCTGAGCATACATTGAGCCCCGGGAGAGCACCTGTACATGGGCCCCCATCTCAAACATATCGGGTGCAGGACCTTGAGCCACATCCGCCATGCCCGCCGCCGAGATCATCGTTTTCACCAAATCGGAGGTCCCCGCCTCGACCGACGACTGATTGATCGACCCCGTCAGAAGATAGTCAGCACCCATGGCCAAAGCCCCGTGAGCACTCTGAGGATCGCCAATGCCACCTGCCGCCCCGATACGCAAAGCGATGCCCCGTTCAGCGTAGGCCTCCTCGCTCATCACACGATCTCGAAGCCGTTGAAGCGTTGGGAGCAACACCACCAAGGGACGCCGGTCGGTGTGACCGCCAGAATCAGCCTCTGCAGTGATGTCTTCGGCCATCGGTACAAACGCCGCCAAGGCCGCTTGCGCTTGCGTCAGCCAACCCTCAGTCACACACTGCTCGACCAAGGCCCTGGGTGCCGGACGCATAAATGGCTCAGCCACCTCGGCCCGACTGACTTTGGCGAACACCGCATTTGGGCACACAATCCGCCCCGCTTGAGTCTTGTGAATGCCCGTCAGTCGATAGCGCACGATGGCGGCGGTGAGGGTCATAAATGCGCTGGCCGAAACAAAGCGGCAGTCGTGCTTGAGAAAGAGTGCGACCGTGTCGGCCTCGACCTTCGGCTCGACGGGATTGTGCAGCAAGTTGAAGCCGGCTGGCGTGTTGCCCAGTGCCTCTTTGATGCGCACCACATCTTTTTCGACCACCTCAACAGGAAGCCCTCCTGCACCGTAAAAGCCGATAAATCCAGCCTGACCCATCGCTATTACGAGATCAGCAGAGGCGATTCCACCCGCCATCGCACCGGCCACGTAGGCGGCTTTGACCCCATGTGTTTCGCTAAAGCTTCGGGCGCCCAAATCACCGACTGAAACCGATGGAATCAGGCCAACCAAGGGCTCGCCAGCACCAAAAGTACCTTCCCGGTATACGCCACTTTCGCTCACGAACAACGGGGTGGTGGTGTCGTGCAAGGCGGCCGCCAAATCTGTGACTACAGACCCTGGTACCGGCCTAAATAATGGCACTTTGGAGGGTGTCCCGGTGACGGTTGAGCTGAGGGGCTTTGATGCCAACGGTGCCTGGCCAGCCACCACTGAGATTTGGTCTTCGTAGGTTGGGCCATCGCGCCACTCGACCCGCATCCGTGCGTGCTTAGCCGCGCGAATCAGGCTCAACACCACAGTCTCGTCCTCAAGAACCAAGGTCTCGCCGACTTTCAAGGACGATGCCAAAGCCCCAACGCCTTGAGCCTCGACCGCGGCAACCAAACCCCCACCGACACCTGCAGCCTCGGTCCGCGAACCGTCCGCGGCAAGCCACGCCACCCGTGAAGCACCGTAGGTCGTCACCAGTTCTTCCAAGAGCATCATGGGCCTCCAGCAAAGTTGTTCTTCACTTAAGGCCACCGTGGACGACTGCCCACAAAGCGTTAGGGCTTATCTCCCTCCTCTTGTCCTACCGCCAATCCCCCCCTGCATTCACGGATGACCATGACGCCCGATCAGAGCGGAATAGAGCCCGTTGCGCTTCACGAAGCCACACGACATCGCTACCTAAACTACGCCATGAGCGTCATCACATCCCGGGCATTGCCCGATGTGCGTGACGGCCTAAAGCCAGTTCAGCGGCGTATTTTATACGCCATGTTTCACAACTTACGACTGCTGCCAGACGGACGCTATCGCAAGTCTGCCGCAGTCGTCGGCGAGGTCATGGCCAAGTACCACCCCCATGGCGACACATCGATCTACGACGCGATGGTGCGCATGGCCCAGCCCTTTTCCCTGCGCCATATGCTCGTCGACGGCCAAGGTAACTTTGGCTCGATGGACGGCGATGGTGCCGCAGCCATGCGCTATACCGAATGTAAACTCCGACCCCTCGCCGTTGAGTTGCTCGACGAAATCAAAAAGCGCACCGTCGATTTTCGCCCCAACTACGATGGACAACTTTTTGAGCCCATCGTGCTGCCAGCGCAGTTTCCACAACTGCTGATCAACGGTGCAGAGGGCATCGCGGTCGGTATGGCCACCAAAATTCCGCCCCACAATCTGCGGGCGGTGATCGACGCTTGCCTGATGTTGATCGAAGACCCGGATGTGCCCCTCAAACGCCTGGCCCGCAAGGTCAAGGCCCCCGACTTTCCCACCGGCGGCGTGATTCTTACCGACCCCGCCGACCTGCTGAGCATTTACGAAACAGGCTCTGGCTCCGTCAAACTCCAGGGCACCTGGACCACTGAAAAGCACGGCCGAAAGACCTATATTGTCGTGAACTCTGTGCCCTATGGCTGCAACAAAACCACTTTGCTCGAAAAAATCGGTGCGTTGATCGCTGACAAAAAAGTGCCTCAACTCACGGATGTGCGGGACGAGTCCACCGACGTGGTCCGTGTGGTTTTGGAACTTCGCAGGCCCACTGAAGCCCCCGCCGCCATGGCTTTTCTGTTCAAGCACACGCCCTTGCAGATTAGCTACAATGTCAACCTGACCTGCTTGGTGCCAGTCGTCGGCTCAGATGTGCCCCAGCCCGAGCGCGTAAACTTGCGCAAAATGCTCTGGTCATGGCTGATTTTTCGCCACCAAACCGTCCGCAGGCGTTTTGAGTACGAGCTCGCCAAGCTTCGAGAGCGCATTCATATCTTGGAGGGCTTCGAGATTGTTTTTGATGCCATCGACGAGGCCATCCGAATCATTCGCGGTTCGGAAGGCAAACGAGACGCTGCCGAGCAGCTGATGGTGCGCTTCGACCTCGACGATATTCAGACCGAGGCCATCCTAGAGCTCAAGCTATACAAACTCGCCAAGCTCGAGATCCTCGCCATCCGACAAGAACTCGCAGAAAAGCGAGCAGAAGCTGCGCGGATTGAGGCCATTTTGGCTTCAGACCAAGAACTTTGGACTATCGTGAGCCAAGAACTCAGCGAAATCCGCAAGCTTTATGGCGAGCCCAGGCGCACTGAAATCGGCGGCGAAACCCTCGACGTCAGCAACTTTTCCGAGGCCGACTACATTGTGGCCGAGAAGACCTATGTGATGGTCACACGCGATGGATGGATCAAACGCCAGTTGAGCTTTACCGATATCGAAAAGATCCGCGTCCGCGAAGGCGATGAGGTCGGATGGATCGGCCGCGCGACCACAAAGAGCACGGTCACTTTCTTTGGTGACCAAGGCTCTGCATATGTCATGCGAATCGACGATATGCCTGCCACAACAGGCTACGGAGAGCCCGTCCAACGGCACTTCAAGTTTGGTGACGGCGAGCGGATTGTGGGTGTCGTTATCAATGATGAGCGCTCGCTCCCACCCACCCCAAGTGACTTGCCTGTTGCTGATTTGGTCGAAGGGGAAGATCCCGATCCTGGGCCTCCACACTGCATCGCAGTCAGCAGGAAAGGCCGATGTATCCGCTTTGCTTTGGCCAGCCATTCAACCGTGTCCACCAAGAATGGACGCCGATTTATGCGCCCCAATGGCCCCAATGACGCCGTGGTCGCGGTCTATGTCACCGACACCACCGAGCACCTGAGCATCGCCTCAGAGGGCGGCCGTGCCCTGACCTTCCCGGTCACAGAAGCCAAGTTTATCCGCGGGGCGGGCAAGGGTGTCATCGCCATTAAACTCAGAGATGACGACGCGGTTTTAGCCTTTGAACTCACACGCCACAAATTTGAAGGGGCTTCGGTGCGCACCCCACAAGGCCGCGAAGAGACCGTCCGTCCCAGTAAATTCGGCGGAAAGCGTGCTGCCCGGGGCTCTGTGGTGCTCAAACGAGGCCGCTTTGTGGAATGGACCCAAGAATGTATGCGCTACGATCTCAGGGTGGCCATCGAAGAGGATGAGGACACGCCCGACGATGACGACGACGGCGGCAGTGCAGGCGGAGATGGCTCATCGGGCGGAAGTGACGGTCAAAAGAGCATTTCTGACTCCCAACAAGCTTTGAGCTTAGCCATGGGCCCCAGAGGTGATGCATGATGGACCCATACTCCGGTACTCCTCCTGCCCCTCCCACCAAAAAGAAGCCAGCAGTGTCCAGCTCTTATAACGCCAGCGACATCACAGTTTTGGAAGGGCTTGAGCCCGTTCGAAAACGTCCAGGCATGTATATCGGTGGCACCGGCGCTCCGGGTCTGCATCACTTGGTCTGGGAGATCGTCGACAACGCTGTCGATGAGGTCATCAACGGATTCGCCACCACCATTGGCGTGACACTTCACCGCGATGGGCGGACAGTGACGGTGATCGATAATGGTCGTGGCATCCCGGTTGACATCCACCCCAAGCACGGAAGATCCGCCTTAGAGTTGATCCTCACCACCCTGCACGCTGGGGGTAAATTCGACCAGAAAAACTACATCACCTCCGGGGGGTTGCACGGGGTGGGCTCAAGCGTGGTGAACGCGCTTAGCTCAGAATTGGTCGCGACCATCACCCGAGCCGGTGGCAAACACGAGCAAATGTTTCGACGAGGCAAGGCCGTGGCGCCCTGTAAACGCATCGGTGACGCCCGTGGGTCTGGCACCGCGATTCGCTTCACCGCCGACACCGAAATCTTCGGTGATTTGGTGCTCGACCCAGAGCTCATCCGGGAGCACCTCGAGGTCAGCGCGTACCTGAACAAAGGCATGAAGGTCATCTTCAAGGATGAGGCCGCCAACACCCGTGAAGAAATCCAACACGACGGTGGTGTTTTAGACTTTTTGGAGCACACCATCACCGGGCGTGAAAACCGAAAGACCACCGACCATGTCTTGCATATTGAACGGCAGAGCAACCCGCGGCTCGAGATCGCGATGTGCTGGACTGATGCGCCTCGTGAGTACTTCAAGAGCTTCGTAAACGGCATCCCCACCCGAGATGGCGGCACACATGAGCAAGGACTCAAAGACGCAGTCGTAAAGGCGGTCCGCAACTACATCGAGACCCACGACATCGCCATCCCGCGGGGTTTAGGCATCTCGGCAGACGACATCCGTGAAGGGTTGGTCGCCATTTGTTCGACCTTCTTGATGGAGCCTCAATTTCAGGGCCAAACCAAAGAAAAGCTGAACAACCCTGAGGCCAGAGCCCTGGTAGACGGTGCGGTCCGACCGGTTTTAGAACAATGGCTGCACACCAACAAGTCAGCCGCTGATGCCATCTTGATGCGCATCGTAATGTCGGCCAAAGCACGGCAAGCCTCTCGGGCAGCCATCGACCAAGTCCGGCGAAAATCGGCCACCACCCGGCGACTCAACCTGCCCGGAAAGCTCGCAGATTGCTCCAACTCAAACCCTGGCGATTGCGAGATATTCATCGTCGAGGGCGACAGCGCTGGCGGCTCGGCCAAACAAGGTCGAAACCGGCTCAAACAAGCCATCCTTCCCCTCCGCGGAAAAGTACTCAACGCAGAGCAAGCGCCCCTCAAAAAGGTCCTCGCCAACAACGAACTCTCCGATATCGTGAAGGCCTTAGGCTGTGGCATCGGCGCCGACTTTAATGCTGACCGGCTTCGATACCACAAGGTCATCTTACTGATGGACGCCGACTCTGACGGCCACCACATCGCGACCTTGCTGCTCACGTTCTTCTACCGCTATTTACGTCCATTGATCGAAGGTGGATATGTCTACTTGGCGCAGCCACCCCTGTTCAAGGTCGAGGCTGGCGGGCGCACTTATTGGGCCAATGATGAGGCCGAAAAGACGGCGATTTTGGCCAAGCTTCCGGCCCGATACAAGGTGGAAATCAGCCGATTCAAGGGGCTGGGCGAGATGATGCCCAAAACTCTGTACTCCACCACGCTCGACCCGCACAAGCGGCGGCTGCTCCAGGTCACCATCCCCGATGGCGCCAAGCTCGAGACCGAGCAGGTGATCACCGACTTGATGGGTAAAGATCCTGCGACGCGCTTTAGAGAGATCATGGCCTGGATGGACCTGGTCGAGGACCTCGACGTCTAATGGTTGGCGCCGTCCGCGAGCGGCTGCACTGGCTCATCCCCCTCTTGGCGGCGTGGGTGTGGTTTTGCACCGTCGCCAACAGTTCGGCCGAGCGCATCGCCCAACTCAATGGGGTCGAAAACTATGCGCTGGCTGTATTTTGCCAGTTGTTTTGGATGTGGTCCAACCTGGGCGAGTGGGCACAGACGATTCACTTTGGCTATGTCGACGATTGGATGTGGTCTGGGCACCGGGTGGGTTGGCTGCCCTTTGTGGCTTGGGTGTACGGGCTCAACCCGGACCCGATCTGGTTGACCCGACTTCAAATTGCTGTGGTGAGCCTGGGCGCTTTGCCCGCATGGGGCATGGGGCGAGAGGAAATCCATCCACGCTGGGGTGGTTTTGCCGGACTAGGCCTGTACCTGGGCTTCCCCCCCCTCGCCGCAATGGCCCTACAAGACTACCAAGATCTGGTTTTGTGTATTCCGCTAATTTTAGGTGCGGTGTGGCAATGCCGAGCCGGGCGGATCAAGGGCTTTTTGGTCTTCGGACTCGCCGCCGCGATGTGCCGCGAGGAGCTGCTGCCCATGGTGGCGTTGATTGGCCTTAGCCATCCTGGTCAGTGGCGAACCAAGCTGCGATACCTCGGAAAAGCAGGCGCGCTCATGGCTGTATACGGGCTGCTGCTGTGGTATTTAGGCCGCGACTTTAGCGGCTACGACAACCCCATGTTGTCTCATTCTGGCGATATGGTCTTGTCTTGGCCACCGGTTTTGACCCGCACAGGGGCCGACTTTGGGGAGTTTTACAGCGCCTTCGCCAAGCCAGTCCACTTTATCGCCTTGCTCAACCCGTTGACCTTGCTGCCCGGGCTCGCGGCGATGTTCTTTCACCTCACGGCCCCAGCCCACGGCGGCGTCGACACCGCTTGGAGCGGGCACATACACCATATGTCACCGATCGTCGGCTTTGTTTTGGCGGGCGCGATTGCGGGTTCAGGCACGTTGATGCGCTGGACTGAAGGCCTCGGGCGACGCCGTAATTTTGTGGTCGGCGTCAGCTTGATGGCGGCGACATCCGCGACGGTCATACTGGCGACACCCTGGATGCGATTTTTGGGTCTCCAACCCGCGATAACGCTGACCCAGCCCGCCAAAATCGCCCCTGAATGGGCCCTCATGGACACCGTGCCTGCACAGGCCGCCATCGCCACAGATACCCACGCATCATTGCTTATCGCCAACCGCGAACACGCTTATACCTACGATGAAAGCCTGGCTGACAAGCGCCCCGGTGAGGGGCTTGAGGCCCTCGACTTTATCTTGGTCCGCAAGCAGCATGTGGCTTGGATGACCCTCGTGAACGAAGCCGATGCCAAGTCGGTCGGCGAAACACAGATGTACGTGTTGTTCGACCTCCGTTGAGGCTTTTCAGCCCCCAGGCAAGGGGTGGGCCGGCGCCGCAGCACCTGGCGGCGGCTTGACTGGACCTGGTCGCGGGCGGCCATCCTCGCCCAAAGGTGGCGGCGACGGTGGGGGCTGATTCCAGTCGCCGCCTACTTCAACAAGCTCCGGGACTTCGGACCTGGGTATCTGGTAAATCGACGCCTTGAATCGTGGATTCTCGACCTCCGCCACAGGCTGCCACTTGGCCGCCACCCACACATCCATATCTCTGCGGGCGCGGGCGTTGGGGTCGTAAAGCTCGGCGGTGGTGACCACATATCCAATCGGGCCTTGCCCATCGCACTCGAGGGCGTGGACTGACAAGCATTCCCAATAAGCGTCTTCGGTGGCCACTTGGGGGCAAATGCGTTGTGGGCAATACGATAATCGCCCCTCGACCAGGGCCTCACGAATCGGACTGGCCACACCATCGCCTGGCGAAAAATGTTCGCTGAGGGCTTTGCCCAGCTGCCAATATCCGACCTCTTCAAGCGTTGGGTAAAGTAGGCGGCGAGCGGGTTTGGCGTCTTCAACTGCACCCAAAAATAGCACGATTCCCATGCTGGCAAAAACCGATTTGGTCAGCCCTGGCCAACGATGTAGCCGGGCGAGGGCCATCAGCATCCACAGGGCGCTCGCCATCCCGCGGACCAATAACAAGGCCCCGAGCGCCGATAGGTTGTCGGCGTAGCGCAAAGGCGACTGGGCTGCAGCAAAGACGGGCAAAGGCGCGAGGCAAAGCAGCAAGCCCACGCCCATAGCCAAGTCCGTCCGGGCCCACAGACTGGCTTGAGTCACGCCTCGCTTTAAGGGTTTTAAGCCCACACCAAACACACCGAGCCATGGCAGGATGAGCGCGAAGGACCAAGGCAACCAACTCGGGCGAACCTGAACCAACAACTGAGCCACGCTGCGCTCGACTGCCGTCGCCATACCCGACTCGATGATGCCGTACGCCGTATCCCAATTGCTCACACGGCCAGCGCCCTGGTAGCCGGGTGCAATCCCGTTCGCGATCGAGACTTGAAAACCCTCCCATGTGGAAACTGGAAAGACGAGGCTCAGCAAATAAAGGGCGGAGCCAAATCCGATCAAATGGCCTGTGGCGGCCAACCAACGGCGTTTACCGCCAGCCATCAAAATAAACGCCAGGGCCGGCAGCACATAGGGCAATGTCGAAAAATGGGTGGCCGTCGCGAGGGCAGCCAAGACCCCACTCAACACAGATAAGGACGTGGAGCGAACGGCAATCACGGCACCCAACATGGTGAGGGGAACCATCGCAATCACCGTCGCATCGACCCCAAAACGCAAGGACACAGCGAGGGCGTGACCCGACAACATCGCGAGCGCACCCGCCCCAAAGCCCACCCAACGGTTGCCCCACATCCGCCCGATAGCGAAAATACACAAGCCCACAGACACATTCAAGATGTGGTTGGCCAAGTGCCCAGCGCGCACGACGCTATCCTCTAGAACCATCAGCGCATTCGTGACCAAAATCCACGAAGGGAGCCTGTGGGTAGCAAGTTGATCGTAGCGACCATCGTGAAAGGCGAGCATGCACCGAGCCCACTCGCCGGCATCAGGCCCATCGAGCAGGGCGTCGCGCATGGTACCCCAGCTTGGGGCGTCGGGGCCGACAACCGATAAGGATACGTCTCCGGTGGGCCAATGCAACACCCCCGCCCCGATAAGGGCGATGACACAGAGCAAGTCTAGCCACCGGGTGTGTCGCATGGGTTTTAGCCTCTCACAGTCCCGATGAGGTAATGGGACGCCCTCACGTTATCACTCTCCTTCGAGGGTTGGGTTGTGACTTGGGCTCTCCTGGACCTCCCAGTCCAATAATTCACTTCCAACTGGAAGCCCCGCATCGAAGTCGGCCTTCAAGATTTGGGTGCATTTTGGGGACACATCGGGGGGTAAAAACCCGTCCTGTCCGGCATACCAAAGGGTGTTCGCAGGCTCGATGTCCGCCGAGACTGGCGCGCGCCATGTGGCGACCGGTGACAGCCATGTCGGTACCATGCCGAGGACAAGGGCCAACACTGCAAGGACTGCGACGATCTCAGCGAGCCTAAAAACCGGTCCGCGAAATTGACTATCCCGTCGTCCAAGCCGGCCACCTGCGAGCACCGCAAACCCCAGGCCCAAGAGCACGGGGATCATGGTGACGCCGTTGGCGATGTAGCGGGCATGGCCGACCATCTGTGCCGTACCCTGCAAGGCCACAGCGAAGGGGACCAGGGTACCCAAAAAGCCCAGCGCCAACCACGGGCGTCGGGCCAAGCCCCACAGGACAAGCACCAAGCTTAGGGCCGCTGGGAGCACCCAAGGCATCACATGTGTCCGGCGACCATAGGCCGTCTCGGGCTGGTCGGCGATGTCCTCGGGGAGCATGGCCTTGAGTTGCCACAAAAAGCTGAGGGTTTTGGGAATGTCAGCCACTGGGGTGCGCCCCCAAACATAGCGAGAGTCGGCTGCCTCTGTGTCGGTGGCGATGCCGACTTGCCGGTCGCCTGGATTAAAACGCCGAATCGCCTCGTCGACATAATAGGCAGTCTGCTGTTCCAAACTGGGGGTCTGCTCCCATGTGGTCGCCTCTCCCAACGGATACGAACCCGCCAAGACCGCCACAAGGACCGCGCTGCCGACGAGTTTTCGCCATAAACCCGCACTCAGTGCGATGGCCAGCAACGTCAGCCCAAGCATCGGGAGGGCCCACAGCAGTCCGCGAACATCCAAAAGCAAAACCAAAGCTGTGGTGAGGGCAGAAAAGACGATGGCTGGGAGGCTTCGGTACCGCAGTGCGAGCATCGCCCCAGCCGCGGCCATCACGCACCCGGCGACGGTTTGGGGATAAAAGGTCACGGTCCGAGAAAGGTCGACCAATGGTGCCACAGTGAGGGCCAACAACACGGCGGTGACCCCCGCCAACCGGCTGTGTGCAGCCCGGGCCCACAAATACAAGCCCACACCCATCAGGGCATGGCTCACCAGGGCGCCCACAAAGAGCCCATCGACCACGCCAAAAACGTTCGCCAACGCCGATGAAGGCAGGCCGGCCACCACCGAACGCTGGTGCACCCAACCTTCTAGGCTGCCCGACCGGCCCACACCCACACACTCGCAATATTGGCCAAAATCAGAGGCTGTGAGCGGAAAACGGGTCAGAAAATATCGGGTCATCCAGCCGGTACTGAGGGTGGTCCCGACCAAGCCACTGCCAAAGGCCAAGCCCAAATCCACGGGCGTACTCCAAGGTGCATCGGGATCGGATCGCCGCCCAAACACCGCCAAAATCCCCGCCAAAAACAAAAGGGGAAACATCGCATGGGCCAAATGCCCCATGGCTGTGATCGGGATGCCGTACATAAACTCTGAGGGTTTGGTTTACCGTATACCGTAAAGGCTATGTTTGCTCGGTTGCGCTGCCGCGGTAGGCTTGATGCGGAGGTCGACTTGGACTGGAATCAATTTCAAAAGCTGGTCACCCACCCCTTCGTTCAATCGGCGTTCATTATCGTATTGGGCTATTTGAGTGGGGTGGTGGCAGATCTTTTCGGCGTGCGCGCTATTGGGCGGCTCGTCGCCAAAACCCGCACCAAATTCGACGATAAAATCGTTGAGGAATGCAGACGACCCATCCGGACATCCTGCTTGCTGGCCGCGATGTGGTTTGCCATCAGCTTCAACGACCCCCTGCCCCAAGTCACCTTTCTGACGGAAGGCCTCATCTCGAGTTGGGCCATCGTCATCTGGACGCGGGCGTCTTTCAAGATCTCGAGTTTGCTGATCACATGGCTGGCGAGCGTCAAGAAACGGTTCACCGCGGTAACCCCTCGGACCATCCCGGCCTGGGACATGACCGCGCACTTGCTGCTGACGGTCATCACAGCCTACTTTTTCTTTTTGGCCTGGGATTTCGATGTCACAGGCTGGCTGGCGTCTGCTGGCATCATCGGCATGGCTGTTGGCTTTGGAGCCAAAGACACCATGGCCAACCTCTTTGCCGGCATGGGAATTTTAGCGGACAACACCTACAAACTGGGCGACTTCTTGCTGTTGGACACAGGAGAGCGGGGGCGTGTGACCGATATCGGACTGCGCTCAACCCGCTTGCTCACCCAAGACGAGATGGAGATTATCGTTCCAAACTCGGCGATGGCGACCACGAAAATCATCAACGAATCGGGTGGGCCACGTGAGTGCGAGCGGATTTATATCGATGTGGCTGTGGCCTATGGATCGGATGTGGCAGCGGTCCGTGAAGTGCTGCTTTCGGTGGCGAAGGCGACGGAGGGGGTGCTGACCCACGACCCACGACGCTTGCCCGCGGTGATGTTTGTAGCGATGGGCGATTTTGCCCTGCAGTTCAAGTTGCTGTGCTTTATCTCCCTGCCTGAGCACCAGCCGATAGTCATCGACCGCCTGAACACCGGTGTATACAACGCACTCGGCGAAGCTGAAATCGAGATCCCCTTCCCTCAGCACGATGTGCATTTATTTCAAGATAAGGGCTGACACTTCGGGCAAAAAAAGCTGCTCCGAGACGACTGCATGATGCGCTCGATGCTGTGGCCGCAGGTTGGGCAGGGTTTTCCACTGTGGCCGTAAACCGAAAAACTCCCCTCGCCGCCCTCTTTGACGTAGGCGATTTCGGGGCCGCTTTCTTGGGCCAAGGTGTGGTCGATAAAGGCATGTGTCGCCGAGGCAATGCGGGACCACATGGGTAAATCCACTCGTTTTAACGGGGTTTCGGGGTGGATAAGGGCGCGAAAGCAGATCTCTGAGGCCGCAATATTGCCCAAACCAGCCACGCGTTCTTGTCGCATCAGCATGGGCTTTATGAACCCGGAAGCCGCTGCATACTGCTGCGCCCACCAAGACGCAGATCGGCGCTCTGGCCACGGCTCTGGGCCGATTTTTTTGTTCTCAAACATGAGCGATAGATCAGCAGATTTTAGGACCTCCACGGTGCCAAAGCGTCGGATGTCTTCAAAGCAAATGATGGCGCCTGAGTCCATCACCCAGCGAATCCGCGCGCGCCGCTGCCGTTTTGGGTCCAAGATTGTCTTGCCGGTCATGCGGTAATGCAAGACCAAATGCAAGCCCCCGCTGAGGTCAACGATGGCGTATTTGGCCCGACGCCAGACTCGGGTAACAAGGCGGCCCTCAAGCACTGAAAAGCTGAGAAAATCAAACTTGTCATCGCGCACTTCGACAGAAGTCAAAGTGTGTCCAGTCATCCAAGTGTTGAGGTTTCGAGACATGATCTCGACTTCGGGAAGCTCTGGCATAGCGCTTTACTTACACCACCCATGGGCGCATGTCTCTGGCTAAAAGCTGAGAT